>JAEIGA010015072.1_pt1 | contig 11771 bp, 8 predicted proteins | sample 9270691 | NCBI WGS metagenome assembly JAEIGA01 (sample SAMN17057246, study PRJNA624740) | gut metagenome | biome: biome; isolation source: fecal sample | host: Bos grunniens | place: China: Xizang | collected 2019
ATAGCAATCCGGATAACGGTTGTGCACGCCACTATGTGTGGGCACGTGATTGGGTCCTCTGCCTTGTAAAGCAGTAATTCCTGATCAAACATAACCAAAGCCGCATTATCAATCGCGATAATGCGGCTTTTTTGTTATCTTTGTCAGGATTGAAACTAAATGAACAACATATGAAAAGAATTCTATTGATTGCCTTTGCCCTTGTTGTGGCAGTGGCAGCTTCTGCTAAGAACTACAAGTGGGACACTGAGATCCTCTATAAGGGAACTCCGGATGCATACACAGAGAAGATGTGCCGTCTTGATGTGGCATATGAAGAGGGAGGACAGGACCGTCCGGTTATCGTATGGTTCCACGGCGGTGGCCTTACAAGCGGCTGGAGGCATATTCCGGATGCCCTTCGCCGTGACGGTGCCATTGTAGTCGGCGTAGGCTACCGTTTCGTTACAAATGTCTCTCTTGCCGAGACTATCGATGACGCTGCGGCTTCTGTTGCATGGGTATTCCAGAATATTGAGAAATACGGCGGAGACCTCTCCAAGATCTATCTTGCAGGCCATTCGGCAGGCGGATACCTTGTGAGCATGCTCGGCCTCAACAAGGCTTACCTTGCCAAGTACGGCATCGATCCGGATAAGCAGATCAAGGCTCTTGCACCATACAGCGGCCAGGTGATCACACACTTCGCCCAGAGAGAGAAGCAGGGCATCGCCAACCTCACCCCTACAATCGATGAGTACGCACCGCTTTTCTATGTACGTGGAGATGCAGCACCGATGCTCGTGATCTCAGGCGATAGGGAAGTGGAGCTCTTCGGACGTTATGAGGAGAATGCATACTTCGTGAGAATGCTCCGTCTGAACGGCCACAAGGACGTGACCTTCTATGAAGTCGACGGCTTCGATCACGGTGACATGGCCGAACCGGCTCACCTCCTTCTTTTGAAATACATCAAGAACGATAAGTAACAACGAAACAATGAATGACGGTGATTAATAGTTTCTATTAGTCACCGTCATTTTATATATGCTGACACGACGCAGGATTTTGAAGTGATTTCTTTGCGTCGTGGCAGGTGTGGGTGGTTTGTGGCGGTGTTCTGTGACACGACGCAGGATTTTGAAGTGATTTCTTTGCGTCGTGGCTGGCGGGGATAGTCAATAAACTAAAAAAGCCATCTGAGCGGATCAGATGGCTTTTCGTTTATTTGGAACTATTACTTCAAGTTCATGTTGATAAGTCTGTTGAGTCTCTTGACGCTCTCGCCAGTTGTGAGTGCGTCTGGCTCTGTGTTCATACAGTAGTCAACGAGACGGTCAACTGTTGATGTTGCAACGTGCATGCGGGTGTCGCTTGATGCGTAGTAGATGAATACCTTGCCATCCTCGTCAACGATCCAACCGTTTGTGAAGAGAACGTTCATAACGTCACCGATGTACTCCTCGCCCTCAGGTACCATGAAGAAACCTGCCGGATCAGCGATCATCTTTGTAGGGTCCTCGAGTGAAGTCATGTACATGTAAAGAACGTAACGGAGACCTGAAGCGCAGCCACGTACACCGTGTGCAAGGTGCAGCCAGCCCTTGTCAGTCTTGATCGGGTGTGGACCCTCACCGTTCTTAACCTCCTTGATGGTGTGGTAGAATCTCTGGTTGATGATCTTCTCCTCAGTAACGACTGCCTTCTCCATGCTGTCAACGAGTGCCCAGCCGATTCCTCCGCCGCTACCAGCGTCGATGAAGCCGTCCTGCGGACGAGTGTAGAGAGCGTACTTGCCGTCTACGAACTCTGGGTGGAGAACAACGTTTCTCTGCTGTGACTTAGACTCGAGGTCTGGAAGGCGCTCCCAGTTTACGAGGTCCTTTGTACGTGCGATACCTGCTGCTGCAACTGCTGAAGAAAGGTCACCTGCAGGAGCATTAGGATCCTTGCGCTCTACGCAGAAGATACCATAGATCCAGCCGTCCTCGTGAGCTGTGAGTCGCATGTCATATACGTTTGTAGCTGGCTCGCCGTACTCAGGCATAGTGATAGGACGATCCCAGAACTTGAAGTTGTCTACTCCGTTAGGGCTCTCTGCAACCGCGAAGAATGACTTGCGGTCAGCACCCTCTACGCGTACGACGAGGATGTACTTTCCGTTCCACTTGATTGCACCTGAGTTGAGGGTAGCATGGATGCCGTAGCGCTCCATGAGATATGGATTGGTCTCCTTGTTGAGGTCGTATCTCCAGTGGAGTGGAGAGTGGTCACCTGTAAGGATAGGGTAGGTGTAGCGCTCGTAAACGCCGTTACCCTCGATAGGCTCATTCTTTCTTGTGATGAGTGCCTCATGCTCTGCCTTAAGCCAAGCAAGTCTCTGCTCAAAATTCATAATCCTGATAATTAAAGTTATTTATTATAAAAACATCATCTGATCCAATTCAGCGAACGCCTTGAAGTCTTCCGCTGATTCGTGGCCCGGGTATGGGGCGTAGAAGTGGTGCTGCATGTTCTCGTCGCATGCGTTTCTCCATACGAGCACATAGGAAACAGGGAAGTCCTTGATCGCTTCGTAGATCACCTCTGTCCACCATTTCTCATATTTCACTCCTTCATATCCGGCCTCTGTCACGGCCATAAGCTTGCCGTGCTCCTTTGCAAACGCTTCCGTAAGCTCGAGGCTATGCTTTACCTTCTCGACATACATCTCGTTTGAAGTGAACTGGTAGAAGTCGATGCCGACCATGTCCACCACGTCATCACCTGGCCATTTCTCGCCGAAATTGTCGTCTGTAAGTCCGCCTGCGTCAGGGGAGTATGACCATACGAGGTGGTTCAGTCCTCTTTCCTTGGTCATATAATCGTGTGTCATTCTCCAAAGTGCCACATACTGCTCTGTGGTGCAGAGGTTCTGGCCCCACCAGAAGAAGTCTCTTGTATGCTCATGCCAAGGACGGAAGATCACAGGGATCATGTTGCCCTCTGCATCCTTGATCGATCCGAGGAAGTCGGCTGCCTTTGAAAGCCATCCCATGAACATGTCGTGCTTTTCTCCGCCAGGAAGGACAGATGCAACTACCTCTGTAGACTGGGTGTCCCAAGTGTTGCCGCCTGTGAGCGGGTTCATAGGATGCCATGAGAAGGTGATGATGCCGCCCCTTTCATGATGGGCTACGGCCGACGCTCTCATGTGGTTGAAGTCATTCTTGTCGATGTTCAGAGGTGAGTCAAGCTCGATGCCGCCAAGGTCCATTCCGTAAAGTGCAGGGTACTGTCCTGTCACATCGTGAATGTCTGTCCTGTCAAATTCTGTCGCATCTGCCTCCACCTTCCAGGAGTGTCCGTAGAGGTATGTGTCCTGATGTCCGAACATGATCTGTCCGTTTTCAATGAACTCGCCAAGTTTTCCGAGCAAAGCCTCGGCCGGTGTCTGTTCCTTTGTCTTTCCGCATGCGGCAGATGCAATTACAGTTGCAATCATTGCCATAACCTTAGTCATTTTCACTTTAGAGCGTATTTATCATTATATCTTTGCAAATTTAATATCTGAGCGTTTGTTGTGCAAATATATATTTGTCTGTTAATTGTACTTTTTTGACACTCCCATCTAATCAAACTCATTTTTGTATATATTTGCAGGAAACGGCATAAACATAGACTACAATATGAATACAACAACAGCTGAGCTGCTGGCTGCCAAGGGCCTTGCGGCTGAAATGAAGAAGGAACTCACAGACAACATCCTCGCTTATTGGATGAAGAAAATGTGCAATCCGGAAGGTGGCTTTTATGGACGTATCAGCGGAGAAGAGATCCTTGACCCGTCTGCGCCAGTGGGCAATATCATGACTGCACGTATTCTCTGGACATTCTCATCTGCATACAGAGTCCTTGGAAATCCTGAGTACCTTGAGATGGCTCTCAAGGCAAAGTCCCTTATCATCAATCATTTCTATGACAAGGAGTACGGTGGAACATATTGGTCGCTCAACGCTGATTACACGCCTCTTGACACCAAGAAGCAGATCTATGCAATCGCATTCACTATCTATGGTCTTGCTGAGCTCAACAGGGCAACCGGTGATGAGGAGGCTCTGGAATATGCAATCAAGCTTTTCCACTCTATCGAGGACCACAGCTTCGACACTGAGAAGGACGGATACTTTGAGGCGTTCACCCGCACATGGGAACCTATAGAGGATATGCGTCTTAGCGAGAAGGATGCCAACGAGAGCAAGACGATGAACACGCATCTTCATGTCATCGAGGCTTATACATGCCTGTATCGCGTATGGAAGGATGCACTCCTTCAGGAGCGCCTCCGTGGCCTGATCAACATCTTTGACAAGTACATCCTTGCAGAGAACGGCCACCTCAAGCTCTTCTTCGACAATGACTGGAACTGCAGCTATGACATCTTCTCATATGGTCACGACATCGAGGCCGCATGGCTTCTTCACGAGTCTGCCCTTGTGCTTGGCGAAGCGGAGTCATTGGCGAAGGTTGAGGCAAGAGTGCCATCGATTGTAGCCGCCGCTACAGAAGGCTTCACTCCAGAGGGGGGAATGATCTACGAGAAGCTTGGTGATCATATCGATGAGGACCGTCACTGGTGGGTGCAGGCAGAGGCTGCTGTCGGTTACTTCAACCTTTGGGAGCACTTCGGAGCTCAGGAGGGCATCGAGAATGCGATCCACTGTTGGGAGTACATCAAGAATGAAATCATCGACAGGGAGAATGGAGAGTGGTACTGGAGCGTCCGTGGTGACGGATCCATCAATAGGGTAGAGGATAAGGCCGGCTTCTGGAAATGTCCATATCACAATGGACGCATGTGTCTGGAGATTATAGAGCGTGTTGCACATGTTTGATAACAAAAAAATCAGGCCATATGATGTGACATATGGCCTGATTTTTTTTATTTGTTCTTCTTGTCCTCCTCGACTGTAGGAGCAGAATCCTTGTACTTGAATCTTCTGATCTTCTGGGTAGCGGTCTTCTCGAACGGCTCCTTCATCACCTCTATCGAGCTGACCTGAGAAGCCTTGCTGACGCTCTTGTTTGTGATGCTGAGCAGCTTCTTCTTCCATGCATCGAGCTTCTCATAGAGCTTGTCCTCGCTCTCCTTGTCCCACTGGATGAAATTTTCCTGTGGCTGGACGAGTGCAACAAGACGTCCGTCACGCTCTACGACGATTGACTCGCTCACGCCCTCTACATTGTTGATCACGTTCTCGATCTCCTCCGGGTAGATGTTCTCTCCTGAAGGTCCGAGAATCATGTTGCTGTTACGTCCCTTGATGTAGAAACGTCCTTTTTCATCCTGAACGGCGATGTCGCTTGTGCGGAACCAGCCATCTTCAGTGAACACGCTCTTTGTGCGCTTAGGGTCCTTGTAATAACCAAGCATCACGTTTGGACCTTTGGCGACAACTTCGCCTTCACCGGTCTCCGGGTTTACATTGTGGAGCTTGAGCTGTACGTTGTATACCGGATATCCGAATGATCCTACTGTTCTCCAGCCGTTCATCGAGTATCCAAGCAGAGGTGAAGTTTCAGTCAGACCATAGCCGATAGCATATGGGAATCTTGCCTTGAGAAGGAATTTCTCCACTTCCGGATCCAGTTTTGCACCACCGATTCCGTAGAATGATACGTGTCCTCCGAATGTAGCCTTCAGCTTCATTCCGATGATCCAGCACATCAGTCCGTTCATGTGCTCGTTCATCCATGTGAGTGTGCGGCTCTTCTGGATTGTAGGAAGAACACTGCCCTTGTATACCTTCTCAATGATAAGCGGTACGGTAAGCATTGTAGTCGGTTTCACGATCTTGAGCGCCTTCATCAGGAGAGATGGTACGGGCGGTTTAGGCAGATAGTAAACTGTCGCACCGCAGTACATCGGGTAGAGCATGCTGAGTGTCATCTCGAGAGTGTGGGCCATAGGAAGGATAGAGAGCCATCTGTCCTTATGGTTTCTCTTGCATGAGTGATAGCATGTGATGACATTGGAAGCAAGGTTTCTGTGGCTGAGCACCACTCCTTTTGCGCTTCCTGTTGTTCCTGATGTGTAGATTATCGTCGCGATGTCGTCTGGCGTAGGTACTGTAGTCCTTCCGTCGCATGTGAACTTGTCTTCATCGGCCTTGATGACCTCGAATGTCTCAATGTCGATCACGAGTGTGAGCTTGTTTCTGCACTCCTCACTGACTTTCGATGCGAGCTTCTGCGACACGAAGATCACCTTGCTCTCAGAATGCTCCAGGATGTTAGTCACTTCGTTCTCGGAACTGTCCGGGAGAATAGGGATCGCGATTCTGCCGAATGGAACGATGCTGAAGAAGGCTACCGACCAGTTAGGCATGCTCTGCGAAAGGATGGCAACCTTGTCACCTGCTCCGATTCCGTATTGCGTCAGCTTCTTTGAAAGGCTGTCGCACTTTCCTTTGAATTCACTGAATGTATAACCGCCCTCCTTTGTGTCGTACCACTGTGTGTACTGCTTCTTTGAATAGACGGTTGTTGCGTATTCGTACAGTTTGGCGAGGGTGTCGACATACTTTTCCCTCATCCTCTGCATACGCTTGTAAAGTTGTAGCATAAATATTTAGGTTTTAGTGAGTAATGTACATTTCGGGATGCTTTCCGACAAGGTGCATCTCCTCATAGAGGGCCTGGATGCGTTCCATGTCGGCTCTTGCATCGTCGGTCAGCTCGACCTTCTGGCCGCGGCTGATACGCTTTGTGCCCCAGTCGAAGTATCCCATGTATACCGGGCATCCGACCTCGCGGGCAATTGTGTGGAAACCTGTCTTCCATCTCTTGACAGGCTTGCGTGTGCCTTCCGGAGCAAGTGCAAGGTGTACGACCTTGCGTGCCTTCATCTCCCTGATGACGCTGAGGACAACGTTGCTTCCTCTTGACCTGTCGACAGGAATGCCTCCGAGTTTGCGGAGGAGCCAGCCGAGCGGTCCCCAGAAAAATTCTCCCTTGACCATGCAGTATGGCTTGCCTCCAACTGAGGTATAATAAAGGTATGAGATGACGAAATCCCAGATCGAAGTGTGGGGTACGCCAAGGATGATGCATTTGTCTTCAGGGACTACTGGGTCGACTGCTGTCCAGCCGAGTGTGCGGAGTAGCCATCCGCAGAATTTTCTCCACATAATATATTAAGTATTATAGATTGCCGGTCGGGGATCTAGATGTTCACATCTTCAAGTTCTGCCTCGCTTCGGAGGTTGGTACGGATGAAGTTCTGTCTTTCGATGGTATTGTCACCCATGTAGAACTCCATGATCTCCGCGATTGATTCCTCGTCGCTGAGCTTCACCCTGTCAAGCCTCATGTTCTCGCCGATGAATTCCACGAACTCGTTTGCCGAGATCTCTCCGAGACCTTTGAATCGCGTGATCTCCACTCCGCCCTTCATTCCCTTGAGGGCCTTCTCCTTCTCCTCTCTTGTGTAGCAGTAGCGGACTTCCTTCTTGTCCTTGACTCTGAAGAGTGGAGTCTGGAGGATGTGGACGTGGCCGCGGCGCACGAGGTCAGGGTAGTACTTCATGAAGAATGTCAGCACAAGCATACGGATGTGCATTCCGTCGTCATCGGCATCGGTTGCGATGATGATCTTGTTGTATCTGAGGTTCTCCATGTCATCTTCCACGCCAAGGGCGTTCACAAGGAGAGCGAGCTCCTCGTTCTCAGCAACCTTCTTACGGCTTTCCTTGTAGCAGTTGATAGGCTTGCCTCTGAGGCTGAACACCGCCTGGGTCTTTGCGTTGCGTGCCTTTGTGATGGTTCCGCTCGCAGAGTCTCCCTCGGTGATGAAGATGCTGGTGTATTCGGCCAGTTCCTTCTTAGCTGCAGGGAGCTTGTCGTTGTAGTGGATCTCGCAATCGCGCAGCTTGCGGTTATAGATGTTGGTTCTCTTGTTTCTTTCCTTTGTCTTCTTCTGGATCGTAGAGATCTCCTTGCGCTCCTGTTCCGACTCGGTGATCTTCTGCTGAAGCACCGGTATGATCTCCTTGTGCATGTGCAGATAGTTGTCCAGGTTGGTCTTCAGGAACTCGTTTACGGCGCTTCGGATAGTAGGACCCTGCTCGTATGTGTGGGTTCCGTCCTCATTCTGGATGTCAGTCTCCCACATGTATGTAGAACCGAGCTTTGTCTTGGTCTGTCCTTCGAAGTTAGGCTCCTGGATCTGGATGCTGATGGCTCCGATGATACCCTGGCGGATGTCCTGCGGGTCGAAGTCCTTCTTGGCGAATGTCTTGTAGAATTCCTTGAGCGTTTTGGCGATACCCTCTCTCATCGCTGCCAGGTGGGTACCTCCGTCGCGTGTGTTCTGTCCGTTGACGAACGACGCGATGTTCTCTCCGTAGCTGTTTCCGTGGGTCATCACGATCTCGATGTCCTCTCCGATAAGGTGGATAGGCTCATACAGAGGAGTCTCGGACATATTGTCCTTGATAAGGTCGAGAAGACCGTGCTCTGACTTGTATGCCGTGCCGTTGAAGTTCAGCGTAAGACCCTTCTTCAGGTATGAGTAGTTCTTCATCATCGTCTCGATGATGTCCATATGGAACGTGTAGTCGACGAAGAGATGGTTGTCAGGGACGAACTTCACCATCGTTCCGTTCTTCTCCTTTGTCTCCTTCATGCCGTCGCTGACGAGCTTACCTTCGGCAAACTCTGCATATGAGCACATTCCGTCACGGTATGCCTCTACATAGAAGTGAGTCGAGAGGGCGTTCACCGCCTTGAGACCCACACCGTTCAGACCTACTGACTTCTTGTATCCTTTTGTGTCGTATTTACCACCTGTGTTCAGGACACTTACAGCCTTCACGACTGAGTTGAGCGGAATGCCTCGTCCGAAGTCCCTCACCGTCGCCTCCTTCTCTGTCACTGTGATCTGGATCTGCTTTCCGAAGCCCATGGAGAACTCGTCGATAGAGTTGTCCACGACCTCCTTCAGGAGCACGTAGATGCCGTCTCCCTGATCGTCTCCGTTACCAAGTCTTCCGATGTACATTCCGGGGCGTTTGCGGATGTGCTCCACCCCGTCCATGGTCCTGATGTTGTCGTCTGTATAATTAATTATCTCTGCCATATATTTAAAAGGACATAATCATGCAAAGATACAAATTTTTAATGAAACATATCATTTATCGGGCCCGAACTGTTAATATTCCAGTTGGTTGCCTGTATTGGTCAAAAGGTAGATGTGTTTGTTTTTTTGAAAAAAATATTGAAATTTGCGCTTGAAAGATTCTTGACCAAATGAACAATAAGACAAACATGCGCGCATGTCTGGTCGGCCTTGTGTGTGCCATAGCCATGACGTGGGGCGCTTCCGCGCAGACATACGTGAGGTATGTCAAGCCGTCAGACCTGGCGACTCGTGTGGTGTATTCTGACACCGTACTTACGTCTATCACGCTTCCGTGGGGAGTCGCGAAACTGGATAACTATCCCAAATTCAATGCAGCGGCGTATGAGCTGACCCGTGTGCTGAAGGATCCTGACAAGGAACTTCTGCAGGTATGGGTATGCGGCAGTGCCTCGCCGGATGGATTATGGCAGGACAATGTCAAGCTTGCCCAGGCCCGAACAGACGCCGCCGTACGCTATCTGAGGGACATTCTCGATGTTCCGGCGCATAAGATCCATGCCGAGAACCTTGATGAGGACTGGGACCGTCTGGCAGAATTGGTGGAGGCCTCTGACATTGAATATAAATGGCAGGTGCTCCACATAATAGAGAGCAAGTCATGGGGAGAAAGAAAGAAGGCTCTCCAGGCACTCGATGGCGGACGCGTATGGAAGGTCCTTCTTAAGGACTTCTTCCCGAAAATCCGTTGTGTGAGATTTGCGATCTTCTGCAAGTGGGATCCATCGAAGCCATATCTTGTTGCGCCCCAGGAGGAAATACTTGAGGAGCAGCTTCCGGTGGCAGATCCCGCGCCGGTTGTTGAACCTGAGCCGGTGGCAGAGGTCAAGCCGGTGCCGTCAGCAAAACCTGCAGTGAAGGACACCGTCTACATCAGAGACACCGTATATTATTATAAGGAAGTGGTCTATATGCCTTCGGAACGTCCGTCTGCGGTGAGGGAACCTCGTGAAAAGAAGTACTGGGACACTCCTCTGTATATGGGCATCAAGACAAACCTTCTAGCTGACGCCCTCATGATCCCTGAATTCGGTGTCGAGTTCCAGCTTTCCGGCAAGATGTCGCTTGACCTGCAGGGCTGGGCAACCAATTATAACATACTGACTCCGGGGGATGAGCATGCCAGTCTGTACGGCTTCGCTCCGGAGATCAGATGGTGGACGAATGATGCGATGCGCACAGGCGGCTTTGTGGGTGTGCATGCTCATTGCGCATGGTATACTTTGCAGAAGGACGGACTTCTGTATCAGAATGGTCCTGACAACGTATGGCAGGGAAACTATCACGATTCGGGTAACGCTACTCCTGCGTGGAGTGCGGGCCTTTCACTTGGCTATGTCGCAGGATTCGGTCAGAAGAAGAACTGGGGCCTCGAGTTTGTACTCGGAGTCGGTTACGGACGCTACCAGCAGAACACTGCCGCCTTCAACGGCAACACCTGGGAGCTGGTCGAGCATCAGGACAATCATCACCTTGGCATCACACGTGCAGGGGTCAACCTTACATACCGTTTCAATGTAAGGAGGATGAGGCCGGAGTAAGCCTGTCAGAAGGAAACGGATAAGATCAATTAACCAAAAATATTCATTATGCGACGTTTAAGATTCATTCCAGCCCTGCTGGTGATCTTGTCGGCATGTTCGGAAAGGATCATAGAACAGATCCCTTCCGTATCTGATGAGGTGGGAACCCTTTCCATCGCCTTGTCAAGCGACATGCAGACAGAGAACATCGGTACCAAGGCTGATGCGGATGAGCCTTCGTTGGACGACTTCAGGGTTGCCATATACAAGGCAACCGACAAGGTCCGTCTGTACAACGACTCATACGCCAACACTGTCGGTAAGGAAATCAAGTTGAACGCAGGAGACTATCGCCTTGTAGCACAGCACGGTGATACTCTCGGATGCGGTTTCAATAAGGCATATTACCTTGCTGACAAGGCATTTGCAATAAATGCCGGGGTCAATACTGTCGAAGCTGTGGCGAAACTCGCCAATGTCAAGCTCGCAGTGAACTATCATCAGACAATCAAGGAGAACTACTCCGACTATTATGCCATCGTAAGGCATAACACCCACAAGGGAAAGAGTGTCAGGTTCGGAAAGAACGAGACCAGATGCGGATATATCCCAGGTGGAGAGGTTGTGCTGGAGGTATATGCGGTAGTAGACGATGCCGGTACTGAAAAGTACTTCAAGACCGAGCCGATGACTTATGCTCCTAACGATTTCGTGACATTTACCATTACAACTGACAGCCGTGAGGGAAGCCTCGTGATCAACATCAATGTAGATACATCTACCGAGGATAAGACCGAGACTGTCGAAATTCCTGCAACTACGGTTCCGCAGGATGCGCCAAGCATCACCCTTGCAGGTTTTGATGGCGAGGGAAATGCTCATGAAATCATTGAAGGACAAGATGTTGCCGGTCATAGTGCAATGGCAAGCTTCCTTGCTCGCGGCTCGCTCGCTCACTGTACATTGAATACAGACTCGGAGTGGCTTGCCGCAAAGGGTGTTCCATCTGAGGTAGACTTTGCAAGTGTTGATGCTGCGACCAAGACCATCCTCAAGGCTGCAGGATTTGTGTGGGATGAGGAAATGGCCAC
>JAEIGA010015073.1_pt1 | contig 11771 bp, 8 predicted proteins | sample 9270691 | NCBI WGS metagenome assembly JAEIGA01 (sample SAMN17057246, study PRJNA624740) | gut metagenome | biome: biome; isolation source: fecal sample | host: Bos grunniens | place: China: Xizang | collected 2019
GCACTTTGGCCAGCTCCATCATGATGCGGTGGGAGAACATGATGGGGGCGGGCATGAGCTCCGGGGTCTCGTTGGAAGCATAGCCGAACATGATACCCTGGTCGCCGGCACCCTGTTCGTCGCCATCCTTGCCTTCGGCGGCACAGGCATCCACGCCCTGGGCAATGTCCGGGCTCTGGGTGGAGAGGTAGTTCGTGATGTCCACGTTCCCGGCGTTGAAGAGCGCATCATCTGCAGCGGTGCGGTAACCGATTTCGGCGATAGTGTCGCGCACAATCTTCTCGTAATCAATGACGGCCTTGGTGGTAATCTCGCCAGCGAGCACCACGTGGCTGTCCTTCACCAGCGTTTCGCAGGCAACTCGGCTGGCGGGGTCCTGGGCCAGACAGGCATCGAGAATGGAATCGGAGATGAGGTCGGCCACTTTGTCGGGGTGTCCCTCGCCTACGGATTCGGATGTGAATATGTTGGTGTATTTCATGTGCTTGTCTTTCTTTATTCGTAATTTGTAAAACTGAACTGGCGCAGCCCGCTGGGCATTTCTTCTCTGGCCCGTCCGAATTCCGCCATGCCGGAGGAGGCAATAAGGGCAGCCTTGTTGCAGATTTCCGGCGAATGGTCGAGCATGCATTGGAAAATATCCCAGAGCAGCGTCATTTCGTTGCGGAACTGCTGAGCCTGGATGATGAAGCTGCGGAAACCTGCATCATACAGGGTTGTGGCCTCATTGCGTGTGAGGTTGCAGCTGGCTTTCTGGCAGAGCTCGCCGGGGGTGGCCTTCTGGCAGCCTACCCGGGTGAGGAGGTCGGAGCGCCGCCTCATCAACTCCGTATCATATGGGGCACGCCGCATGTCTGCCAGCAGGGAAATGTGCTCCCGCCGCACCGGGCAGGTACGCAGGCAGCTGTCGTTGATGATGATGTCAAACTTCTCCTTATCCTCAATGGCATTGATGATGGCCGGCTTGACTGCATCTGCCGGGTGCAGGCAGACCCGGTCATACTGCATGGCCAGCTTGTTGTACAGGCCGGGGGTGCGCCTTCCGTTTTCCACGACCAGGCGGTTCGGGTGGCAGTAGATCCGCAGGTTCGGGATTTCGGCGCGCAGGCGGGCGGCCAGGGCATCATTGGCCACGCAGACTGCGTTGAGCCGCAGGCGGTCGCGGTTGTGCAGCTCCTGCGCCAGAGACAAACCATAGGGGTCTGCCACTTCCTGGGCGGTGAGGTTCGGGTTGTCGAAGGTGAGAATCACCCCGGTATTCTGCCGGGTATAGGTCTCCAGCGCCTTGCAATAGGCATCGTAGGCAATGGGCCTGCGCTGTATAAACCAATCGAGCGACCATTTGCAGGGGGGGGCGCCGGCCACAGTGCTGAAGCGGCGCAGGGCAATCATTTCGGTCAGGAATTTGTTGAGAGTCTGAAGACTGTGGTCGAAGCGGAAGGCACCGCCCACAGTCCACCTGGCCTCGGGCATGTAGTCCCGGGTGAGAAATTGCAGGTTTGCGAGAGCCTGTTCAGGGGAGATTTCCGGTTCGCTCATGGTGGATTCAGTGGGGTAGAATGGATTCCCAGAACATCTGGCCGTTGCGGTGCATGGCGTTCTCGTCCGGTTCGTCGGTGCGGAAGGCCAGTCTCAGCAAATCAAAGAGAATGGAGGAGGCGTTGGCATGCCCGCGCCCCTGTACCTTGAAGTGGCGGAAGCCCATATCGCGCAGCTTCTTGATTTCCGGCGTGTTGAGTGCCAGTACGCTCTTATGCTCATCCGCCAGCAGGGTATAGAGGCTCCGGCAGCCGTTTGTTGCCTGGCGTTTCTCAAAAGCTGAATTATCATGCCCGATGAAATTGAGGGCCGACTCGGAGAGTGAATGATAGTGGAAGGCGCGAATGGGGCAGTTTCGCACGCAGTATTCGTTGATGAGCAGAATGTGGCGTTCCTTATCCTCTATCTGTTCCAGCAGGTCGTAGTTGAGGACATCATCCGGGTGAACCATCACCTCATCGTACTCATCTGCCAGCCGTTTGTACACATCCAGTTTTCCCTTGCCGCCGCCATTGGTGATTTTGAGGATGGAGGAAATAATCTTCAGGGTGGGGTATTCCTTGCGGATGTGCTCGCGGAGGATGTCACTGGCCAGAATCACCGCATTCCTGCCTGTGGGATTATGCCGGCTGAAGAAAATGCACATGGCATTGCAGAGGGCATCCTTGAGGTGTTTTTCCGTTAACAGCAGGTTGGTGAAAGTCAGGTAGACGCTGATGTTGCGCTGTTCATAGGCCAGGCCTGCCGCACGCACTTCTTCGGCTTCGCGCATCAGGTGCTTGAGCACACGCCCGGAATTCCATTCGCAGAGCGGGGAGCCATGCACAATGTTGAAAGGCTCAAACCCCAGCAGGAGTTTACAGTAATCGTAAAAAGCCACCAGCTCGCGGTCGTTGACGAACGCGCCCGAAACATCCCACACGGCATCTGGCCATAAAGGATTCTGGTAGGGTGACTGCTCTTGCATGGCGCGCTATTCTACCAGTTAACCATGCAGGGTGCAAGCGCTATTTGTTCAGAGCAGCCCGAATTTACGCGCGTGCGTATACGAACGCCATTTCTGCTTGACTTCAATGCGCCAGCGGGGCAGAATGGTGAGGTGAAGATTCAACTCACTCTGATTGCGCTGATGTCGGCACTGCCTGTTATGGCCGGGGGTGTCACAGCTGAGCCTGCTGTTTCTGCAGAGCAGGCGGACCATTCTCCTGAATCTGTTGTGGCTGAACCTGCTGCGGTGACTGCAACAGAATCCCCGGCGGCAGCGCCTGCCGCAGAATCCGAAGCTCCTGCTGTTCTGGTGGAATCTGTGCCGGAAATACCTGCGGCAGAAGAGCAGAGCGCCGCCCCTGTGGAGGAACCGCCTGTTGTGCCAGCGGAGGAAGCGCCTGCTGTAGAAGAAACGCCGGTGGAGCAATGCTCACTGGCCGTGGAAGCACCGGTCGCAGAGCCTGCTCCGCCCGCTGCGGAGGAACCCGCGCCTGCGTCGGAAGCTGTTCCTGCGGAGAAACCCACGCCTGAGGAACCCACCCCTGCGCCTGCAGCAGAACCCGCTCCTGTGGAGGAACCCGTCCCTGCTGCGGCAGAACCTGCTCCTGCTGCGGCAGAACCACCGGCCTCGGCGTATCGTGGCATTGTGAAGGTGGATGTAGTTACCCGCGTTCCGGATTATGAGACCCCCTGGCAGGGTGGCAGTTACGGCCGGGGAACCGGCACCGGATTCCTGGTGGCACCGGGTTTGTTCATGACCAACGCCCACGTGGTAGCCAATGCAGAAAAGGTAGATATCTCGCTTTTCAATGATGCCCGGCGTATTCCTGCCCGGGTCAGATTTGTAGCGCATGATGCTGACCTGGCCATGCTTGAAATTGATGATACAAGCGCCTTTGAGGGGGTGCCCTGCCTGGAATTCAGCGAAGAGATGCCCATGCTGGAGGATACGGTGCGTGCCATAGGCTACCCCATTGGCGGTAATCGGCTTTCCGTGACGCGTGGCATCGTATCACGCATCGACACGATTCCCTATGCTCATCCCCGCAATATTGCTCACCTGGCACTTCAGGTGGATGCCGCCATCAATCCCGGCAACAGCGGTGGCCCGGTATTCAAGGGGGATAAGGTGATAGGTGTGGCTTTCCAAGGGCTGCTGCAGGCAAACTCGACCGGCTATGTGATTCCTCTTCCGGTTATCCGCCATTTCCTCAGGGATATCGAGGATGGCCGCTATGATGGCTATGTGGAGATGGGCGCCCGCTTCATGCCGATGGAGAATAAGGCCATGCGCCGCCATTATGACTTGCCGGACAACGGGCTCGGCTGCCTTGTGGCCGATGTGGTCCGGGGAGCTGCATGTGATGGCCCGCTGCAGGTGGGGGATGTTGTGCTGGCGGTGAACGGACTGCCGGTGGATTCTACCGCGATGATTGAGCTTGAGGGGGTTCGCGTGCGCCTGGAGGAGCTGGCCGAGCGCGCCTTTGCCGGGGATAAGATGTACTTCACCATTCTGCGGAACGGAGAAGTGAAGGAAACGGAGGCTGCCATGGCACCGCTTCCGTCGATTCGTGTCCTTTCCCGCCGATACGACGAACAACCCCGGTATGTGGTGTTTGGCGGGCTGGTGTTTCAGCCGCTTAACTTCAATGTGGTGAATGAGCACCAGGTGCCCTCGGCTGATGTGATGGTGGAACTGGACCGCTTCACCCGGGGCGGTGAATCTGCGGTCAAGGAAGACCTGGTGCTGCTGACCAGTACCCTGCCGGACGAAGTGAATGCCCGCCTCAAGGACCATGGCCGTTCTATTGTGACTAGGGTGAATGGTGTTGAGGTGAAGGGGCTCGCGCATCTCAACAGCCTGCTGTACCCGGCTGATGATCAGCCCCGCCCTGAATACACCATTATTGAATTGGCCGACGCCGCCCGCCCCCTGGTGATTGAGAATGCCGGGGTGGATGCCGCTAATGCCCGAATAGCAGAGCGCTACAACATACCTGCGCCTGCCCGTCTGAAATAAAGCATACCTCATTTTTGTTCCATGATACGGACTCTCACTCTTCTTTCTCTGGTAGCAATGGTTTTCTGCGGCTGCAAGCCTACGGAACGTACCGCCCTCCGCAAGAAACATGCCCAGCAGGCTGCGGCAGATATCACGCCCGAACAGCCTCTTTCTGCGCCTGAGCCAGCCCCGATTCCTGTGGCACCTGAGACGCCGCAGATTGAGCCGGCAGACAGCCTGTTACTGGTAAATGCCACTCTGCAGGAATACAATGCCATGCGCCCGTGGGAAAAGGAAACACCGCGGCAATCCCGCGCCCAGGGCATTTATCTGGGTAACGGCCAGGTGCTGACTGTGGGCCGCGTGGTGCGCGATGCTACTTATGTGGAGCTGATTCTGCCCGATGTGAGCCGCACGGTTCCTGCCCGCGTGCTTCGATATGATGAGGATTTGAACCTGGCGCTGCTTACGGTGGCCCACGAGGAGGATGCCGGTATTTTTGAATCCCGCGCAGCCTTGCCGCTGGGAGACCCGCTGAAGCGCGGGGATGCAGCGGTTTATGCAGGCCTTATCAATGGAGTGGAACCGGTTCATGTGGATATGCAGGCCGAGAATGTGGCCGGAGACCGCGTTCCTCTCATGGTGATGCGTGCTGCCCGCCCCCTGCCGGAGGGACAGACAGCCGGAGCTCCTCTCGTGCGGGAGGGTAAGCTGAGTGCGCTTGGGCTTGCATACAAGAAACAGGAGCAATTGCTGCAATCGGTGAATGCGGAGTTGATTCAGCGATTTCTGATTCAGGAAGAGGCCGGTGTTCCGGTCATGGGGGTGCAGCTTTCCCCGCTGGATGACCCGGTGTTCCGCCGTTACCTCAAGCTGGATGATGCCGCTAATGGGCTCTATATCAGCAAAGTGCTGCCGGGTAGCGCTGCTGAGGCCGCCGGCTTGCAGGTGGGGGATGTGCTGACGGCGGTGGATGGGTTGCCAGTCGATAACCAGGGGCGTTGTGACCACCCTCGCTATGGTCTGCACCATGTGGCTGTACTGTTGCGCGGTATGAAGAACCGGGGTGAGCAGATGCCGCTGTCCATCAGCCGTGGAGGAGAGACGCTGCAGCTGGCCGTGGAGATGAACTGCGATGCCGTGGAAAAGGCGCTGTTCCGGCCGCAGAAGCCCGGGGTGCAACCGCGCTATGTTGTATGGGGTGGTATGCTCTTCCAGCCCCTGACCAGTACATACATGAACGAGCTCCGCACCCGCAGCAATGGTCTGTTGCCGCTGGAGCTGCAGATGCTTGAGAATCATCAGGAGGAACTGCGTGCAGCAGGCTGCACTGAGCCGGTGGGGCTTACCTTCGTGCTGCCCACGGCTGCTACCCAGGGCTACGAGGACTTGCGCTTTTCGCGTCTGGTGGCGGTGAATGGCAAGGCGGTGAACTGCTTTGCCGATCTGCCTGCCCTGCTGGATGAACAGACGGAGAATGGGCTGGTGCGGCTGGAATTCAATAAGCCGCCCTATACGGTCTATGTGGACCGCAGTGCTGCTGATGAGGTGAACTCCCACTTGCAGCAGACGGCTATTCCGAAGCTCCGCGTGGTGGAGTAACGATGAGTGGACTCACCGCAGGGTGGTGATGCCGCCTTTATGCCGATGCAGGGCCGCCGCTGTCGGCGGCCTTTTTGGTTATGACTTGCTGCGGGGCTTGTGGGGCTCCAGCACACACATGTTGGCGCTGGCCTGGCTGCGGGCCCGGCGGCGGGCTTCGCGCTGCAGGTGTGCCTGCATGGTAAAGGGTTTCTTCTCTGTATGGACCGGGTGGTATGAGCCATCCGGTGCCATGTCGCATGCCTGGGTGTTATCCTTGAAGCAGGCATCCAGAATATCCATGATGCGTACAGCCAGCTGCGGCTCTTCAATGGGAACAAGCAGCTCCACACGCCTGTCCAGGTTGCGGCTCATCCAGTCTGCGCTGGCCATGTATACCAGCGGGTTGCCGCCGTTGTGGAAGTGGAAGAGGCGGGCATGCTCCAGGTAGCGGTCCACAATGCTGGTGATGCGGGTGCAGGCCTGCGCTTTCTCGCTGGTGGGTGCCCAGCAGCAGATGCCACGGATGTTGAGCTGAATTCTGACACCGGCTTCGGCAGCTTGTTCCAGCGCTTCCATCATCTCCACATCGTTCAGGGAGTTCATCTTGGCGCGGATGATGGCGCGTTCTCCCTGCTGCGCGCGGTGGGTCTCGGCGGCAATGAGCTCCAGCAGCCTGGTTTTCATGGTGGCCGGGGCAGGGTACATGCGGCGGAATCGCATGAGCCGGGTAAGTCCAGTGACTGAATTGAAGAACTGAGATGCATCTGCCCCCAGATGCTCATTGCAGGTGAGGAGCGATAAATCGCTGTAAATGCGGGCTGTCTTTTCGTTGTAGTTGCCTGTGCCGATGTGGCAGTACCGGCGCAGGGTCCCATTTTCGCGGCGCACGATGAGCAGAATCTTGGCGTGGGTCTTGAAGCCCTTGACTCCATATACCACCTGCACGCCGGAACTCTGCAGTTTTTCGGCCTGTGCGAGATTGTGGCGTTCATCGAAGCGCGCCTTGAGCTCTACCAGCACCGTTACCTGCTTGCCTGTCTCGGCCGCACGGCAGAGGGCGGCAATGAAGCGGGAATTTTCTGCTGTGCGGTACAGTACCTGCTTGATGGCTATGACATCCGGATCCTCTGAGGCTTCCTCAATGAGCTTCACCACAGGTTCATAGCTTTCGTAGGGATTATGAATGAGGATATCCCCCTGGCTGATGTTTTCGAACATGCTCAGGGAGGAATCCACCCCGGCGGGCCAGCAGGGGGTCCAGGCCTGCACCTTGTACTGGTCGTTGCCGGGCTCAAAGGCCATCTGTCCGAAATCGACCAGACGCAGGAAGCCCGGTACCCGGTAGGTGGAGCCGCTGTCTGCGCCCACAATGCCGGTAATGCGCTGCACCAGCGCATCCGGGGTGGCTGCCGGCAGTTCCAGGCGCACGCAGTCTGAGAATTTGCGTGCCACCAGCACGCTTTCCATTTCCCGGGCAAAGTCACCGCCTTCTTCCTCTGCCACGGCAATGTCGCCATTGCGGGTGACGCGGAAGGGTGTGGTGCTCAATACTCTCTCTCCAGGGAAGAGGAGGGGGCAGAAAGTGCTCACGATATCCTCCAGCATGACATATCCGCGGCGACCCAGTATGGCGGATTGGACACGCCTGGGCAGGATTTCCGGCAGGGTGATGGCAACGAAACGGGATTCAGATTCGCCCTCCGGCTGCAGCTCTACCCCCAGAATCAGGCTCAGATTGGGCAGTAGGGGTGGTTGTTCCACTTCCATGGCCAGCGGGGTGAGCACCGGTGCAATGTTGGAAAGGAAGAATTCCTCCAGCCCGCTGTGCTGGGCCTCGGTTAGTTCTTCGATATCCAGCGGACTCAATCCGGCTTCGTTCATCAGCGGCATGAGGACGTTCTGGAGCAGGTCGTACTGTGCATTCACCATGGTGCCGGCTCGCTCGCGGATGCGCTCCAGTTGTTCGCTGGGGGACAGGCCGGTGATATCCGGCTTGAATTTGCCGGTCTGGCGCAGCAGCATGAGCCCACCGACGCGCACCTGGAAGAATTCATCCAGATTACTGGCGCTGATAGAGAGGAATTTGAGGCGTTCCAGCAGCGGCAGCTCCGGGCGCAGTGCCTGGTTGAGCACGCGCTGGTTGAATTCCAGCCAGGATATTTCGCGGTTGATGAACATGGTGAGGGCGATTCGTGTGGAATCTCCAGACTAGCATACGAACCGCTCCAGGTCAAGTCTGCACTTCCGGCGCAGAATAGCCCTGCGTGTTATTTCTTTCGCTCTTCCACGCGGTTGCTGCGCACCATGACCACAATGTGGGAATCAATGTAGTTCTTACTGAAAATAATACCGCGTTTCTGGCGTTCCTTTGTCTTGTTCAGGCCGGCTACTACCATATCAAGTTCCCCGTTGGCCAGTTTGTTCATCAGGGTTGTATAATCCAGATCCTGCAGATGGATTTCGGCGTTCAGGTGATTGGCCAGCCGTTGCAGCAATTCCATATCGAACCCAATCAAATCCGTGGCTTCGCCACCGGGCTTGCGGAAGCAGAGGGGCTCCAGCTGGCTGCATGTGCCGACCACCAGGGTGCGGGTCGGGGCTTTTGGTGCGTTGATTGCCGGCATATCGGGCAGCTTCGGGCGGGAGAAGGCGGAGCGTTCGGCCTCGGTGAGCTTTACCCAGCGGTCATACATGTCCTGATAGGTGCCGTTGGCCTTGTAAGCATCAATGAAAGCATTGACTTCATTCTTTAATTCCGGCTTTTTCGGGGAGATGCCCACGGCAATGTCAACGAGACCGGCAGAGCCGGGCAGGATGGCGAAGTCGTGCGAACAGGCGGCAATGTAATCCAGAGAATGGCTGTCGAAGATGAACGCATCAATCTTCTCCTCCTGTAGGGCAATGTAGGCGGAATAGTTGCTGTTGAAATAACAGGGACGGGCATCCGGCAGCTGGCTTTCACCAACCAGCATGGCCTTGGCTCCCAGCGGAAGTCCCAGGCGGAAAGCCGGGTTGTTCACTTCCTCAAGATGCGAGAACTTCGGCTTTTCCTTATTATACTGGTTATCACAGGCTGTAAATCCGCAGACCAGCAGGATGCAACACAGGAAACAGGATATGATGGACGATTTCTTCATGCCAGAGGGGAATGAGGTTACACTCCGATTCTACACACTTTTGGGTTGAATGCGAGTAAAAAACATGGTTGAAGAAAAAAACAGGCGCAGTTTCCTGCGCCTGTCGGGGAGATTTTATTCCCATTCGATGGATGCCGGCGGCTTGGTGCTGATGTCGAACAGCACGCGGTTGATGCCGGAAACCTCGTTCAGGATGCGGTTGGAAGCCTCGCGCAACAGGTCATAGGGCAGCTGTACCCAGTCGGCGGTCATGGCATCCTCTGATACGATGGCTCGCAGGTTAGTGGCAAACTCATAGGAGCGTTCGTCGCCCTTCACACCCACGGTCTTCACGGGAATGAGGCCGGCGTAGGCCTGCCAGCACTTGTCGTACCAGTCCCACTTACGCAGGGTGCCGATGAAGATGGCGTCGCATTCGCGGATGATGTCGAGGCGTTCCTTGGTTACCTCGCCGGGGCAGCGCACGGCCAGGCCCGGACCCGGGAAGGGGTGACGCCACAGAATGTCGTGAGAGATGCCCATGGAGGCACCCAGTTCGCGCACTTCATCCTTGAACAGGAAAGCCAGCGGCTCAATCACCTTGCCTTCTTCCTGCATTTTCAGCACGCGTTCCACACGGTTGTGGTGGGTCTTGATGACGGAAGCCTTGCTCTTGGCGTTGGAGGCGCTTTCAATCACGTCCGGGTAGAGGGTACCCTGGGCCAGCATTTCGGCATCGCCCACGGCATCCCAGAACACATCAATGAAGAGATTGCCGATGATGCGGCGCTTCTTTTCCGGGGCGGTTTCGCCAGCCAGGGCTTCCAGGAAGCGGGCAGAGGCATCAACGGTCTCGATTTCCACACCCATGCGGGCGAAATTGGCCTGCACTTCCTTGGCTTCATCCTTGCGGAGAAGGCCGTTGTCTACGAAGATGCAGCGCACATTTACGCCGGCCTCGTGCAGCAGCACAGCCAGTACGGTGCTGTCCACGCCACCGGAAACGCCGCAGACCACCTGCTTATCACCCACCTTGGCGCGGATGTCTTCGATGAGCTCGCGCTTGAAGTCGCCAATGTCGAATTTAGCCAGGTCCCTGGCGTAGGAAAGGAAATTCTTCAGAATGGTGCGGCCCTCGTGGGAGTGGGTCACCTCCGGGTGGAATTGAATGCCGAACATCTGCTCACCCCACTGCAGGGAAACCGGCACGCCATCGCTGTTGCGGGCAATCACGCGGCAGTTGTCTGCCAGGTGGTCAACGGTGTCGGAGTGGCTCATCCACACCTGGGAAGAGGGGCTCATGTCGGCATACAGACCTTCCAGCTTGTCGGGCACAAGGGCTGCGGGGCCGTATTCGCGCTTGTTGCTGGGGCGCACGGTGCCGCCGGTCTTGATATTCAGCAGCTGCATACCGTAACATACACCCAGTACAGGTACGCCGAAGGAAGTAAGCCATTCGAAATCAATGTCCGGAGCATCGGGTTCCGAGGTGCTGCGGGGACCGCCGGAAAGGATGATGGCGCCCGGCTCGCTGATTTCATGCAGGTCCTCCAAAGCATAAAGCTTAGCGAGGAAGCCCAGCTCACGCACGCGGCGCACAATCAGCTGCGTGTACTGTGAGCCATAGTCAATAACGGCAACAATGTGTTTGGGGGTCATAATGCTGGCAGCATTGTAGCAGATAGGTATAAGCGTTGCAAGCATAATCACCACGAGCGTCAGCGAGTGGTGATTATCATACCACTGCACAGCAGTGGTATTTCATGCGCTGCCCCGCAGCGCAATTCATGCGGGGCATAGCCCCGCTTTCATACACTGGCGCAGCCAGTGTAATTCATTGAGCGAAGCGACTGATTACCGCTGCATCAGCAGCGGTACAGCCGATAAACTGGTTGGTAGAAAACATGCAGGATTAGGGAAACGAGCAGCCGCGATAGGAGACATTACCTCTTCCAATCCGCCCGTGCCTTCACCGTATTGAGAGATTGAATCAGCATGCGCATGATATTGCCGTTTAATCGTTTCATTTTCTTCATCACCTCAGCCTGCTCCTCATTTTCCGGAGCGAAAAGCTCCAGCCAGAACTTCGTCTCATTGCACTCCTTCAAGGCCGTGTGCATCTTGTTGGAAAAATCCGCAGGGCCATTGCCATACTTAGCTTCGGCAATATTGGCGCCTATCGCGGAAGACGCTCGCAGGAACTGGTCTTTCTTGGCACCATAGCCTCGCATAACGCTGCCATATTCCATAGCAAGTTTAGCGAGTTGGAGGGAGTAATCGGCCAGTTTATCCTGTCTCATGATAGTGGGATGATATATTGCCAGCTGAGGTTTTGCAAGTATAATGTCTCCTATCGCGGCTTACTGTTTCCCAATGAACATTTAATAGGGTTTGGTCTCAGAAACGGAGGTGCCGCTGCTGGTGCAGCGGTAACCAGTCGCTTCGCTCAATGAATTACGCCCTGGCGGGCGTATGAAAGCGGGGCGGGGCCCCGCATGAAGTACACTGGCTGTGCCAGTGTACGAAAGACTTTGCTGTGCAAA
>JAEIGA010015074.1_pt1 | contig 11770 bp, 8 predicted proteins | sample 9270691 | NCBI WGS metagenome assembly JAEIGA01 (sample SAMN17057246, study PRJNA624740) | gut metagenome | biome: biome; isolation source: fecal sample | host: Bos grunniens | place: China: Xizang | collected 2019
CCCAGCTTTTTGACCTTCGGTCAAAAACCTGGACCAAAACTTTTTTCACTATTTTTAAATATTAACTTTATTATTATTTTTTTTTAATTATTTAATCTATTTTTAGCTATTTTAAAAAAAGGTCAATGCCTAATTATGAATTCTAAATTTTAGAATTCATAATATATACCACTTTCAGGCACTAAAAAAATTTCTTCAGATTAAAATGAAGAGATTGGAATATTTTTAATAATTTTCATTAAAATATTCTATTTCATAATCTATTAAAACTACTATTTAAATTTGTTGTTTTTTCATTTAAAGTTTTATATTTGTTTTATATAGTAAACAAAAACTAATTTGGCATAATTTTTCAAAAATAAGTTAATTTTTTAATATTAAATCAATTTAACTAAATTATATCAATTTTTTCATTCTGTATTAATATGATTAATTTATGAAATTTAAAAAAAGAAAAATGAGCTTATTTTCTTCCACTTCCAATCTCAAGAAGAGGAATTTTACTCATAACATATATTAGAATCCAGCTTAATCCTATTATAATTATTGAACTTACAGGTAACCAAAGGTAAGCATTGGTTTTTACTATCGGTGCTAAAAAGCCTCTGGTTGATAAGTATTGCAATAAGATGTAATGGGAGAAGTAGATTCCAAAACTGCATGATGAGAACAATACGATTGCTTCCCCTAATTTTGTCTGCCTTATCATTCTTGCATCTTTTTTAATCCATTTTGTGCTTGCATACTTAAATGCTGTAAAGAGACCAATGGTTTCTAAAATTACAAATATGTCAAAGAAGTCTATAGGGGCAAGACCATATCCTCCAAGTCCCTTTAGGTATATCTTTGTAAAGTGGCCAGCTATACCAATAAGGAACACTATGCATCCCATAGCAAACATCTTCTTGTCGGAGTACTTGAACTGCTTGTTGTGGATATATGACCCCATAATGAAGTATCCGAGAACAGGGAAGAAGTTGAAGATTACCCTGAAATTGTATTTCATTTGAGGATAGTCAAAGAATCCAACTGTGTACAATATGGAGAGAATGAATGTAATTAGTATCAAGTATTCTGCTCCTTTCATTCCTTCTTCACGGATGAAACTGCCTATAACGGGAATGAGAAGATAAACTCCAATCAAGGACCAGATAAACCAGAATGGTCTTGAATAGTCCTGTACACCAAATGCAGTATCAATAAAATAAGTTATTGTTGGCTGGTAATGCCATATGAGAATTCCCGCAATAATGTACACTATAATCCAAAATAAAAATGGCAGGAATACACGCTTGAAACGCTTTTCAAGAAACTTCTTCACTTCATATTTTCTTGTCAAAAGAAGAGATCCGCTAACTGTAAAGAAGAGTGGAACACCGATACGTGTAAGTGAGAACACGCCACTGCAGAATAGCCAGCTATAGAAATCATATGAAAACAATCTGGATACGTGTCCGATTACAACCAGCATGATTGCCAATGAACGGACTTCATCTAGATATAGTATGCGCTTGGGACTAATGCTCATTTTTTATCACTAAGATTATATATTTTTGTTCGTATTAATAAAGATATTTAATATTTTCAAGTATTGTTTAATTTTTATTAAGTTATTTATAATATAATGACAAATATAAATAATAATTAAAAAATGATTTTTATTATTGGTGTATTCATGAAATATGATTATTTAATAGTAGGGTCTGGGTTATTCGGCTCTGTATTTGCATATGAAATGACTAAAAGAGGCAAGAAATGTTTAGTCATTGAAAAGAGAGACCATATTGGTGGAAATGTTTATACTGAAGAAGAATATGGCATAAATGTGCATAAGTATGGGGCTCATATATTCCACACAGACAATAAAGAGATTTGGAATTATATCAATCAATTTGCTGACTTTAACCGTTACACAAATTCCCCTGTGGCTAACTACAAAGGCGAATTATACAACCTCCCTTTCAATATGAATACTTTTTATCAGATGTGGGGAGTGAAGACTCCTGAGGAGGCTAAAGCAAAGATTGAAGAGCAGAAAAAAGAAGCTAATATAACTGAGCCTAGAAACCTTGAAGAGCAAGCTATTTCCCTTGTTGGACAGGATATTTATGAAAAACTGGTCAAGGGATATACTGAAAAGCAATGGGGAAGAGATTGCACAGATTTACCTGCTTTTATCATAAAAAGATTGCCTGTAAGATTTACTTTTGACAATAATTACTTCAACGATTTATATCAAGGAATTCCAATTGGTGGATACACCAAAATAATTGAAAAGATGCTTGATGGTGTTGAAGTTAAGCTAAACACTGATTTCTTTGATGATAAGGATAAATGGTTAGATATTGCTGATAAGGTCCTTTTTACTGGCATGATAGATCAGTATTATGATTACTGCTTCGGAGAGCTTGAATACAGAGGGCTTGACTTTGAGTTTGAAACTCTTGACATGGAAAACTATCAGGGAAATGCAGTTATCAATTACACGGATAGGGAAACTCCTTTTACAAGAATAATCGAACATAAGCACTTTGAGAATGCTGAATCAGATAAGACAGTAATTACAAGGGAGTATCCTAAAGCTTGGGAAAAAGGAGAAGAAGCATATTACCCAATGAATGATGATAAAAACAGTGAATTATTTGCCAAATATAAAGAATTAGCTGATAAAGAGGATAAGGTCATATTTGGTGGAAGACTTGGAATGTATCAGTATTTTGATATGTGGAAAGTCATTGAGGAAGCTTTGAAGTTGGTTGAAAGTTTAGAATAAATATGTCATTATTCTATTTTCTTATTTTTTTTAATTATATTCAATTTTTTCATTTTATTTATATTATCAATGTAGTCAATTTATGATTGATAATAATGCTATTTTTATTGCATATATTTTTATTGTATTTTTGAGTTATATTTTTAATAGTTACTTCATTCAAATACATTTTATTTAGTCATATTTTTAATTATTATTATGAATTATATAAATAATTAATTTTTAATTTTATTAAAAGATATTTTCTTTACAAATTCGTTATAGTATCAATTTTGTTCCATTTTTTGATACTATTAAATTTACACTTGAAACTATTATTAAAATTATTAAAATTAAAAAATAATGATTTATATTAGTTTTTAATACTTAATAATAATTATTTATTTGATTTAAGTATATTAAATAATCATTAAGTTTATATAGTTTAAAATATAATATTAAATTAAGTATTTATTTAACAAAAATTATTATCATTTCAACTGTATAAATAATTTAATTATAAGAATTTAATTAATCGAAGGTTTAAACATGAAATATAAAATATTTATCAGCAGTGTTCGAAAGGAATTCGAACAGGAGCGCAAATTCATTAAACAAGAAATTGAAAACGATTATATTTTAAACAGGTTCTTTGAAGTATTTATATTTGAAGAATATTCAGCATCAGGTTTATCCCCTAAAGAATTATATTCTGAAGAGGCAATCAATTCTGACATATACATTGGTTTGATTGGTTCCGATTATGGGACTATTCTCGAGTCCGGCATCTCTCCTACCGAATTGGAATATGATTTGTATAATAAAACCCATAATGATGCTTTAATCTATATTAAGGATGTGGATTTTCGAGATGAAAAAACCGAAAAGTTCATTGAGAAAATTGAAAAACACAGCTATGCAACCTTTGAAGACCGTTACGAATTGATTAAGCTAATTAAAAAAAGTTTAGCTGATTTCATTGATAAGAATCTCAGAAATTACAGGGCTTTTGATTCTGAAATATTGCTTGATTCCTCTTGCGGTGATGTGGATATGGATGCATTAAGCATGTTTTTCAATGTTTTGGATTATGACCCGATTGAGAAGGTAAGGGATGAAAAGGGATTGAAAAAAGTCTTGTCTGCAATACGTGCTGGAGAAGATGTTAATGGGCAGTTCAGATTAAACACTGCAGGAGCATTGTTCTTTGCTAAGGACATATCTAAATTCAACATTGCCCATCAAGTGAAGATGGTTAGATTCTTTGATGATGAGGGAATAGCCGCTTTTGAAAAGGCAGAATATAACTTGTCTTTTTTAAAGCTATTGAAAGAGGCGGAATTGTTTTTCAATAAAACTTTGACCAGCATTTCTCAAATAAAAGGATTTGAACGAAAAACCATTCAAGAATATCCATTTGAAGCAATACGTGAAGGGCTTGTAAATGCATTGGCTCACAGGGACTACACTATAACAACAGCTTCAATAACATTCTACATTTACAATGACCGAATTGAAATAAAGAGTCCTGGCCGTTTAGTCTATCCGTTGACAATTTCCGCTCTTGAAGATAATGATCCGGTGCATAGGAATGAGGCAATATGCAATATATTTTCAAAAACAACATATATGGAACATGTTGGAACTGGAATCAAAAGGATGAAGGATGCCATGAGGGCCCATGGTTTAAGTGAGCCTGAATTTGTTGAAACAGGAGAATTCTTTAAAGTGACTTTCAGATCCAATGATAAGCACATTGGATTGAACAATAGGCAAAAGGAGTTCTTAAGATTCAGTGAAAGATCAGAAATTACAATAAAGGAATATATGGAAATGTTTGACATTGTGAGAAATACAGCCACTAAGGATTTGAATGATTTGGTTGAAAAAAGAATGTTAGAGAGATTAAAGGTTGGAAAACAAATTATCTATAGTAAAATAATTGATTAAGAATTAGTAAGTGATATTCTTAATCGGTAGATTTAATCAAATTTAATATATTTTTAAAGAAGTCTTTGATTATTAGAGAGACTTACAGATTAAATGGATATTTAATTAAGTTAATTATGAATATTAAATAAAGAGGTAATTATGGAAGAAAAAAACAAAATACCAAAAGTATTCTTATCATATGCAAGAACTAATTCAGAATATGCGGACTCCATAATGGAATTCGCATATGCTTTACGAGAAGATGGAATTGACGCTTCTGTTGATGAGTGGGATTTAAAACTAGGGGATGATATTTATTATTTTATGGAATCAAAAATCAAATCAGAAGCTGATTTTGTATTATTAATGATAAATGATGAATTTACAGAAAGAGCTAATAAAAGAAAAGCAGGAGTGGGTGCAGAAACACAGATAATTGCAAAGGAATTATATGAGAATGTTGAGCAAGGTAGAATAATACCAATACTTTGGCGACATGATGGTGAAGAGGATATTAAATTGCCTACTATAGTTGAATCTAGATATTACATAGACTTGTCTTCTGATGAAAAATTCGGGGAAAACTATGAATTATTATTAAGGACTCTATTTAATAAACCAAAAAATCCGAAAAACAAAATTGGAAAAATGCCTGAGTGGATCAATGATACTAACAATCGTTTCACTAAAACCAAAACAATCATTAAACGTTTTGACAGTCAAGTTGAATCTCATCCTGAGAAATTCAATTCTTTTATAGAAGATTTCTTCAATGAATATTTTGAGTATTTAAAAACATTTAAAATAGAATTTACTACTCAAGATACAGCTACTGCATCAAAAGAAATTTATAAAAGTATAGAAGATTATAGTGTTCTTAAAAATGATTTGGTAGTATTTTTAGCAAAGATGTTTAAAGTTGCAAGATATGAAGAAATTGATAGTGAAATTATCATTGAATTTTTATCAAACATTCGTTCATTGTTGAGTGGAAATAACCAATATTCGTTAGTTAATTTTGATTTTATGCTTAGAGAAATATTTTTATATTTCATTGCTTATGCTTTAAAAAATAAAAATTATTCTTTTATAGCTGATTTATTATATTCCTCGTATTATTTTGAAGATTATGCTTACACAAGCAGAGATACAAAGTATTTCGTTGCTTTAGATGTGAGGGATAGAATACATACTAATGATATTTTGGGCATATCATTTAAAGCAGATAACGGTAATTCATTTTTAACTCCCTTGGGTGAGCTTTTACTAAGAAGAGCACCTTCTAACCTAAAAGAATTTTTGGTTGATGCTGATTTGCTTTGTTGTTATGTTTATTATATGAATAAGGATAAATTTGGTGACAGAGATTGGCTTCCATTTACTTATGTATATAAACAAAGTGATAGTATTGACTACTTTGCAAGATTAACTTCAAAGAAATACTTTGCAAAAATTAAAGAAGTCTTTGATGTGGATTCTGCAGATGAATTTAGAAAAAAGGTAATCTCAACACATGATACTAGTTTATTTAGAAGACAAGTAAGATTTAGTAATGACTGGAGAAAATGTGTTGAACCTATTGAATCGTACATTAACTTGGATAAAATATGTAGTGAAAGATAAATTATAAGGATATAATCTTTCAATTCTTTTTAAGAGGAGAACTGATGAATTTAAATAGTATTAAATCAAGATTAATTAATTTTAATAAATCAAGTAATTTAAGTAAAGAAACATATGCTTTTGGAGATTTAATTGACTTTTTGCAGGAAAGTTCAAATGATTGGATTCCTATGATTATTAATGGGGAATGCACATGGTTATTTTCATTAATAGTACCTAAAGATAAATTGACTGAGGGGTGTATTGATAAATTGCTTAAATGGGATATTCATGCAGCACGTTATGGATATTATAGGGATCATACTAATAAGTATTTTTTATCTAAACCTTGTGAAAGTTGCATGCCAAAAGACATTTTGGAAGATGCAATTCCAGTATTTTATCAACGTGAAATGTTTGCAGGAAAAAAATTTGATGTTGAACTTAATCAGCAAATTGCACATGTGTTAGAACTTGCTAAACTTGATGAATCTAATAATTACTATAAACTTGAAAAAGGTGATTTTGTAAAAGTTGTAGAAAGTAATGATGGAGTGATTTCTTCACATGTCTTAAGACAAGAAGAATTGGATAAGTTTTTATCTATCTCTAACTCTGTTCTAATACGATTTTTTGAAAGTTCTATTTTTGGGAAAGATGTTGTCCTGAATACAATTGATAAAACAGTTAAAAACGAAGAAGAGGATATTTATTATAATTACTACCAAAACACAGATTATAATTATTCTATTAAGTTAATTAAAGGATTTCAGATTATTCATTGTGAAAAGGAGTATGATGAATTTGAAAAAGAAACAGAGTTTGAAACATTTCTTGTTAAGGATTTTGAGTCTGGTGAGGTTATTGAGCATACTTGCCATCCCGATAAAATATCTAACATGTTTGTGGAGAATGATTATCCTAGAGACTTGAGTATGGTATTTTTTGATAAAGAAGTCATGTATAAATATGAAAATGACTCTGAGAAGTATACTATTCGTGATAGGAGTATCGAATGTAGGGACTATTGGTATTTAGGGTATTCCATGTCTGATGATAAAAGTCAGGTAATAATTTATCTTTGTGAGTTAAGTAAATTGCCATATGAAGAACAGAAACATTGGAAACGTTTTAATGAAGAACCTAAATCTAAACTACCAAAGCATGTAATTAAAAATGATTTTAATGGGGAGTGGCATGACTGTATTGATCCCTTGAAGATGCTAAGGTCTATATTAAGAGAGTTCCCAAAATGCAAATTCAGTGGCACTGAAGTAGAACTATGGGTAGAAAAAAATAAAGGTTCTATTAGAAGTTTAGATAATCTTAAATACTTGAAATATGGTACAAAAGATGAATGGGAGAGTAAGATTGATAATGCTTGCCAAATTTTTGTTGAGGGACTAAATAAGAGTGCGATAAATACGTTGGCAAAACATTTTTGCTGTTCTGTGAATGGTAGTCAATCTGTAAATAATCTTAAGGGGTGTTTGGAAGCAATTGAAATTGATCAAGTTATTGTAGATGCAATTGTCAATCCTTTAAAAGAATTAGATGGCTATAGGAATGATGTGGATCATGCAAGGGATACTGTAAAATATCCATCAGATTTACCTAAAGAGCTAATTGGAATTTATAATAATCTTATACGAAGGTTACTCTATTCATTTTTGTATTTATCAAAAATTATTAAAGAAGGCAAATTTGATTTTTGAGTGATAAGTATTGAATTGTTTTTTACAACTTATTTTTGCACTTGCCCTTGGAGTTATAAAAACCTAATCTTAATTATATTCGGTAAGAGTAAGGTTTGAAGCAGTATATTGTCATGAAATCATGTAGTTACAATAGTGACAATTGAATAATAAATTTTGGACTGGGAAATCTTTGAAGGAGGATTTCTAAATTTTTGAATAAACTCTAATGAGGTTATAAAATGAAAGATAATAATATTAAATCTAAGGAAGATGATGATTCTAAAAAGAGTAATAAGGAAATTATTGAGGTTAAAAGTATGGAAGATTTTATTGAAATTGTAAATAGGTCAATCGTTATTGAAAATAACACATTAGGAACTTTAGAGTTAAGACCAATTTTTGACGACGATTTAAATTACTTATTAAAAAATATAAACGAGGGCCTTGACGGTGAGTCATTATGTAAAGGATTTATCATTAATCAATTAAACTCTCCAAAAATCTCAATTGAAAGTTTAAATGACTTGAACCAATCTGAAATAAAAAATATTCTTGAAAGATATTTAAAATGCAATAATATGGCGGAATATTTTAATTTTTCAGATAACCGTGTTTATGACGATTTTAAAGATGGAGTAATTGCATATAGGGAACATATAGTTAAACCTTTTGAGGATAATTATGATAAAATGGTTGTTTCAATACGTAACAGTCTTAGTTCACTCAATATCTATGGAGGTTTGGAAGATTATATTTTAAACACTCAAATAGCATCAATGCAGCTAATGGCTAATAATCTAGGTGTTTCACAAGCAGTTGAAAATCTTAAATATATGGCTGACATTACATCACCTATCATTGATGCACTTAATACTTCTGCTATTTCTCAAGCTATGGATGCTTCGGATTCAGCGAGAAGGGCTGTGGGTAATGTTGTTGAATCTAATATGGCAGCTATTTCTCAAGCGACGGTGGCTGCAGATACTGCTAGAAAGATGGCCGATAGTGTTGTTGAACCCAATATGCTTGCTATTTCCCAAACATTATCTGGTATGGATGCAATGAGTGAAACAATTAAAAACTTAGATAGTATTTTTAATAATTCTACAATATCTCAAGCAGCAATGATTTTAAATGCAATCCAACCACAGATAAGCTTTTGGAATGATTGGTTAAATAATAATAGGCAAATCTTTAAATTTTATGAAGATTCAAGTGTCTTTTGGAAAAATGTAAGAGAACGCTATAATATTTCAAAGAAAAAAGCATTAACTTGCATAAAAAAATATAATTGGTTTATCAGTCCAAGTATGGATCCTTCTATTGTTTATAATATTGTATCCGTATGCAAAAGTGATTCTAAGAGTAAATGGGGGGATATTAATCATGTCTTTTATGATTATTTCTTAGAAAATGATTGTGAAAAGTTAGATTTGTTTGTTGATAACTGGAGTTCAAATCCTATTTTTGAAGGTAGGATGAAAATTATTAGAGATTGTGTGGGAACAATAAAAAACCCTCCTAAAAATGTTAATTCTTCTAATTTAGTTGTTCCAGTTCTAATTTCTCAAATTGATGGTATACAGATGGAATTTATGAACCAAAGAGGACTTAAAGTTGATAAAAAGAAAGTTGTATGTGATCTTGAGGGAAATCGTAAAAAGGATGAACATGGACAAAATATTAAATATAGGCAATATATTAGAGAACTAACTTCTAACGATGAATTTTTAGATGCAATGAATGATGTCTTTTTAGATGTTCTTTTTCAACATACTGAGCGTGGTGAAGACCATAAAACCTCAATTAAATTCAGCAGGCATAAAATTATGCATGGAGAACATTTCACTTATGGAAGAAAATATAATGTAATAAGGTGTTTTATGATTTTAGATTTTTTCCATGGATTAAGTTTGGAAAATTAAATTATTGGTCATTATTACTTCTTTAAATAGGTTATAAATATCCTCTCCGATATCACAAATTACATACTCGAAATAATTTTCTCCATACTTATAGTATTCTTCATACCAAATATTTTTCTCAAAAAGAATAAATGATAATATAACTTCGTCTAGAGTATTAAATTCAGACAAAATCATTGTTTTTTTAAACATTTCAGAATTTGATATAATTTTAGTTAATTTTTTGTTAATTGAAATTACTAAATCTCTTTGTTTTTCCATATTTATTTCGTAGTGTAATAAATTTTTAGAGAGGTTTTTCTCTTCTTCAAATATTTTTTTATTATTATAATTTGTATAATAACTTCCAATAAGAGCTATTGATGCACCCAATATTGCACCAAATAATCCCAAACCCATTTCATAATAACCAAAAAACATTGCTAAAATAAATGTTAGTATAGGGGTTCCTACTACAATTCCAATTAATATAAAAAATTCTCTTGTAAAAAATTTTATTTCATTGTGCTGATTCATATTATATTTTATTTAACAAGTCATTAATCAATTTTATTAATTAACTTATCTAAGACTATTTTTATCTAATTTCCTATTTAATTCTTATTTATGATATCTGATGATTTGTTTTTAGGTTTTTGTAGGAATCGCAATATTAAAGATAGCACTATCAAATCATATAGGTCGGCTATCCTGAAGTATGAATCTTTTCATAAGATGTCTATGAAAGATTTGATTGAGGAAGCAATTAAAGAGGATGAAAGCCCTATTCCACTTAAAAATAGACATATCAAGAAGAGATTGCTGCATTTTAGAGCTTTTTTATTAGGTTCGGGTCTGTCTATAACAACTGTTAGAACTTATTTTTCAAGAATCAAGACAATCTATAGGCATTTTGAAATAGAGTTGCCTTATATTGTTTCTATAAAATTTGATGAAGAATATCTCAGTTCATATGGTGACTTGCCTACCAAGTATGACATTAAAATGGCTTGTGATATTTCTAGTATTGCATTTAAGGCAGTGATCCTTTTTATTTCAAGCAGTGGATGTGCCAAGGCAGAAACCCTGTCCTTGACTGTTGGTGATTTTCTTCGGGCAACCCGTGATTATCATAGTGGAGAGTCCATTAATGAGATTTTACGACTTTTAGCTAATCGTAGAGATATTGTTCCTACTTTTTATCTGAAGAGAGTCAAGACAAATAAGTTCTATCATGCTTTCTGCTCTCCTGAAGCCAGTTTTCATATTGTCAAATATCTTTTATCCAGAGATGGCTTGTCCTTTGAAGATAAGCTGTTTGATTTCACTGACAGTTCCTTGATTTATAATTTCAAGAAGGCCAATGATAAGTTGGGTTTCGGCTTTGTTGGAAAGTATAGGTTCTTCAGATCACATGCCTTAAGAAAGTATCATGCTAGCAATATCGGTTTGAGTGCGGATTACGTTGATGCCTTGCAGGGAAGGGTCAGGACAAAGGTTCATGAGGCTTATATAAAGATCAATCCCAAAAGACTGAAAGAAGTTTATATGGGTGCTATGGCCAATGTCATGGTTTTTGATGATTGGTTGGATGAGAATAAGATCTTGGATAAGAAGGGGAATAATAGTATTGTGATTGAAAAGCAGGAAATAAATATTATTATCAATTTCAGTTTGGATGGTATGGATTACAAAGTTGAATAGGGTATGGATTTTTATGTTTTATGTGATGGATTTTATAGGTTTCTATGAAAAACCCATAAACTTGTTTCAATGATTAAAAACTATTTTTTGATTTATGTTGATCTAAAAAATAATCTTTTAAACTATCTTAGTAGTTTATTCTACTTTTAGAGATAAATTAATAATTTATCTGGTAAAAA
>JAEIGA010015075.1_pt1 | contig 11770 bp, 10 predicted proteins | sample 9270691 | NCBI WGS metagenome assembly JAEIGA01 (sample SAMN17057246, study PRJNA624740) | gut metagenome | biome: biome; isolation source: fecal sample | host: Bos grunniens | place: China: Xizang | collected 2019
GACGTTGAAGTTCAGCACTGTCGTTCATTTGAAATGCTGGGGTCACTAGCAGCACATATCGACTATCGACCTACACTAATCAGTACTAACGTTCGAGGGCGGCGACTTGCACTGGGGACTACTGCAATGAGGTCGCCGCCCTTGCACCCGGAGGACCGCCTTAAAAGCAAGTCTCTTGGCTTTTTGTAAAAAAGACGAGAGTCTTGCGGCGGTCCGGAGTAATAGATAGGTCGCCTTCTTTGATCTTCTTGAAGTCAAAGAGGGCGACACCGCTGTTGATAAAAATCTCGGAGTTTGATATCCAACATTCGGATAATATTGTCTATATTTGTCGAACATACAGAAACAAAATATCACGGAAGTGTAGTTTGTTCTCGCTTAGCGAACCTAGGAAATTCGAAAAGTGCAGAGAATAAGCTCGTTACTCCGTCGTATTCGCTTGCGAATTACGGCGTGGTACTGAAGCATATTTATGCACATGGTTTTCCTAGGACCAGCTAAGGTAGATAAGCTCAGTGCCACGCTTCCGCATTTATAGTACTTCACTTTGGCACTGGGTGGCCACAAATGGGCGATCTATGTTAAGTGCCGTACAACTGCCTGAATGGTTGGATGCTTTCCTCTTTGACACACTTGAGGCTCAATATTGTCGAACAAACTCTGACATGACTGTAATTGATTGGGATCGTTCAGACATAAAGAACTATTTAGGCACCTATTTCCCGCGGAGCTATTGTGAGTCGTACTGCATCTGGAACGAGTTTTTAACTAAGAAAGATACTTTCTTTACTGGAGATTCAATAAGTATTCTTGATTTTGGATGTGGTACCGGTGGCGAATTTTTTGGACTCATTTCTGCAATAGAACAGCACCGCCCTAACATTAAGAATATCATAGTAAAAGCATTTGATGGCAATCAATTTGCGCTTAGAGAATTTGAGGCCGTAGCCGATGAATATCAGAAGCAATCTTGCTTAAAGATAGAATACAAACCATCAGCAGTTACTATTGATGACATCTATGATCTTGAAATCCTTAATAATATTTTTAGCAACGACTACGACATTATCATCTCATTTAAGGCTGTCTGTGAATTCGTAACAAAGCAGCAGTTTGAAGAACGTAATCCATACGAACATCTCGGCAATTTCTTGCTACCAAAACTTAAGGAAGATGGGGTTTTGCTGTTTGTTGATGTGACATCTTATAATGATACTTGTCATGAATGGTTGCCTAAAATGATGGATAAAGGCCTGTCAGAGCATTTAGGTATTATAATATGGAAAAACGAGGGTTATAACCATACATTTACCGTATCCCATTCACATAAATACGGGGATATAAGTAAAGTCGCATGGAGAATGATACAAAAAACAAATAACTACTAATTATGGCAAAGAAGGATTGGATGATTATTGAGTCTGAACTTGATGAAGATCAGATCAAAGTTTTAATGGCCACAAATGATAAGTCTTGCCTTGTAAGCGGATGTGCCGGCAGTGGTAAGTCTGTGTTAGCACTTATTAAAGCACAACGCATTCAAAGAGAGAAAGGTGATAACTATCAAATCATCGTTTACACTAAAGCATTGTGCCGATATATGAATGCAGGACGTCAAGCACTAGGTCTTCATAAGGATTTCGACTACCATTGGCATTGGAGGAATCGTCTGCATTGTCCTAAAGCCGATTATATTATAGTAGACGAGATTCAAGATTTCACAAAAGAAGAAATTGAAGAATTCATCGCTTCGGCTCGTAAAAACTTTTTCTTCTTCGGAGATACAGCTCAATCTTTATATAATGACCTCAAAAGAGCGGAAGGAGGTACAATGCCAGTCAGAGGAATCAATAGATTATTTCCATATGACAAAGAGCCTAAAAACTTCGCGTTATATAGAAATTATAGACTTCCATTACCTACAGCCCGCCTAGCACAATACGTTGGTATTGACCTTGATGCTTTTGATGAAAAAACATACAAGAGCGGAGAGACTGCAACCCCGAAAATCCTTAAATACCAATCAGCAAGAGAACAAGTTGACGCAATTGCTAGAATCATAAAAAGAGACACATTATCAGATGTTGCCATACTTCTACCTCACAATGATGACGTAAGGTATATAAGCACTTTATTGAACAACATTGGAGTTGACCATGAGGCTCGATATACAGACAAAGAGGATTGGAGAAACAGCATAGATAATCTAGACTTTGACACTTCTAACCCTAAGGTGATGACATATCATAGCGCAAAGGGGCTTCAATTTGAGACAGTTTTCTTACCTTGCATATCCGAATTAGACGGTGACAAAAAAGTGTCCGAACAAAAAGCACTATATGTGGCCATTACTAGAACATATAGAAACCTATACATTATGTACTCTGGATATTTACCAGCACCACTAAGCGAGGTTCCTAATACATTATATGCTACATCCGAAATCAGTACAGTGGAGGATATTTAAATGAAACGATTTTATATACCAACAACTTCGCTAAATTTCAACAACATACTATCAAGCGAAAGTGTCTCGCCAAAAGCGTTTTATAAAAACCGATCTTTTGGATACGGTAGATGGGGTTCTATTCCAGAGAATCCTTTAGATAATTCTATAGTGGTTTATGACTGCCCGTTTACCTTCGCTCGACCAGTATCCGAGTATGAAGATCACCCTCTCCTTATAGAAGTGCAGCTAGAAGACAACTTCATTTCTACTTTTGTTCATGTAGCTGAGCATGCATTCTTATGCGACAAAACAATATATTTGAATCCTTTTACAAGTAGATTCTTGTTCTTTTCCGAGAATGATAAAAACATCGCATTATCTATGTCAGAAGCAAGTATTGAAACTAAATTGCTTCGCTTGTACCTAAAAAAGATTCAAGTTGTATCGAATCCCAATCATTGCCCAACTGTAGCATTTAGAGAAGTTCAATCCTTGAATTTTTCTGAAATAGAGAAGGATAAGAAAATTAACAGGATGAAAGGTCTGTTATATGGTTATTACATTGGTGGTCTTTTATCTTCTTCAAAAGACATCTTGTTAAAATTGAATGCCACCAGACAGATTTTAAATATCTACGCATCAATCCTATCAAGCATTGATAGAACAGCTTCTCCACTTCAAAGGAAGAATCTTTATGAACTCTATCAAATTATTCAGCCAGAAATTCCTCTCTTCAAGGAACTTGCTGAAATCATTCCTGACAAGGGAAAAATGGATAGTGTCATATACAGTATTCGTAAGACATTTGGTAGCATACCCGGAGAGTACAATGTAGATCAACTTATAGTTCAACTCACTAACTTGCCAACTAATCCAGAAGCGCCCAACCCTGCAATTGAGCAAACCAACAACCTACTCAAGAACTTCGAGTTTGCAAATAGGAAAGCCGCTATACGCGTAAAGGTGACAGATAAAGAAATATCTATTTCAAATCTAAGATTGTCAACATTAATCAATGACAACCTATCTGAAAGTGATAAACATCTTTTTATTGCTTGGATTAATGAGGTCTTCTCAAAAGACGAGTACAATGGAAGAACTAGCACGTTCAAGGAGCAGTTGTCAGATGATGTCACATTCAAAGCTAAAGATATATTTAACACTGAATGGGATAGTTCAAAAGCAAAAGCTATTCTTAATGATCTTAGACGACACGTTAGAGGAAATGAATTCAATTATAACTGGGAAGAAAACATCTTCTCTGCACTCGCATCCGTTATAACGAAGGGTGATGATTGGCAGAAGTTGCTAAGCTTTATGCAGGTCAAGGAGATTACTAATTACAAATTAGCCTTCGCTATTTACGGAACACTTAATGGCTTTGCGAACTTACCGAGAGACTTCTCTGATCTATTATATGATCAAGATAGAGAATATGTTGCTGATGTATACAAGGAATTTTACAAACAACTCTTTGGATCCGAAATAGTCATTGAAAACATACCATATAATAAACATGTCTTGAATACTAATCAAAATACATCTCCCGCACAGCCTACAGAAGTTACACCAAAAGATACTGCAGAATCTGATGAATATTTTGAATGGTTATTTACCATTCTAAGAAAAGAGTATAGTGGAGCTGATAGAAATCGAGAAAAGTTTGAGAATCATTACGGAAAACTCTTGGACACCTTATGTAAAATATATAAAGATAGATTGGAGTTGTCAAAACAAATTGAGCAAATACCGGAGGCTAAAGGTTTAGGCCAAGCATGGAAGAAGGTTCAAAAGGTAATTATTTATGAGCTTAAGAAATCTCCAAGTTTATTTAATGACACAGAGGCACTAGTACCAGAGGGAAATTTTGTAGATTGTAGTGATGTAGTGATTGCTATTATTAAGGAATATACAGCACCATTGGGAAAAGACTTACAGAATAAAATAGTGAAGTCATATAAAGATATTTGCAAAGGTTATAGCCCATCAGGATTCTATACGAGGCGAGGTGATAGTAAAAGCAATCGAGACACTATCGAACATTTCGTAAAATATTGTACTTCTGATAAAAACAGATACAATCGTGTTATTTGGAGCGATCATGTAAGAACTATTTTGAATAATTTACAACAGAAGTTACTTGAATTATATGGATGTACAAATAACTGAGACATACCCAATTATAATCTCGGCTAGTCGTTCAACAGATATACCTGCATTTTACGCCAAGTGGTTTATCAACCGCTTGGCTGCAGGTTATTGTGTATGGTATAATCCATTCAATCAGAAGCCAATGCGAATTTCCTTTGACAAAACAAAGGTTGTTGTTTTCTGGACTAAAAATCCTGAGCCTCTGATTGAATATTTACCCGAACTGAATAAAAGAGGTATTCGTTATTATTTCCAGTTCACGCTTAACGACTACGAAGCCGAAGGATTTGAGCCTAATGTTCCAGCAATAGAACAAAGGATTGAAACCTTTAAGCGTCTGTCTACATTGATAGGCAAGGAAAGAGTTATTTGGCGATTTGACCCTCTTGTGTTAACTGAAACTTTAACACCAAGGAAGCTCTTGACAAAGATCTTCCATATCGGTAATAAGATTAAGGGATATACGGACAAGTTGGTTTTCAGTTTTATTGACGTTAGAGCATACAGGAAAGTTCAGAACAATCTAGTCAAGGAAACACCATTCTTTACCAAAGAGAATGTCGAAACAGCAGAGCCAACCGGAAAACTACAGGAAGAACTTGTTGAAGGCTTGGCAAAGCTCAGGGAGCATTGGAAGTCCGAAGGCTGGAACCTTGAGCTTGCAACCTGCGGAGAAGAAGTTGATCTGGAGAAGTATGATATCAAACATAACCGCTGCATTGATGGCGAATTGATGGAACGAATATTCTCTGACGACAAAGAGCTCGTATATTACCTCAGAACCGGCAAACTTCCAGAACCTGACTTATTTGGTGGGTTTCCAGATCTACCTCCAGTCGGCAAAAAACTCAAAGACAAAGGTCAAAGAAAAGTATGCGGCTGTATGGTAAGCAAGGATATCGGAATGTATAACACATGTCGACATTTCTGTATCTACTGCTATGCTAATACTAGCAAGGAGCTAGTACTAAAAAACAAGAATAAGCATGACGATAATTCTGAGAGTATTATTGAATAAATAGTATATGATAACATTCCAAGTCCCTCAAAAGCCCAATATCGCTGACTATAATATAACCAATAGCGATATTGATGATGTTCTACATCTCAAAAAAGATTTTAAGACCAGAGAAAGAAACTTCAATAACGGGAACGAGAAAGCGTCCAATTGGATAGGATTCATTATACTATGCATCATTGGTGGTGCATTATTCGCATCAGTTGAACCTGACGCTAATCCCATAGCAGTCATTGTGTTTGCTCTTATTATTGGAGTATTGGGCATGATACCAATAGGTGTCATAATAAGTATTGTCGCAAAAAATATAGGAGATAACTTTGCACCTGAGTATCATATCAAAGAAGAACGTCTAAGAAATGCCGAAAGATATTTAGAGGCTTTAAAAAACTACCATGACAACATAGAGGCTCTTAAACGCAGGTATCCTCGAATAGAGGAGGCTCATTTTAACGAAGATGAATATAACGAATTGATATCAAGTTACTTCTATGACAGAATAAAGGGAATGATTAAAAATACGCATACTGTTACACTCCGCAAATTATCTAACCTTAAAACGAAGTGTTTATCTAATCTCACTCTTCTAGGACTGACCGACATAGAATGGCTACATCATTCTATTTTCTCCCATAAAGGAAAATATAACAATAAGATATATCTAGTATGCTATGAACGGAACATTACACGAGAGATAATAAAAAGTATAATTCAAGACGCATCATTTATTCAGCATGATTATATAGTATTTATTACCGAAGAGAATTGGTATAAAGAGAGCTGGTATTATCCAATAATGGTTAAGAATCAGATAATCCCTATAAAAATTGATGCCTTTGAACGGCTAGCGCACCTTGAAGCTCAAAAGGATGGTTTTGCAATCACTTATAACTGCAATAATACACCTCTTGCACATTGGGATATAGATTATATAGATTATACAAGAAGCGTATCTGGAAGTAAATATAGAGGCTTCACAATTCAATTTATTAAAGAGGTCTTTTCAACAAAGAGAGAGATATTCGAACTAATTAAAAAAATGCCAGTTTCCAAAGGAACATATGGTATAATAAAATATCCCACCAATTCAAAAGAGGCTAAAAGTGTATATGGTTTGGCATTCTTTAAAATGGGAGGTGAAATACATTATTTTATGAGATATTTCACCGCAGCAATCTCAGATAGCAACAAAGAATATGCTGATATAGTATGCGACCATAGAAGAATGAGAAATGACTGCGGAGAATATTGGTATAGTGGTTGGACATCTTTTTATAATGAATTCTTCAGTGGAGAATAATGGAACTATGCTTCTATAGGATAATACAAGTATATCTATTAATGTCAAGCAGAAAGCATTGATATGAAAAACATAAGAACACTCCCTATCGTTTTTATAATCATTCCATTGATTAGCATCTCGTGTAAAAACGACTCCCGAACAAATGAGTCTAAGGCCACAAGAAGCCCCGAACTAATTGATACTACAGCAGAGTGTCAACAAGCAAAGACACGCTATCAGAACGAAAAAGATGAAGAATTAAAGGTAATCGATTTCTTTGGCGTTAAGATGCATGGGAAATATGAGGATATCGTTAATAATATATACATGCTTCCGATGCTATCTTGTGTGGAGCGCAGGGATACCATTAAGCTTCAAGGGAATGGTGAGAAGTGGTTTTCACACACGGTCGAATTCTGTGGAGTACCATGTGGAATGAATGCCGACTTTACTTTGAATGGAGATAACATCATGTCAATAAATGATTTATGTTTCATTACTTCACAGACTGATGACGCAATAATCCATAAGTTCGTTTCTGAACTGACAAAGTATTACGGAGAGCCAGATATATCAGATGAAAAAGAGGATAGTTACCATTGGTACTTATCGAGCGGCTTGGCCGTTCGTGCCAGACATCTGCATGCTCCGGACGGAGGATGGACGGTGTATTTCTATTTTTAATAGTACTGGGATTTATCTTTATACGACATATCATGAAATATAGCACGACATTCAGCAGACACTGTATATTATTTATACTCGTACTCATTAGTTTGGCCGCATGTAAGCAGAAGCAGGACATAAAGCCTGAATTACTTGCGGTAAAAGAAACCGTCTTACAGTTGGATTCTATGTCCGTTTACTTATATGGATGGGAGCCAAATGATTCCACACATGTACCATTTGATGACTCTGCAATGGAAGAGCTGATAGAAAGAGAACAGCCAAGTCACCCAATCTATGATACGCTGGATGTAGCATCTCTTCATCCAACTCAAGAACAATATGACAAAGCAAAGGAAGCCTGGAGCGTTTTTAAAGATTTATGCACTACCGATTGTTATGCGGAGGCGTTAGCAAACTTATACGATGCCCATAATGACCTGATTCTATTTCTCAAACATTCAACTCTGAGATATAAGTTTTATAAATCCGTTGTATTGCCTCTGATGATAGAATACGAGGGCGTTGAATCAGCTATTGGTAAGTATATCACATATCTTGAACTTCAACAATATCAAGCAGAGGTTTCCATTGCACTAGGCGAGATCCAGGGCAACAACTACGTACCAGAAGTATATCCTTATATCCTTATGGATTTGGCTGAAGGCTATATGATGACAAGAGATCTTGAACGCGGTATGGGGTTGATATCAAACATCATAGCATCATTTAATATTTTGACCGGAGATGTTATGTTTGCAAACTATCAGGGTGTTTCAATAGGTGCTAAATTACAGCGGATGACGGGTAATATTGAAACTGCAATATATATCTGGGAAGATTTTAAGCGATTCCTATCAGAAAATCAGAATCTTGCCAATAATGAAGAAGAGTTGTCTTATTATTGGGGTATGGCGGATAAACATTTGAAAGAACTCAGAAATAACTAAATATATGTTCGCTACATTTACAGCTATCTCTATGTTGATTACCTTCTTTATCCTTTTGATCTCTTCTTTTGCGATATATTTGATTGCTGCTGGAATTTCAAAATGGAAAAAGAACAGGATGATTTGGGTCTATTCATCTTATGTTATATATGCAAGTCTTTTGATTTACATTGTCATATTTTGGCTAGATGACATTCACTATGTGGGCACAATTAAGGATGTAATCATAATCATATCATTATCAGCAATCGCATTGATTATTCCCATCTTGATCCATGCTAATAAGATCAGGCAATGGAACATGTGGCTCTATTCATTTGTGCTACCTATTTTTATCTCAAGCATAGGGATGTATATAGAAGGGAATGCTTGTTTAGTTTCTAAAGAAGTATTAGAAGGGATGATTGGTATAGAACTTCCACAGTATAGGGTCATAGAGTTTGAGGAGTATAGTCCTGGTGGAGATGACTGGGAAGTTAAGTGTACGATTCGCCTCAAGAAGAATGGTAATCTGGAAGATTTTTATAAAACAATTGAAGAGAAATGTCTCAATGGTGAGGGAGAATACACTGATTTCGATTGCTATTCTTCATGGTCCATAGTCAATGGCGAATACCAGTTTTATGACAGGGCAGATATAGAGCATTGGCTCACTGTTAGAATTAATAAGGAGACAAATATGATATATTATCATGATGTATATATATAGTCCTATTGTAGGCATACGCAAAGGATACTAAAATAAGTTGAATGAACCTCTACCTCGACATAGACGGCGTTCTTCTGGATTACAATACAGAGACCTACGCCAAAGGAGCAATCGAACTCATCGAGTATGTTACCAGTGAGTTTGATTGTTATTGGCTTACTACACATTGTAAAGGCGATTCGATGCCGGCCATAGAATATCTGTCCGGATATTTCCCTCCGGATGTAATCGAGAAGCTGCGGAAAGTAAAACCGACATACTGGGAAGATCTCAAGACTGAAGGAATTGACTTTGATAGAAACTTCATATGGCTCGATGATTACCCATTTCAGGCAGAACAGGAAGTGCTGAAGAACTTCGGTGTATCAGAATCTTTGTACCGGGTAGATTTAGGGAATGAAGATGAACTAGCGAATGTACTTGCATATCTGAAAGGAATCAAGGCAAAGAGAAGAAAAAGAATTATGACTGCTGTTTACATACTTGTAGGACTGATACTGTCAATCGTTGTTGGCAAGGCCATTTGGATGGGAATATGCAACCGGAATATCGGCAGTTTCGAGACAGAAAGAACAGATATACTCAACCGCCGAAACTATTTGATTGAAAAGGTTATAGTTGAGCCTAAGAAGTTGCTTGCTGAAATGCCGGCGGCGGTCGGACTGCAGTTTCAGGGTGAATGGGCATTATATTCGGCTTCAATGCTATCGGCTGCACTGGCCAATATTGCAGAAATTTATCCGGAAACGAAGACTGAATCTGTCAAACACATTGACAGTCTTATACAGATTGTCATATCTCCGGAGATAAGACGATATGATGCTGAAAGATGGGGCGAGGATCCTCTTGAAACTCTTGATGGGGATGAAAGTCATGTTTCGTATCTGAGTCACTTGGCGTGGATGATAAGCGGTTATAAGCAGGTCGGAGGTAACGGCAAATATGATAAGTTGTACCGACGGTTATGCGAGACCATGAATCGCAGGATTCTTCAATGTCCTAATTTGAACTTGCAGACTTATCCGGGAGAAGTGATATATGTGCCGGATATGCTTGTCGCTATAGTCGCGTTGGCGAATTATTCAAGACAGAACAATGGTGAGTATTGGCCGACGGTACATGCCTGGATTGAGGAGATGCGTAGGAACTGGATTGATGAGAAGTCCGGAATGGTTATGTCTTTCATCCCTGCCGAGGATTGGGGCGGAAGATTCCCGGCAAAAGGCTCATATTCAGCTCTGAGTTGTTATTATCTTACCTTTGTGGATGAGGAGTTTGCTCGGCAACAATATGGCAAACTCAAAGAGAATTTCTATCAAAAGAAACCTATTGCCGGATTTAAAGAGTATTACGATAAGAAATGCTGGCTAGGATTTGATATCGATGCTGGACCAATTGTTTTTAATTTGAGTCCGACGGGAACGGCATTTGGTCTTGGTGCGGCTACATACTTTGAAGATTATGAGGTGAGGAATGGATTTTTGAGAACTGCTGAATTGGCTGGGTTTACTGTTTCGTCAGGAGAGCAGAGGCATTATCTTCTGGCGAACGTGGCTTTAGTAGGAGAAGCTATTGCGTTGGCTATGAGGACGGCGGTTAGATGGGAATAGATAAATATTCGATGATCCCTTCAACATGAGTATCCACCACTGCCTGCTTACCAGCTCGGCTTTGCAGATACTCAAGATCAGATCGAGAGTCCATAAAGAAGTTCTCTGTCAGTACTGCCGGACACAAGGTGTTGCTAAGTAAACTGAAATTTTCTTCCCAGTCAGGATCGCTATCGGAGAAGTCTGTCCGGATGCGCCTGCCTGGGAAGTGTTTTATTGCAGCTTCGCAAAGACAGTCCGCGAGTCTGTCAGACTCTGTTTGTCCTTTGCAGGTATAGACGCTCCATCCGGTGGCATTGAGCCATTTTGAGCCGTTTCCGGCGGCGTTGACATGGATGCTGACCAAGATGTTATTCCGATTGCCGAGAGCTTTGCAATAGGCATTTACGCGCTTTACACGTTCTGATAGAGGGATGTCGTCGTCTTCAGGTGTTAGAAGTACTGCATCGTATCCACGATCCTGGAGGTCTGCGACTATTCTTCTGGCGAGTTGTCTTGTGTAGATTGCTTCGATGAATTTTCCATCGGGAGACCGTTTGCCGGGGGTGTTGAGGCCGTGGGCGTTGTCTATTAGGATTTTCATAGTGCTGTCGGTGCGACAGCTCTGGGATTCCTGGGCGAAGGTAGAGAAAATTTACTATATTTGCAGAAAGTTTGCGAAAGCAAATTTATTGATTGCATTGAGCCTTGTGCCTATCGTTAGGCACAGGGTTCTTCTCTTTTATCAGATTAGGCACATTTTAGGCACACATCTTAAAGAAAACCCCTCTCAGAATGCACTGAGAGGGGTTTTCTGTGGTGTCACCGGCTTGCAAACTTGATACTTCCTGCAACTGTTTTCCGTATCAAGTTCGATTCCCACGCCCATTTTGATACTCGCTGCAACTAAAAACAGTTGCAGGAAGTAAAGAAAGCGTGATACATATAATTATACA
>JAEIGA010015076.1_pt1 | contig 11768 bp, 9 predicted proteins | sample 9270691 | NCBI WGS metagenome assembly JAEIGA01 (sample SAMN17057246, study PRJNA624740) | gut metagenome | biome: biome; isolation source: fecal sample | host: Bos grunniens | place: China: Xizang | collected 2019
TATAATAGTTGTAGGTGCTCCATTTGTAATATATTCGATGCGAAAACCGAATTGGATTGACAAGGATTCCAATTTTGAGCCATTCCATTGGGAAGAAAACAACTACACCAAATAATTATTTTAGAACAATCGGCCATCCTGAAGGATGGCCGATTGTTCTAAAATTCAAAATAAAGCGACTGCTGCTCTATTATTTAATAAATTTTGTCTATTTTAGCGAGCAATAAAACCTACTATTATGAAAAACCACATATCAGCACTGCTCATTACACTCGTCACACTATCGTGTACCAACAACAGTATCGACTATACAAGATTGGTAAACCCATTCATAGGTACCGACTACACAGGCAATGTATACCCCGGAGCGCAAGCCCCGTTCGGCATGGTACAGCTGAGCCCCGACAACGGACTGCCCGGATGGGACAGAATAGCCGGTTACTATTACCCCGACAGCACTATAGCCGGTTTCAGCCACACCCATTTGTCGGGAACAGGAGCAGGCGACCTTTATGATATAAGTTTCATGCCCATAACCGAGCCGGCAAGCATCGCAGCTGCTCCGCTCGGAGTACATTCCAAGTTCAGTCATCAGAACGAAGAGGCGCATGCCGGCTACTATCGTGTTCATCTGACCGACTATAATATTGATGTAGAGCTCACTGCCACTGAGCGCTGCGGTGTGCAACGCTACAGCTACCCCTGCGACACAGCCATAGTGCTGCTGAACTTGGGCAAGGCAACAAACTGGGACGCGACCTATGACACATATGTCAGAATAATAGACAGCAACACCATAGAGGGTTACAGATTCTCCAAAGGCTGGGCACGCAATCAGAAGGTATTCTTCCGCACAAGCTTCTCGCATCCGTTCTACTGCATTGAAACAGACTCCATAACAGTAACAGGCGAGGAGGGTGAAAAGAGACTCATCAACACAACAAGATTCGAATTCCAATTAGACAACAACAGACAACTTACAGTGGTTACAGCAATATCGGGAACCTCACTCGAGGGTGCAGCCAAGAACCTTGCACACGAAGCGCCACACCACAATTTCGACACATACCACAACGACCTATGTAAAGAGTGGAACAAAGAGCTCGGGCGCATAGAGGTCAGTGGCGGAACAACCGACCAACAGGTATGTTTCTACACAGCCCTTTACCGTACAATGATAGCCCCCACACTCTACTGTGATATTGACGGTAAATACATGGGTGCCGACGGCAAGGTACACGATGCCGAGAATTGGAACAACTACTCAACCTTCTCGTTATGGGATACATACCGCGCAGCACATCCGCTATTCACTTACACAGCAACCTCGCGTGTAGGCGACATGGTTAATTCGTTCATTGCACACTTCAACGAGCATGGACGACTGCCGGTGTGGAACATGTGGGGCAGCGAAACAGATATGATGATAGGCTATCACTCGGTGCCCGTCATAGTGGATGCCTACCTGAAAGGCATTGGAGGTTTCGATGCAGAAAAGGCTCTTGAAGCGTGCGTTGCAACAGCCAACAGTGATGAATATCGCGGTATTGGTATATACAAAGATAAGGGATATGTACCCTACGATGTCGTTGACCCCTACAATGCCGACAACTGGGCCATGTCGCGCACACTGGAGTATGCCTTTGACGACTACTGCATTGCGCTTATGGCACAGAAGATGGGACGCGAGAGCATTGCAGCCGACTTCTTCGCTCGTTCCGAGAATTGGCGCAACCAATATAATACCAACACCACCTTCATGCAGCCCCGTAATAGTTGCGGAGAGTTCCAGCCTGCATTCAACCCCGATGAATATACACACCACATTTGCGAGAGCAACGCTTGGCACTATATGTGGAGCGTACAGCACGACATTGAAGGACTGATAGAAGTTGTAGGAAAGGAGCGTTTTGCATCCAAACTCGACAGCATGTTCACATACACCCCCACCGACAAGGAGGGATTGCCAATCTTCAGTACCGGAATGATAGGCCAGTATGCACATGGCAACGAACCGAGCCACCATGTCATCTATCTTTTCAACCACATAGGCAAGCAGCACAAGACACAGGAGTATGTAGCCCAAGTGATGAACAGCCTATATCGCAACACCCCCGACGGACTATGCGGCAACGAGGATTGCGGACAGATGTCGGCATGGTATGTAATGTCGGCAATGGGATTCTACCCGGTAAACCCTGTGAGCGGAGAATATGAGCTTGGTGTTCCACTCTTTCCACATATAAGGCTTAACCTTGAGAATGGCAAGACATTTACAATAAAAGCGCCCGAAGTGGGCAAGGAGCGCATTCATGTGACACGCCGTATACTGAATGGCACTGAACATAAAGGCACAACCATCACACACAACGACATCATGAGTGGTGCCACATTGGAGATAGAACTTAGCGGGAAATCAGAATAACGCCTATTGTATTTTATTGTCGGCGGTGTATCCGCTGGGATAGATAAGCAGTACGCTTGTATCCTGATAGTCGCGTTGCAACTGTGTGAACACATGATCGAGCGAAGGACGGAACGAGATAGAACCTTTTCGTGCACTCACAATCACCAGCAAATGGTCGGGCTTTATTATTTTAGAGAGGCGTTTAAGGTCGTTACCGCCATCAGTGGGACAATACTCGGCAACCACACGACCATATTTTGATATCTTCTGCTGCACAAGCGCCATAGTATCGGGGTGTCCATGATAACTTACCTTGCATCCCAGACCACCAGCCATGAAAGCAGTCTCCTCGACCCAATTGTCGAATCCTGCCTCAAATTCGGCTTTTGCAGGAAAGGTGATATGTATTCTGCGTATCGTATTCAAAGGCATAGATATGCGTGCCATCACTATCTGGCAGTTAAGGTTGCTCAGGAGCACCGGCAACACTCCACCCAAGAAAGAATCGTTGGCAGTCTCTTTCTGATGAAAGCCCACAATAAGTTCCTTGTAATCGTTCTCTTTCATCTCGTGAATGATACCATTCGACAAGTTGGTAGTAAGCCTCAACTTTGTCAACAGCGGAACATTTACCGATGCTGCAATCTTTGCAGCACTGCCGAGGACCTTTGTAGCCTGCCCCATCAATTTCTCATCCTCGTCGAGTACAACGGTAACGGCCGACAAAGGAATTGTACTATTCTCTTTTCGTATCAAAAGCGCCAAGTCCATCAGCCTGTCCACCATATTCGGATTTGCAAGTGCCAGAAGAGTCTTTTTGGACATGTTCACAGGCTTGTCGGCTACACTGCCCGACACAATGATGCGCCTTGACGCCCAATCGGTTACAATGGAACTGACAACACACGACACCAGAATAAGCAGAATAGTGCCGTTAAGGACATCATCGTTAAGCAGGCGCGAGCCATCGGGCAATATGATGCCATGACCCACGAGCGCTGCAGCAAGTGTTGCAGCAGCCTGCGACCCGCTGAGTCCGAACATAAGGCGTTGTTCGTCACGATTCATCCTGAAGCTCTTGGCCGTGAGCCACGAAGCAATCCACTTACCCGACAAGGCCGTAAGCACCATTGCAATCATCACAATGAGCGCACTGCCACCGGTAAAGAGGACCTTGACATTTATAATCATTCCCACACCTATGAGGAAATAGGGGATAAAAATAGCATTTCCAATAAAGTCGATATGCCTCATCAAAGGCGAAGAGTGCGGAATAAGCCTGTTGAGCACCAATCCAGTGATGAAAGCCCCGAGAATTCCCTCCATGCCTACAAGTTCCATCATGCCGGCACCGAGGAAGAGCAGGGCCATCACAAATATATACTGTATGGTTCCATCATTATATTTGCGGAAGAAATAACGCGCAATACGTGGGAACAGGAACACTATGGCAGCCGTAAGCACTATCAACTTCACAAGCAGCAGCACGAAGAACCAGCCATCGACATCACCGGCAAAAAGGCCTCCAACCACAGCCAGCACAAAAAGCGTAAGCGTATCGGTGATAACCGTACCGCCGACAACGAAATTAACACACTTCAGCCTTGAGAGACCATAGCGTGCAACAATAGGATATGAAATCAGAGTATATGATGCATACATGCTGGCAAGCAGCACTGCTGTTATGAGTCCGAAATCGAGCAGTACCATATTGGTGAACATACCCAAGGAGATGGGTACAATAAAAGCGAGCAGTCCCAATGTGAGCGCACCACCCCTGTTCTCTTTAAGTTCCTGCAGGTTAATCTCGAGACTTGCAAGGAACATAATATAATAGAGACCTACCTTACCGAACAGTTCAAAGCTGTCGTCGCGTTCAAGAATGTTGAATCCGTTTGGTCCTATGAGCAGACCGGCCAATATCATACCTATGATATGCGGCAGGCGCAACTTCTGAAACAGCAACGGTGCAAACAATATAACGCACAGCACCCAGAAAAATATCCATGTAGGATCGGTAATAGGGAAAAACGAGCTCCAATTCATTTAAATCAACATCACTTTTATAACATCATATACTATTAAACAAACATTTCTCGTTACCAAGAGTATGAAAGTCCCAGCGAGAAATACTCCTTAAACTGCCAATAGCCATACGAATCGCTGTACAGTCCGCGTGAGCTGTCATCGAAACGGCCATGCATGAACAATGTCGTATCGAGATATTTATTTATCTTCATCTTGATGGTATTCTCCCAATTGAAATATGCACGGGCGTAGTTTGTATAGAATTCGAGACGGCTGTTCAAGGTCACATTCTTAAACAGAGTCGCATTGAGTGTAGGCTGTATCTGGGTACCGAAGTCCTCTTTATGATGACGTCCGTCGCGTATTCCGTAACGTGAAGCCAACTCGCCGAAACGTACGAACTTATAGTTATATGATGACAGTGGAGCCACGTACACCGACAAGTCCCAATTCTCTCCTGCCCGCTTATAATCGAAACCGATAGAGAAGTTGGCATCAAAAGGAGCCATGAAATTAGATACGAAATCGGGGTTATTGGTTGGATAACTTGGCATTGACTGTGTCTGTAGGGTCATTTTGGCCGACAAGTTCACATTGTCAAAAATCTTGTAACCGAATTTCGATTCAAGACGCAACATATCGTTGTTTGTCTGATAGCTGTGCAACGAATCGCCCGACACGGTAACAAAACCCAACTTTGCCTCAAAGATATTCTCAAACGAAATTTTCTTATTATCGATATAATTGAGTTTCAATTTGAGGTGAGTGATGAAAGTTCTGTTGTTCTCACCACCTTGGGCCCAGTTGCCCGAGATGTAGTTCTGGGTAAAGTTCAACGAGAAGCTACCCGATGTGCGCCAATAGTTGGGCTTGTACTCATCTACTTCGAGTGCTCCATCCACATTTTGTGGCAACAGAAGCGGCTTGTGCTCTTTAAGGGTAATTACGGGAGCAGCCTGTGTCGACTCGAAATCGCTTGTCACAAGTTCGCCACGTATATCCGATTCTGTAGCTGTTATATACGAAGGATAATTTTTGTATACACCTACGAGCAATCTGTCTACAAACTCCTCACGCTCTTCGTCAAGCGCCAACTTGCCATCTACAGCATCATCAGCAGCAGCCCTGTCATCCAGCGACACCGCATCTTTGATTGTAGATGAATAGAGCAACGTCGGCGAGAACAGCTTATAGAACACCGGGTCGCTGTCGGCCTCATTGTCATCACCCGGCACATTAAGCTGCGCCACAATAGAATCGAGAGAAGAGATAAAATAACTCTTAACATCCTGTGCATTCACAATATTAACGACAAACACACTGATTAAGGTTGCAAAAAATACAGATTTACGTCTCATAGTAATATTATTTGCCGCGAAGATACAAAAATAATTCTGGAATAACAGCACATCCACATATTTCAATTAAACATTTGCAAAACATATTTTTACATATAAAAGCAATTATATTGCCATATTTTTGTTAACTTTGCGGGCAATTATCAAATTGAACAAAAAGACACAAACGAACCATTATGGATAAGAACAGCAGTTTAGGGTTTATACTCATTATAGCAGTAATGTTGGGATTCTTCTATTTCAACCAAGCCGACCCACAACAGATTGAAGCACAAAAGCGTTATCAAGATTCAATAGCAGCAGTGCAATACGAGCAGGAGCTGCTTGCCTACAAAGAGACAGAGCGCCGACAGGCCGAGCTTGCAACATTGGAGAACGACAGCACTTCCCTGCTCTTCAACGCTCTTAAAGGCGAAGAGCAGTTCGTTACCTTGTCGAACAACAAGGTAAACCTTCGTCTCTCGACCCTCGGAGGACGCGTGTGTGAAGCTACGCTCAACGACTATAACAACCAGCAGGGCAAGCCCGTAACCTTGTTCAACGAGAACGACCACATAACAATACGCAACGCACGCCGCGGACAAGAGGATATATACAACCAGTTCTATTTCACTATAGACGGCAAGGAGGAGAACATCAACACATCCGAGTTGTATTTCACCCCCATACACGTCACCGACAGCAGCGTAACAATGCGTCTTGCATTCAGCACCGACAAATACATCGACTTCAACTATTCACTGTTGCCCGACAGCTACATGCTGAACCTCTCAATTGAGGCACACAACATGCAGGGAGCACTTCCCGGATCTACACGCGAACTTGGTATAACATGGGACCAGCTAGTGCGCCAGCAGGAGAAAGGCTTCACCTTTGAGCAACAGTACACAAATATCACATACAAGATAGCAGATGAGGGTACCGACAACCTCAGCGAGCGCACCAACGACAAAGAGAACATCGAGGAGCCCGTTGACTGGGTTGCATTCAAGAACCAGTTCTTCTCGTGTATCGTAATTGCCGGAAGCGAGTTCAGCAACGTATCACTCTCGTCAGATACAATCAACGAGGGCAAGGGCTACATGAAGAACTGCTCGGCAAGCATGTACACTCCGTTCGACCCCAGTGGCAAGAACGCCACCGACCTGCAATTCTACTTCGGCCCCAACAAGTACAGCGAGCTGAAGGCCTGCAACGAACTTGCAATAAACGAGAACAAGGAGCTGCAATTGCACAAGCTCATCTACTTCGGATGGCCCATCGTACGCCTTATCAACAGATACTTTATCATTTACCTGTTCGACTGGCTCACAAGCTGGGGACTGAGCATGGGACTTGTACTGCTGTTGCTCACTCTCATAGTAAAAGCTGCCGTATACCCCTTCACCTACAAGTCATACGTCTCTTCGGCAAAGATGCGCGCCTTGAAGCCCTACATCGACGAGATAAATGCCAAATATCCCAAGCCCGAAGATGCAATGAGAAAGCAGCAGGAGATTATGGGACTATACAGCAAATATGGAGCAAGCCCCATGGGAGGCTGTCTGCCCATGCTCATCCAGATGCCCATCTTCATTGCCCTGTTCAACTTTGTCCCCAATGCAATAGAGTTGCGCCAGCAAAGCTTCTTGTGGGCACACGACCTTTCGTCATACGACGCCCTCATCAGCTGGGACACATATATATGGCCCATCGGTAACCACATAAGCATCTTCTGTTTGCTGTTCTGCTTGACACAGATTGTAAACACATACTACACCTCAAAGATGCAGCCCAACATGGGTGGCTCGCCCGAGCAGGAGATGCAGATGAAGATGATGCGTTGGATGATGTACATCATGCCTGTAATATTCTTCTTCATATTCCACGACTATTCATCGGGTCTTAACTACTACTATTTCCTCTCGACACTCATCAGCGTAATCATATTCATATACCTAAGAAAGAGCGTCAAGGAGCAGGAGCTGTTGCGCAAGATGGAGGCCTATTACGAGAAGAACAAGAACAACCCCGCAAAGCGAAGCGGTATGATGGCACGCCTTGAAGCACTGCAGCAGGAGCAGCAGCGCATTCTCGAGGAGCAGCAAAAGAGAAACAAGAAATAAAAAAACAATAACAAAAGAATAGAAAATGGGACTTTTCGATTTTTTCAAGAAAAAGAATAAGACTGCCGAGAAGATTGGCGGAATGGAGGATTTCATGACTCTTATCCGAGTATACTACCAGTCGGTACTCGCATCGAACCTTGGAATAACCAACATAGGCATGCTGCCCGACATGGCAACATTCAAGCGCACACTCAAAGTACCTACCCAGAACAACAAGTTGGGATTGGCCGAGCGCAGCAGATGCAAGAAGATGCTTGAGCAGTTGTATGGAATGAACGAGGATTTCTTCAAGGAGATTGACGCATCAATAAAGAAGAACTGCAAGAACCTTAACAACGTACAGCCCTACCTGTTCGCATTCCAGGGATTCAACAATGACCTTATGATGCTGGTGAGCAACCTTCTGAGCTGGAAGTTGCGCATTCCTTCGATATTCAACAAGATGCTGTATACACTAACAGAGAAGACAATCAACGACATTCTCACAAAGAACAGCTGGAAAGACGAGGCTACATTCAAGACCGTCTACGCAGTAAGACAATACAAAGAGAAGTTGGGTTATTCCGAAAAGTGGATGGTCGACTATGTATACAAGATAGTTACATTGGCAAAAAAAGAGCCACGTCCACAAGCCGAGGATATGGATAAAAAGTAAAACAGCGAAAAAGGCCGGATGACAGAACATAAAATGTCAACAGCCTTTTTCTTTCTTTATAGACACAGATGCTTAACTTTAAACCCATAACAATAGATAGCGTAAACGACCTGCTGCCCTTTGCCGAGGCACAGCACACCCTATCGTGCGACTACACACCCGGCAATCTGGTGATGTGGGCACGTTTCATGGACTATCGTTACACAATAGAACACGACACACTATTCATATCGTGCAAGTCACAGGCCGACATGCATAGCCCTGCATTCCTTGCACCTATAGGCAGGCTCAGCCTCAGCGATTCATTGGAGATACTCAAGCAGCATTGCGAGAGCACCGGTGCGGCATTGCGCCTGACAGCCGTACCCGAGCCATTCAAAGAGGAGATAGCCGGTCTGCTACCCCACCACACATTCCAAACACTCGACAACTGGAGCGATTATATCTACAGCGCCCACTCATTGGCGACACTACAGGGCAAGGCACTTAACAAAAAGCGCAACCGCTACAACAAATTTCTGGCAGAGAGCCCGCAGCACAGCTACAGCCGTTGCAGCGAGAGCGATATACCCGAGGTACTGCGTTTCCTTGTAACCGACAGGGAGTGTCAACATAACCGCGAAGACAACATGCGATGCTACGAACAATGGCAATGTATTGCAACCGTAAGAAACCTTGTGAAATATAATCAGAGAGCTGCCATATTGAGGGTAAACGGTGAAATCGCGGCCTTTACATTAGGTGAAGTATTCGGAAACACACTGTATACCCACATTGAAAAAGCCAAGCGCGATGTAACAGGTGCCGGAGAAGCCATAAACCGCTATTTTGCAGCAGATATCCTGAACGAGCATCCGCACCTTATATATATAAACCGCGAAGAAGACCTCGGAGCCCCCGGACTGCGTCAGGTAAAACGAGCATACAACCCAATATTGATGCTGCACCGCTACGAGATAACACCTAACAATAATAATGAGTAACACCCAAGAGAGAGCATGCCACGAACTGTGGAAAGAAGTTTTCGGCGACAGCGACCGCTTCATCGCACAATTCATGCAAAACCACTACAGAAAGAGCAACATGTTCTCCGTTGAAGAGAACGGCAGACTCGTATCCATGCTGCACCTTGTCACATTCAACTGCAACGGCCACAACGTAGGTTACATATATGCAGTGGCCACAGCCGCAGAGGCACGCAAAAGAGGCTATGCCACACAACTGCTCAAAGATGCCATTGCCGAAGGCAAAAGGCGAGGACTTGCAGCCTTACTGCTTATACCGGCCAGCGAAGATTTGCGTAAATACTATAACAGATTCGGATTCAAAGGTTCATATCACATAGAGTTTCAGACACCCGACAACTTCGATTTTGGCGACGGACACAACAACGCCAGCCTGTTGCCTCTTACCCCCGACTTCACACTTGGCGCGGGCATATCACTCCTGAAGCATACTCTATAACACCTCTACACACATACTGGCCCCACAAACATATTCCATAAAAAAAGTCGCAAATCTTTCACGATTACAAAAATTCATATATATTTGTAAGTTGATTGCTGTAATATGACCAGAGACGACATAACAAAGTTGGAGGAATTTGAAGAGAAACTGTACCGTTTAAAACTAAAACACGAACAGTATGTAAAGCGCAACAAAGAGCTCGAACAGACTCTTACCGAGCGCAACACATCGCTTGCCGAATTGCAACAGCGTTACGTCTTGTTAGAAACAAAATACAACAATCTAAAACAAGCTAAGGTTATATCGTTGAGTGATAGCGAAATAGGCATCACGCGTGATAGATTGACCAAGCTGGTGCGTGAAATCGACCAATGCATTGAGTCGCTTACAAAACAAAATATAGAATAAAAGACCAAGAGCATAATGGAAGATAGGATAGTGGGAATAAACCTTGTGATTGACGGCAGTTCATATCCGCTGAATGTCCCCATAGGACAGGAATCGAACTATCGTCAGGCCGCACGCCTCATAAACGACACACTTATACGCTACAAACAGCATTTTGAAGGTGAAGACGAGGTAAGGGTAATCACAATGGCTGCCATAAATATTGCATACGATTTAGTAACGAAAGCCGACTCCATTGGCTCGGCAAACGTCATGCATAAGATTTCAGAGTTGTCGAAGATAGTAGACAGCGCATTGAAAGCAGAATAACCCCTATCTTACATTGCATTTGTGGCACAGCCACAAATAAAAAAGAAGTTTCGCGCATTGCCCTATTCAAAAGGAGAGGGAACATATTTTGTTCACAATCCGAATATAGCAATGTGCTATTATTATAAATATAAATATTGTAATATTATGAGTTTCACAACATTGGCTATTGGCATTATCGCCGGACTTATTGTCGGGTTCATATGCCAATACATGATAAACAAATTCGCACTCAAATCGAAATGCGAGCGCATAATAGATGATGCGAAAAAAGAGGCCGAGGTAATAAAGAAGAACAAGCTGTTGGAGGTAAAGGAAAAATTCCTGAACAAGAAAGCTGAACTTGAGAAAGAGATTTCGCAGAGAAACAACAAGATACAGCAAGCCGAGAACCACATCAAGCAGCGTGAGATTCAACTTAACCAGCGCAACGAAGACCTGCAGCGTCGCAAGAACGAGCTCGACACATTCAAAGAGAATGTTGAGGCACAGAAGCAGGTACTCGACCGCAAGGTAGACGAGGTTGAGAAGATACGTCAACAGGAACGCGAGAAACTTGAAACCATCAGCGGTCTTTCAGCTGAAGAGGCAAAAGAGCGTCTGGTAGAGTCACTCAAAGAGGAGGCAAAGAGCGAAGCTGCATCTTATATCAACGACATCATTGACGATGCCAAGATGACAGCAGGCCGCGAAGCCAAAAAGATTGTCATACAGACCATACAGCGTGTGGCTACAGAGACTGCTATCGAGAACTCGGTGACAGTATTCCACATCGATAATGACGAGATGAAAGGCCGCATCATAGGCCGCGAAGGCCGTAACATACGCGCTCTTGAGGCTGCCACAGGTGTAGAAATTGTAGTTGACGACACACCCGAGTCAATCGTACTCAGCGCCTTCGACCCCGTTCGCCGCGAGATTGCACGCCTTGCCCTTCACCAGTTGGTTGCCGACGGCCGTATACACCCCGCACGCATCGAAGAGGTTGTAGCAAAGGTAAAGAAACAGATTGAGGAAGAGATTATCGA
>JAEIGA010015077.1_pt1 | contig 11768 bp, 9 predicted proteins | sample 9270691 | NCBI WGS metagenome assembly JAEIGA01 (sample SAMN17057246, study PRJNA624740) | gut metagenome | biome: biome; isolation source: fecal sample | host: Bos grunniens | place: China: Xizang | collected 2019
GCAGGGCTATCTGGAGATGTCGGGAGTTCCGCATAGCGGTTGCAATGCATGTGTTGCCGCCATCACCTTTGACAAGTTCTCTTGCAAGAGCTATCTCAAGGATGTCGATTTCGTGAAGTGTGCAGATGACATGTTCATCAGAAAAGGCGAGAGCTGCGACGGTCTGGCTCAGAAGGCAGTAGAGCGTCTTGGTCTGCCGATGTTCGTAAAGCCTACAGACGGTGGCAGCAGTTTCGGTGTAACGAAGGTGAAGAAGGTCGAGGATTTTGACGCCGCCGTAGAGGCTGCTTTTGCCGAAGGTAATACAGTGATGGCGGAAAGTGCTGTGGTGGGACGTGAACTTACATGTGCTGTCTATTTCAATGGACATGAAAATGTGGCTCTGCCAGTCATTGAGATAATCTCCGACAACGAATTCTTCGATTATGAGGCAAAATACAATGGCCATAGCCGTGAGGTATGCCCTGCACAGATTCCTGATGTGTTGCGCGACGAGATCCAGGATGTTTCAAAGAAGATTTATGCCCATCTCGGATGCTCGGGCTTGGTGAGGGTGGATTACATAGCCTCGGAAGCTGGACTTTATTTCCTTGAAGTCAATACCATTCCTGGCATGACTTCAGCTTCTCTCGTTCCTCAGATGGTCCGTGCAGCAGGCATGTCCATGACTGATTTCCTTACTGCCATAATAGAAAACAGTTAGGCTTCGCATGTTACTGAAGCAGTTGATAAATAAGGGTGTCGAGACCATTTCCGCAGTGTATCCCGAAAGGGAGGCGCGGGAGATGGTCTTTGCTTATCTTGAACATTCCATCGGAACAAAGCGACATACACATATCGTGGAGCCTTCTTACGAGGTTTCTGATGAGCATGTTTCACTCGCCATGTCTGCCTTTGCGCGTATGGCGTCAGGAGAACCGCTTCAGTATGTGACGGGATGTGCAGATTTCTATGGAAGGGTGTTCCGTGTCACTGCCGATGTGCTTATTCCACGTCCCGAAACAGAGATCCTTTGCCGTGAGGTGCTTGCGTGTCGTTCTGCCGGCACAGGTGCTCTGGACCCCCGTCCTCGCGAGCTCGGACACCCCCTAGCCGGGGGTGGCTTGTCCAGAGCACCTGTGCCGGCAGAACAGCTCGAGACAACGGTCCCGTATGTTCTGGATTTATGTACAGGTTCCGGATGCATTGCATGGACACTTGCGATGGAGATGCCCGGAGCTAAGGTGACGGCAGTTGATATTTCAGATGGAGCGCTGTCGGTGGCCTCATCCCAGGACTTTGCAGATGAGATTGCCCGCACAGGTGCTCTCCCTCCTGTCTTTATCAAGGCCGATGTCCTTGCGCGCCCTGAACTCCCTTCTTGTCTGGAACAAAGTGCAGGTGCCCCCCTCTACGACATCCTCGTCAGCAATCCTCCGTATGTCATGGACAAGGAAAAGGCTCTTATGCGCTCCAACGTTCTGGATCATGAACCCCATCTGGCTCTCTTTGTCTCTGATGACGATCCTCTTGTGTTCTATCGGGCCATTGTCAGTTGGGCACAGGTGTTCCTTAAACCTGACGGATATGGCATAGTGGAGATCAACGAAGCTCTTGGGCCTCAGACTGCAGACCTTTTCCGCACGGCAGGTTTCCGAGATGTAAGAATCATCAGGGACCTCTCCGACAGAGACCGTTTCGTCTCCTTCTATAGGTAATCAGCATATACCAGTTTACACTTATATCACTTCCTTACTCAAGTTTCTTATTTTTCTGATACGGATAAGTTGTTGATAATCAGCTTGTTCGTTGCTGAATTGTGGGATATTGGCAGCATTTTTACTTAAATTGTCCAATTAGAATCGGCCTTGGAAGTGCTTCAGATGCGTTTTTTGAAAGATAAACGTATAAATTTTCTGTACACGGATAAATCTCTTGACATTTGCATCAGAAATCAGACAGGCTATGTTCCTGAGAAGATGATACTAATGTAGAATGAGTATGAAGACAACATCCAGACTGGTATTCATGTCATTGTTTATGACACTGGCAGCATCGTCATGCGAGATTCTTGACGATGATATACAGAAACATGCAAATCCTGATGACAGCACAAGATATGTCGGACTTGATGAGGTGGCCGAACTGTTCTCTGCCTTACCTTTGACCCACTCACACCTTAACGAGGTCTATGATGCGGTCACTTCATCAGCCGGCAATGGCTACGATGAGGAATATACCATGAAGAATCTGTTTGCTTCGCCCGGCAAGGGTGTCGGCGAGACGGAATCCAAAGGAACGAGGTCTTATTCCAATCCTTTGAGAGACCTTGTTGCAGAGCATCTCAGACAGCAGATGGCAACAAAGGCAGCAGCCAGCAGGTTCAGCTCTGCAGAGGAATACATCTCTGCCCTTGAATCTTCCGATGTCCAGATCTATTGGCCGTTTTCAGAGAATTGGGATGGAATGCAGATGCCTGTCGTGACATTCGACCCTAAGTCGGACGGAACAGAAGTCAATATAGGCTACGAAATAATTATAGATGATGATGGCTCCCGCCAGGTGAGAGAAGTGGAGGTTGATGAGGAGATGGCTAAGGAGAGGCCGGTTTGGGTTATGAATAGTAACTCAGACGCAGGTTACAACACCTTGGAGATGTTGAGGAAGAATGATCCGGAATGGGGAGAGGGAGGCGGAAGCATTGTCATCGGGCCATCTGATGTATCAAAGTCTCAGTCTGAAAAAGAGTTGAAGACCTTGATATTGAAAGACTTCACCATGAAGCGCCATTACGATTCATGGTTTGCCGGAGCCTCTGAATTCTTCGTCAAGACTGGTTATGTTGAGGATTTCACTGCCTCTACAGAAGCGGAACTGCGTCTGTATAATCCTACTGTCACAGATTTCATGGTGGTTGTCAGACGAAACGAGGTAGGCAAGCCTGTTCCGTTCAATGCGATATTGGTGTCAGACTGGTCAGATCAGATGAGCCATTGCGCCTTCATGATAACCGAAGACGACGGTGGGACAAGAACAAGCTGGAGCACAAAGGCTCTTGTGAAGATTGCATCAAAGACCTATGGTGTAGAGATAACTCTTCCTATCAACACTCGTGACGATATAGTATGGAGAGGGCAGTTGTCATCTGCGTGGTTCGAGCAGAATGACAGTGTTTCGGGACATTTCGGTGATGTTGACCTGACTTTTGAGATCGTAGAATGAGATCATCAGGCCTTGAGTACGGTCATCTCGCAGCTTTTGCAGTCGAAGCCAAGACGGAAACGCTGACCGTTGTTAAGAAGGAATAATGTTCCGGTATTCTTTGCTCCCTGATGTACAGGACACATTCCAAGCTCATATCTGATGCAGTAGCGCGTGCGCATCAGCTCTACTCCGTCGGGATGACTCAATTCGTATGCTTCAGAGACAGAAGATGCGCCGGCTTTTAAATAGACACTTTCAGAAAGGTGATTTGATATGTTGTTTTTGTATGTTGCATCCTTCATGGGATACTTCGGACAGATTTCCGGCAGTGTCCTGTGGAGGATGTTCTTTGATTTGCAAGGCAGCAGGTCAAGCTGGTCTGCAAGACTGCGGCGGATAGCATTGATGGATGCGGATGTCATGAACGGCAGACCTTCCTGAGAAGACAGGCTCCTGAGTCTGAACCTGTAATGCCCCACAGACTTTCCTATCTGGCTTTCTATCATTGAAGCCATTCTTTCCTGGTTCTGTGCAGGTTCGTCTCCAGCATCATAGATTCCGCAAACCTTTCTTCCGTCTTCCGAGACTGCTGTTGCCGAAACTTTCCAGGCATCTGTGCAGCTGAATTCCAGACAGACTTCCACGAGCATCTCTCTGCTGCATGTCTGTCTTTCAAGCTCCTTCTCAAAGGAAGCATTGATGTTGCGATAGATTCTTGCACCGACAAACAGGTCAGGGACGCTCTTGCATCTGATTGTGTTTCCGGAGCATACGTCGCCTCTGAATCCTGTCACGTTTCCGTTTCTGGAAACAAAGGAGAATCCGTCTCCGTTGTTAAGGGACAGGCTCTTTCCGGATGGACGAATCTCTATGGCTGTCTTGTCCTTGTTCAGAGATGACACAGTGCCGATTTCTTCTCCCATGGACTTTGCAGCATCCATTGATGCCCATTTTCCTCTTTTCCCGTCGAGGTAAAACTCGGTGTAGCCTCTGTTGAATGTCTTTGCCGTGTCAGGAATGAACCCGCCTGTTGTCTTTCCGAATGAAATCCTTTCATAGCAATTTTTGTTGCTTGAAACAATCTCATCAATTGCCATGGAATAATCCCTCACCACATTTTTTACGTATGAGGCGTTCTTGAGGCGTCCTTCAATCTTGAAAGAGCATATTCCGCATTCGGCGAGTTCCTTGATCCTGTTCTTGAGATTGAAGTCCTTGAGGGAAAGCAGTGCCTTGTCCTTTACGAGCACCTTGCCGGATTCATTTACAAGGTCGTACCTTGAACGGCAGGCCTGGATGCATGCGCCCCTGTTTGCGCTCCTTCCTGAAATCATTTCTGAAAGATAGCACTGTCCGCTGTAGCATACGCATAATGCGCCATGGACGAAACATTCAAGTTCACAGCTGACAGCATCACGGATTGCACGGATTTCATTTAGAGAGAGACCTCTTTCAAGAATCAGTCTTGAAAAGCCGAGGCTTTCAAGCCATACAGCCTGCTCAGGGGTTCTTATCGCGCATTGTGTGGATGCATGTATAGGAATCCTTATTGCTTCGTGTCTGCCGTTGATTCCGTTCCGCGCCATTTCAAGTACAGCCAGATCCTGTATGATGAGGGCGTCAGCACCAGCTTCCTGAACTTGTAGTGCCTGGCTGTAGGCCTCTTCCAGTTCTGAATCGTAAAGAATGGTGTTCAGGGCTACAAATACCTTTGCACCATATCTGTGTGCATAGTCGCATAGATGCCGTATGTCCTCTGTCTCATTTCCTGCGGCCTGTCGTGCTCCGAACCGTGGTCCGGCTATATACACAGCATCGGCACCGCAGTCTATAGCCGCGATGCCGATCTGGATATCTCTTGCCGGAGCAAGCAGTTCAAGAGCTCTCATCTGCTTAGAGTGACTTGAGCATTTCCTGAGCTGTAGGACCGAACTTAGGGTCAGTGGTAATCTTCTGATAGTACTCCTTCGCCTTAGCCTTGTCACCCATTGTCTGAGCTGTTGCTGCGATGGTGTAGATCATCTGAGATGCATCCTTTGCGTTTGGAGAAAGCTGAAGATACTTCTCGAGATATGCGATAGCTTCTTCGTTCTTCTTGAGCTGTGAAGCTGCTGTACCTGCAACCTTATATGCTGTTGCATTCTCAAGATACTTGTTTGACTTCTCAGCTGCAGCTACTGCATCAGCATACTTCTTAGCCTTGAGGGCTGCTGCTGCCTGCTTTACATACACGTTTGAAAGCTGCTTGAAAGCCTGGTCCTCCTGTCCGTGTCTTGAAGCGAGAAGGTATGCCTTCTCAGCATCAGCGATCTTGCCGGCGCTTGTGTATGACATTCCAAGGCGGAGAGCTGCCATTGCATTTGTAGAGTCAGCTGCTGTAAGCTCCTCGAATACTGCGATTGCACCAGCGAAATCCTTAGCCTTGATGAGAGTGTTACCCTTCTGCATGAACACCTGTGGAAGAAGTTCGTTTGCATCTGTAGTAACATCAGCATTTTCAAAGGCTGTGGCCACTTCGATTGTCTTGTTCAACTGCTCGATAGCGCCATCATAGTTGTCTGTCTTAATCATTTCCTTTGCCATAGAAAGCATGAGCGCAGGAATAGTGCTCTTACAATTGGCTGCAATCTCTGCACCTTCATCGCCAAGAGCCTCTGCCATACCGAGAGCATTCTGGAAATGTCCGAGAGCTGCCTCGAGATTACCCATCTGGATTTCCATTGCACCATTGTTATACACCTCTGTCACTGCATTGATGTCCTGTGCAGAAAGGATTCCTGCTGTCATTACGACTGCTGCGATAGAAAGAAAAATCTTCTTCATTGTCATTATCTTTTGTTAAACATTATTTCGTCTTTTGGACGGGAATTAATTACATAGCTTGCAAATTTAGCAAATATTTATCGTAATTTTGCAAGTCTTATACGAAAAGTAATGAAATATAGGCTTATATATACATTCGCACTCTTTCTGACATCTTTATGCATGATGGCTCAGAGTTTGCCTGTGCTTCCTTCTGATGCTGCTGTAAATCAGGGGGTTATGCCCAATGGTATGGCCTATTATGTGGTGGCGAACAAATCGGCCAAAGGCATGGCTGATTTCGCCCTTGTGCAAAGGACAGGAAGAAATACTGCGGGTGACTCTCTTTCATACAAGGTGGTAGGTCTTGCCAAGGACGCACTTGCACAGTTGCCGAGACTCAAGGACGGCTCTCCACAATCTTTTCTGACATCACATGGAGTGAATCCTGGGCAGGGCGGTTTTGTGAAGGTGTCGGAAAATGCGACAGTGTTTCTTTTCGATAACGTGATGCTGTCTGGCAGTGCTTCTGTTCTGGATTCCACTCTGCTTGTCATCATGGACATTGCGGACAGGATAAGCACGACGGACGATGAATTCATAAGAAAATGGTACACCCCTTCGGATCATGCTGTCATCATTGCGGGCGATATAGATGCGAAAAGTGTGGTTGACAAGTTGAAATATATGTCCATGATGACGCCAGGCCATGAGCCGCAGGTGCGTCACGGATACGAGTGGCAGGGATGTGATACCCTGAATTTCGTATGTTCGTCCAATTCGATATGCGAGCTGGCTACAGTGTCTGCAAAGTGGAGGATGGCAAGGACTCCAAGAGAGTATATGAACACGGTTCAGCCTGCCATATATGAGATGTTTGTAGATGAGCTGGGACGTGTGGTTACAGAAAGAATCAGACATATCTTGCATGAAAAGGGTGTTCCTTATGCATCCGTGAGCTATGATCATGTTGACAGCATCGAATCTCTTTGTGATGAGAGTTTTACTGTGACTGTCATAGTCCGCGATAATGATGCTGTTCAGGCTTCTTCGGTTCTGGCTTCTGTTCTGTCTTCTGTTGATTCGGGCGGAGTCTCCTGTGGCGAGTTCTTTCTTGCAAAGCAAGGCTATATGGATGAACTTTCCGAGTCGGAAAGGAAACCTTTGAAGCGCAACTCAGAGTATGTTGAAAGGTGTGTGTCGGCATTCCTTCATAATGCCACTCTGGCATCACAGAAGGAAAAGCTTGCATTTCATCAGTCAAGGATGCTTGAGGATACCGCAGAACTCAGATTGTTCAACAGCATAGCTTCCGCCATACTTGATGATTCCGAAAATCTGACTCTTGAATATGCGAACGGAGTGTCTTGTGAAGACTCTCTTGAGGTCAGGACTGCCTTTGAATCAGCATGGAAGGATTCCTCAGAGAAGGGAAATAATCATGTTCCTGTATATGAAGCAGTTACAGCTTTGCCAGGGCCGTCAGAGAAGCTCAAGGTAAGCTCTACGGTTGTCGAACCGATGTCGAAAGGTGAAATCTGGACATTTGCAAACGGCTTCAAGGTGATATACCACAGGATGCCTTCTTACGGAAACCTGTATTATGCTCTTGCATTGAACGGTGGCTACAGTGCCCTGTCTGACCTGCAGCAGGGTGAGGGTGCCTTTCTTTCAGACTATCTCAGACTATGCCGCATTTCCGGTGTGAGCGGACGTGACTTCTGGCATTTCCTTGAGTCGGAAGGAGTGAAGATGACTTCAAAGGTCAATATATCCAGCACTGTGATTTCAGGTCATGCTCCTGATGGCAAGGCTGAACTTCTGCTGAAGGTGCTGCTTGCAGTGCTGAACCAGAGAGAGCATGATGCGGATGAGTGGGCATATCATATGAAGGGAGAAAGACTTCTTCAGGAAAGTTTGACGGGGTCTGTGCAGGACAGGCTTTCGTCCATAGACAAGGTGCTTTGCCCGGATTATGCATATACATCTTACAAGGATGCCGACAATGTTTCCGATGACCTCGGAATCGAGGCAGATGCATTCTTTTCTCACCTTTCGTCCAAGACAAACGACGGAGTGCTTGTTCTTGTAGGTGATGTTGACGGTTATCTGCTGAAGAAACTGCTGATGACTTATGCAAGAGAGTTCAGGACTACTGACAGGGCGTTTGCTCGTCCAAAGGTGGATTACAGGACGGTATCGGGATGGACTACATATATGCTTGAGGGTGATGTGAACAGTGTCGATATCGTGATGTCCGTTCCAATGCCTCTGACCATCGATAACAGGATGGCAGCTACACTTGCCGCCATGATGCTCAAGCAGAGTCTTGCAAGAGCTACAGTAAACACAGGAATGTACCTTTCCATGGCATACAGTTTCGATGTTTATCCACAGGAGCGCTTCAGTGTGATGATATCTCTCAATGAGGCCGATGCTGACGGTTTTGCATCGGATGTTGAACTTCAAGGACCGGTTTCAGCCCTGGAGATCCTCAGAGATGCACTTCGTGACCTGTCGCACACACCTGTATCCAAGACAGACCTGGCTTCATACAAGGCACTTCTTGTGGATCGGACCAAGCAGCAGCTTGCAGATCCCCGATACTGGGTTGAATCCCTGGTGAGAAGGTATGTGGATGGCAAGGACTTCACGACAGGTTATGAAAGCAAGATCGCCGCTGTCTCTGAAGAGAAGGTGTGGGAAATCCTCGCTTCCCTCAACGATGGCGCCAAGGTGGAATATACCATTAGAAAAAAGTAAATATATCATGTATCACGGAACCATTATCCAGATTGACGATTGTCTTGTATCAGAAGAGATATTGACTGAATATTTTGCATGCGATTATGAGAAATGCAAAGGCTGTTGCTGCGTCATAGGCGACAGCGGAGCTCCGATGGAAGAGTGTGAGGCGGAGGCCATTGAAAAGAACTATCATATCTTTTCTCCAATCATGTCGGAGGAAGGCAGGGCGGCAGTTGCTGCAAAAGGCTTCTATGAGATAGATGTTGACGGAGACATGGTCACTCCTTTGGTTCCGGGAAGCGAAGAGTGTGCCTATACTCTTTTTGATGAGGACGGAAACTGCTTCTGCTCTATGGAAAGATGCTGGTTCCAGGGCAAGGGAGATTTCCGTAAGCCTATATCTTGCTGGCTCTATCCGATCCGTATCACTCAGTTGAGCAACGGCACAAGGGCGCTCAATCTCCATCGTTGGCACATCTGCCAGGACGCCTTCGCCAAAGGAAAAAAAGAAAAGGTCCGCGTATATGAATTCTTACGCGAACCTATAGAACGATACTTCGGCGAGGATTTCTACTCGGCCTTGTCTGAGGCAGCTAAGATGCTTAATGCAGATTCGTAGTCGTCTGCATTAACCTTAAGCTCGATGTCCTGCTCCACGGCGTTGATTGAAGGATAAGAGGAGAACACTCCGAATACTTCAGCCTCGATGCCGTTGGATCTGAGCAGTCCTTCCGTAATGCTTGCAAGCATTGGGTCGGAGAATTTAGCAACTGTCTTAAGTTCACTCATGACTGACCATTTTTAAAGGTTATATTCTCAAGTCCTGTCGCATATAGGTACACATCCTTTCTCAGTCCTTCAAGGAAGAATCCTTCGTCTGTCCTGACAAGGGTGATTCTGTCTTCCCCCATCTTGGTCATCCTTTCCATCACATTTCTTCTGCGGAAGGAAACTGTGTCAGGTGTTTCGCTTTCGGTCTTGAAATTCTTGCCTTCGAAATATGAAACAGCTTCTTCCTTGACACTTTCCCATTCAGCGGATGTGTCCAGCTTTCTGCGTACAAATCCGAATTTCGGATAGACTGCTGCCACTACTGCAAAAAATATGGCAATTTTCCACAAAGAGGCATATCCTCCTTCAAGAATCTCATTTATATCACCCTCTACAGCTCCTATGAGTACGAGAGCAGCGATGATTGCACCGAAAAGAAATGCAAAATAAAAGAAGTATTTGATCGATCTTATTAGATATTTCATGGCCTGGAAGTTGTCTGCTTTACTACTTATAATCAATGAACATCTATGCAAATGTACGAAAAATCTGATAATTTCTTATCTTTGCGGTCTGCTAAGGATTTCTTAACCCTAAATTGAAAGAATATGAAGGATACGACATTAAAGGTGGTCATGTTTGTTCTTATCGCAGTTGTTCTGGGACTTGCAGGCGTGCTGGTGTATGTGCAGGATAAGAATACAGACCTTGTTAACGAACTTACATTGGAGAAAGAGGAGCTTACAGCACAGATGGTTGCCCTCCAGAAGGACTATGAGTCATTGTCGTCTGATTATGATACCATCAACTCCCAGCTGGACTCTTCACGTGAGGAGGTTTCGCAGCTTATTGATAGAATCAAGCACACAGAAGCAACAAACAGAAGCAAGATCAGACAGTATGAGAAGGAGCTCGGTACGCTCAGAAGCATAATGAGAAACTATATCGTACAGATTGACTCTCTCAATACCTTGAACAAGAAGCTTACAGCTGATGCAGCTGCTGCCCGTCGTGAGGCTGCCGAGATAAGAAAGCAGTCAGAGGAATTGAGCAAGACAGTCGAGAGCCTGACAGGCCAGGTGGCTGTAGGATCTGTGATCAAGGCTCGCGGACTCAAGCTTGAGGCATTCAACGCTTCAGACAAGATCACTGACAGAAGCAGCAGGGTTGTACGTCTTATGGCTACCCTAAGCCTTGTGGAGAATGATCTGGCTCCTAAGGGCCCAGTAAGAGTATATATAAGAGTCAAAGGTCCAGATGGAATCCTTTTGACCAACAGCACTCAGATGACATTTGAGGTTGATGGTGAACCGATGATCTGTTCTGCTTCGCGTGAGGTTGATTATCAGGGCAAGGAGGTCGAACTCAGCATCTACCTTAACGAAATTGCTGAATTCACAAAGGGTATTTATACCGTTGAGGCCTATACTACCCAGACTAAGCTTGGTTCTTCAGAGCTGATGCTCAGATAAATGACCCGAAACCGTGATATACATCCATGTTCCGTTCTGCAGGAGTTTCTGCACCTATTGTGACTTTTATTCGGAGGTTGCTGCAAGATGCCGCAGGGCAGAGGATGAGCGTGAACAGGAAGCCATGTTCGGCAGATTTGCCGATTCTCTCGCGGCAGAGGTCTCATACAGGGCTTGTGAATTCACGGACGGAGTCAATACATTGTACATAGGAGGTGGCACCCCGTCGGTGCTGCCTCTAAGTGTTTTTGAGCGGGTCCTGTCTTCTCTTGAAGCAGTTGGACATGGCGGTCCTTATGATGAATTCACAGTGGAGGTCAACCCGGAAGACATTGTGGAGAAAGGACCACATTTTGTTGAGGGCCTGTTGAAGATGGGAGTCAACCGCATCAGCATGGGAGTGCAGTCATTCGATGATAGTGTCCTTAAGTTCATGAACCGACGTCATGATTCTGCTGTGGCGCGCAGGGCATATTCAATTCTGGAGAATGCGGGAGTGGAGAATATAAGCATTGACCTGATCTTCGGTCTTCCTCAGCTCTCAGACAAGCAGTGGCAGGATACTCTTGATGCGGCTCTGACCATATCCCCTTCAGGTCGCCTTCCTCAGCACATCTCCTCTTATCAGCTTTCTGTCGAACCTGGCAGCATGCTTGCAAAGCTGGTGGAAAAAGGCCGCTTCGAAGAGGCTTCCGAAGATTTATGCGAGCATCAGTACAAGATGCTTTGCCAAGCTCTCTCCCAAGCTGGCTATCACCCTTATGAAATATCGAACTTTGCCCGTCCCGGATA
>JAEIGA010015078.1_pt1 | contig 11768 bp, 28 predicted proteins | sample 9270691 | NCBI WGS metagenome assembly JAEIGA01 (sample SAMN17057246, study PRJNA624740) | gut metagenome | biome: biome; isolation source: fecal sample | host: Bos grunniens | place: China: Xizang | collected 2019
ACAAAAGGTGGAAACAATTATTGTAATACATTAGAGATTTGTTTAATGACAAGTAGCAGAAATCCTTTTGTAGATTTTGAAACGGCAGTTAAAAGCGAAACATTTACAAGATATTTATTGGGTAAAAATGAAGAAACAATAGAAAAATGTAAACAAGATTTAAAAAGAAATTTAGAAAGTGGCTATATGCAGATACATAATTACGATAGCGATTATTTATCAACTTTTGGAAAAGAATTGTTTAAATTTATGCAAGATTTGTGCAATAGTTTTAATTTTGACGATAGCGATGGGCAGATTGATTATTTTCATTGTGGTTTTTATGATAGTTTTAGTATTGGTAAATGGAATAAAAAGTTTGAACTTATAAAGGAGGTTTAATTTTATGTTAGATAGATATTGGCAAAGTGTAGTTGATAGCATACATAATGGAGCAAATGACTTGGAAGAATTAGAAATTATTTATTTATTAGTTAAAGATGAGATAAACAGATTAAGCGGAGATACAGACAATTATGGAATAAAACAAGAGTTTAATAAATTGTCAACAATTGAGTTACAATTAAGAGAAATTATAAATAGCTATGTTAGGGGGTAAATAATATGTTAAAAAAAATAAAAAGCAAAATTTATGAAAGTAAACTACAAAAAAGAGTTGGAAAACAAGCAATAGAAAATATTAAGCAGTTGATTTATGACGAATTTAGAGATAAAATCTTGTCAAAAGAAATGACACTTGAAGAGTTTAAGAATTACGAATTTTGTAGCAATAAGTGGGTTGAATTTTTAGATAGCACAAAATTAGAACTTATGTATAATATTATACCGATTTATAATGAAGAAAAAATTATTACAGATTTTAAAGTTGAGATTTTAGAAGTTTAAAAAAATTTTGAAAAAAGTATTGACAATCATTAAAAACTATGGTATAATGAATATAGAAAGTGAGGTAATGAAAATGAAAGAACATTTTTGGGTAGTAATTGTGAAAGACAAAAGTTACAATGTATCGCAAGAAATTTACAACAATTATGAGAATGCAAAAAAATTTGTTTTAGGCAGAAGTGGTAAAATATGTGAAGTAAATAAATTTTCATTCTTTGAGGAAACAAAAGGTACAGAATATCAAATTAAGGGAGTAGAAGTGGGAGATTAAAAATCTCCCACGCCACACAAAAATTTAAAAAAGGAGGTAAATGAAATGAACGAAAATGTAAAATATGATTTTAGAGCAGGTTATCACGAATGGTTATTAGTAAAAAATGGCGAAGTTTTAGATTCTTTTGGAGATATAACAAATGGGTTGCCGATATATTGTAGCGAACAAAATGCTAGAACGTACGCAGAAGATTTATTTAAAAGTTTGAATAATGAGAATGCAAACGAAAAAGAGCTAGAAGAAATTATTAATGACAGAGAAGAAATCATTGATATAATGGCAAAAAAGATTTTTAGTCTATATGAAGTTAATTTTAAAAAAGGGGTAAAGAAAAATGAGTTATGAGAAATGTAAATATATTTCACTAGATAAAAAAAATAATAAAATAATGGTTAATATTGCAAGTAACAATATTCGTCCGTTATATTGGTGTAAATGTGAGCTTTGTGCAAATAGTGATTTTGAAAATTATACTTTTGACGATAAGATGTTAATATTATTTGTTGATATGCAACAAGGAAATATACAGATAAGTACAATAAATAAAAATACATTAGATTTTGCTTATGCTATGTGGAAAGTTAGAGAATATCATAGAGAAAACAATATTGATAGTTATGAAGATTTATATGAAGAATGTGGCAGACTTTTTGAAAAAAATAAAGAACTAACAAGAATTGAGGTTTATAGACAAGTATATGGTAAGTCTTTTGAAGTGTTTATGAAAGCACTAAACGAAAAATTTGAAGGAGATTATATAGTAAAGAGAACAAGCACATATTATACTGATTTTGTTGGTAAAATTGGAAAATATGATAGGGGTTACACTGGTTTTTGGTATGGCTATAATCCTATGAAATTCAGCTATAAGCAAGCATATATTTTTGTTAAGGATATGGGAGATAAATATAATTTACAGATTGAAAAATATGTTGATAGCGAGGTGGCATAAATGAAACAAAAAAGCATTAGAAAAGAGATAAATGATATAATGAAAAAATTGGAATTGAAAGCTAGAAAACACGGCATATATGAGAATTTTGGAAATAGCGAGATTTTAGCTTTAAAAGATAAGTATTTTAGCGAGATGTACGCAAACAATAATATTTGGAACGAGATTGAAAGTTTTGAAAAATGGTGTATGAATTATAGTTTGTAAAAGGGGGTTAAATAATGAAATTCTATATTGACGCAGGTAGAATAAGTTTACAAGAAAGAGAAAGGCTTAATAAAAAAGGAAAATATGTGGCAGATATAAGAGATAGAGGAAGTATGGGAAACTATTATAATGATACAATAGAGCCTTGTGTTATATGTAATCATCTTGCGAGTATTGTTACAAACGAAAAAATTGATTTTAGCAAATACGAAAACAGAATGATTTTTTTTAGGGAATTTGCGAAAGAAAATGAGGAAGTTGAAAGTATTGAAGAATTATAATAATATTGTAAAGGGGGTTAAAATCTATGATAACTAATCAAACAATAAAACAAAAAGTTATTAAAAGAAGTAAAAAAGATAATTTTATGTTATGGGAAAATAGTACAAAAGATAATATAAGTGGTTATAATTGCTACTATGTTTTGACAGATTATAAAGGAATTTATATAAATAGTTTTCCTACGTTTAAAATGGCAGAAAAAGAAATTGAAAATCGAACAAAAAGAAATTATTTAGTTGACAAGAAAGATATTTTGGAACAATTTGAACATTATTTAAAGGTTAATTCAGTCAATAAAAATTATGTTAATCGCTTTGATGTGAATAACTTTATTGCAGAAATTAAAAACACACAAAAAGAGTGGCTTAACAAGGAACTTACAATTAAAGATATTGATACTATTGAAAATATTATTTACGAAAACTATTATGTTAATTGTAAAGATTTATGGGAAGTTGTTTGTGAAGATGTAGAACTAGAAAAAGATTTTGAAAATACTTTGGTTGAAATTTATGATAATGCAAACGATAGAGAGGTTTTACAATTAGCAACAACACTTTTGAAACACGCAACAATGAGGTTAGATTCTGATTTAGATAATTTAAAAATTAGTAAAGAGTATGCAAGGTTATATAATGCTTGTTGGCAATTACAAGAAATTATTGATAATTATGTATAAAAGGGGTTATAAAATGCGTTATCAATTATGGTTTGATTTTTTTGATACAAAAGAACAAGCAGAAAAAAAGAAAGCAAAAATTTTAAGTCGATCTAATAGTTATTATAGAAAAAATAAAAAATTTTCTATTACTGATTGGGAAAGTAATGACGGAAAAGAAAAAAGTTATTATGTGGTATTATAGAAAATAAAAAATAAATTATTTTTTAAAAAAGTATTGACAAAGATTAAAAAGTGTGGTAATATAGATAATGTAAGGAGGAAATTGAGATGAAAAAAATTATTATTAGAAACGTAGATTTAATTAGTAGTTGGGAAACAGATTTTGGAGATTATCAAGCACGAGTTAAAATTGGAGAGAATAACGAAAATATTGGAGAGGTTGTTGTAAGTTATGATAGGTATAAAGTATTAGAAGTTATTGGCAAAAAAGAGGAATCAAAAGTAACTAAAAATGAAATTGAGATGGCTATTAGTGTAATAGTTGCAAATGAAGATTTTGAAAATATCAAGCGACTACCAAAAATTTCAAAATGTTCTATACTTATGCAAAGAGTTTATGATAATGTTTGTGAATCGGAATCGTCTATGTGTTTTATAGAAAATGATGATGAATTTTATAGCACAGAAGATATTGAAAAGCTAAAAGAAGAAGTTAAAGAGTTTGGCTTATCAGACTGTATAAGATTTAATGAAGATGATTGTTTGGTTGTTGGCTACGGAGATGTAGAATTAAGTTTTATTGATGATAGGGGGGTTATAAAATGAAACAGTTAAAAATTCAAACAATGAAAGAAAAAATAATTGATAAATGGAACGAATTATCAAAGTGTAGTTATGTTTGTTATGATGTAAAAGAACTTGCATATAAAGTTGCTTATGATATTGCGGATGTACTAAACATTAAAAATGATATAATAATTTGTTATCGTTTCATTAAAGATAAACACAAAATTGCTTTTTTAGTTGGAAAAGACTATGAGAGTAAGAAAGATGTGTATTTTAGATTTGATATATGGTGGGACACAAGTTGGGTTACTGGAGATACGGCATTATTGATTGGAAATGCTAACCTAACAACAAAAGAGCTAAAAGAATATGAGTATATTGAAGATTGTCTTGAAGATAATGAAGAAAGTGAGGTGTAAAGATGATGAAAATGAATAATATGAAAAATAATAGATATGGAGAAATCAATTTTAGCAACAGATATTTAATTTATGATGAACAAGAGGGTTATTTTGACGGATATATTTTTGAAAAACCTATCAATATTACAGAGTTAGAAAAAGATATTGCAGAACATAAAGAGAAAATGAGAGATGAGGGTTTTTGTGCTAGTTGGACACTAGAAAGCATTGAAGATATAATAAGACAAAAATATCCTGTAAAAGATGTGGTTTTATTTGAAATGGAACACAACGCAAATGAGATTATGAAGATTTAGGGGGTTGAATATTGTGGAATATATTACAAGAAAAGAACTTCATGATTTGCCGAAAGATTACAAAATAAAACTTAAAAAACATATTGAAACGCATAAAGCATATTGGGGAGAAGATTTGACGGAACAATATGAGAATTTGGGGTATGATGTTAATAAAGACTAGGGGTGTTTGTATGAGGTTATGGCACTATAAATTAATTTCGGTTTTACCGAATAAACTGCTAGTTAGTCAATGGAGAGAATGTATAGCTATAAAAAGACAGTGGGAAAAAGGAACTTTAAAACATAGATTAGTTAGTTATGTTATGAATTATGATAAAAATTATTTTTTAAGTTATGTAGTTAATATTCTATGTGAATTTATAAATAGAGAAATTAAATATCAAGATAAATATTTTGAAGAAATAATTGAATTTTGTAATGAACATGGCAAAAATAAAACATACGATTTTGATTATTATTCAGAACATAATGACCGTTATTTAAAACAATGCTTTTATAATTTGCAGGAAAAATATGATAGAGGCATTATTACTAAAAAAGAATATGATTTAATTTACCAAGTTGCAAAAGATTATTTGAATTAGAAAATTTGAAAAATTTTTAAAAAAGTATTGACAAAGTTTAAAAACTATGGTAATATAATAGTGAAAGGGGAAATGAAAATGAAAAATTATTTAGAAAAAAGAATTAAAGAACTAGAAAATGAAATTGATTATGAAAAAAGAAGAAACGAGGTATGTGCAACAAGCAAAAATGACTTGTATTACTTGGATTCGCTTGAAGAAGAACTTGAAGAACTAAAAGAAAAAGTGAATAGTATTGAGGGAATGTGTTGCCCTATGTGTGAAGAAGAGTTGACATATATTCCTTATAAAAGCAAAAACGGAAAAACAATTCATATTTATTCGCACGATAACGGTTGCCCGTTTATAGCCTTTGAATTTGTTGACAGTGAAGATTTAGACGGCTTTGTAGAGTATATTAAAAAAGAAAAGGGGGTTAATTAAATGCAAGATTTAGAGTTTGAAAAGTCTTTATACGATATTTTAGATATTTATACGGAAAACGGCGAGTACGATTTAGACGGAGATGAGGTTGATAATTTGGTTAATCATTTAAGAAACGAATTGAACTTAATTTGTGGCAATATTACAAATGACGAATATTGGAAATTAGAAAATGCAGATACTATTAGCGAAATTTATCAATATATTATTAAAGATATGCACAGACTTGAAGATTTTACAGATATTGAGATTTGTAATGATGATGATGTAAACTTAACAAAAATGAAAACACTTTCATTATTACATAATGGTTTGGCATATTATGAATTAGAAAAAATGCTAGAAGAAATAAATAATAAAAACATAGATTTGGTTAAGTGGGGACATTTGGCAATTTCACAAGAAAAAGACGGAACAATAGAATAAAAAAGGAGGAATTAAAAATGAAAGAAAATTATAATTTTATTGATGATAGCGAGAAAATGAAAGATTTTGTAAAACTATCAAAGAAAGAATTTTTAGAAAGTTATTCGTATCTAACAGAAGAAGAGTATGACAATACGGCTAGGATATTATTGGATAAATGTTTGGAAAGTTATAATATTATACGAGTAAAAGATTCGTCAGAATTAGATGTTGATTATGGTTGTATATTATTAAACACTAAACATACATTTGACGAGTTTGAAAATGAAGTATATAATTCAAAAAATAGACACGAAAAAGAAATCGAAGAGTATGGAGATGATTTTGAATATATCTTTGGAGATGAGGAATTAAATAACAAAATAGATTATGAATGGTTAAATATTAGTGATAATTGTTTGTATATGTAGAAAGGGGTGTTATGAAATGTTATTAAAGATTTATAATTATAAAACAAAAGAAGAAATTGTAGAACCGCAAAAAATTAGAAGTGGTTTGAAGTTTGGAACAATAATTGATAAGGTGCAAAAAATATTAGCAGAAAAATATAATGCACAAATATCAAGATTATTGCCTACAGGAAAAGTTGATTATGCAAGTAGAACTAGCAACATACACTATGTTATTTTTGGAAATCAATTAGAAAACTTGCCGACAAGAGAGATATATTTTGAGGAGGTGTAAAATTATGGGATATAGAAGTCAAGTAAGAATTGTAATGAACAAAGAAGATTATACAGATTTATTAGAACAATATTATAAAGAAGATACAACTAAAATGTTTACTCACGCAAGAGAAGATTTGTTTTATAAAAAACACGAACAAGATAAGGGTGTTGAATGCGACTTTATCTATCAAGAACGTAACAATGGAAAGATTGTATTATTCGGTTGGGACTGGATAAAGTGGCAGGGAGAAGATTGTAGATTTATTGAAAATTTTGTTTATGAACTTGGGGATTATGATAAAAAAAATAAACCTTGTCAAATGGTAGTGATGGGAGAAGATGGAGCAAGTGAGGAATATTTGGCAGATATAATATATGAGGAAAATTTAGAAAATGATTATGATATTATTCACGCAGATTTTGGTATTTTAATAGATGATGAGGCAACAACAATAAACAAATTAAAAGATTTAGAAAATGAAATATTACACATGAGATTTAAAAGCGAAAAAGATTTGGGTATTTATATTTCAAAATTTTTAAATATTGACACGCCCGTTGAGTTGGTTTCGGACGATCAATCAGATTTTGAAGATGAAAAATGCGACTACAATTATGACGGGGCAATTATAAATAACGGAGAGCTTATTGCAGATATATATATTTGGGTGCTTTATGATAGACAAAAACAATTATATGTTACAGAGATAAGTTTTGAATTGGCATAATTAGGAGGTTTTATTATGAATGAGAAACAATTAGAAACAATTAGAGATTGTTTTAGAAAATGTGAATATTTACAAAATAAAAAGATTATTTTAAAAGATAAAGAAGAAACAACAACTCTTTTGGCTTTGGCAAGAGATTTAAATGTTAATGTTCCACCTAGATTAGTAGGTTGGATAAAACATAACCTTAACGGGTTTTGGGGAAATCAAAGAGTTAAATGTGTTGGTCGTAGCGATAAAATTTTTGAAATTCTAAATTTAATTATGGATAAATTAAAATAATTTTGAAAATTTTTTAAAAAAGTATTGACAAATTTTATATATTCATATATAATTATAATTGTGAAAGGGTTAATAGTTATGAAGAAAATATGTATAAGAATTTTAGCAAATGCAGGATATTCAAAAGAGCAAGTTAAAGGCGTTACATTAAGAGAGTTAAGCGACTTTGTAAATGAATTATTAGAGTACAATGATGAAAACACAGAAGTTATTACAATAGATGAGGGCAATTTATATGGTGCAAAATATGGAAAAATTTATTTAGATGAGGAGGAAAATTAAATGGAACAAAAAGAAATTATTTTAAATGAAGTTGAAAAGAGATTGAAGATGTTAAATATGCATCCTAACGTACTAAAAGATTTTAAGAGAGGTGTTTTAAATCGTTCAGAAAATCCATACGGAATTTTATACTGGCTAACAGAAGAAGAACAAGCAAAAGTTAAAGAAATTGAGCAGAAATATAATGTTGTTGTTTACCACGTTATTCATCATTTTGCAGAATTTGGAGAGTGTTATTGTATGTTATATCTTGACAATAATGAAATTGATTTTGTAAATGATGACGATATGCTAAAAGAGGGTATTGTATATGCTTATGTATGGAATAAAAATGACGATATGTGTAGCGAATTTGGTAGTATAATGATTAAAGCCGTTAATGGCGGTGTAGTTAGAATAGGTTAAAAGGAGGTACATTATGGGAAAAGTATATTTGGTAGTCAATTTACAAACAAATGAAATAGGAATAAGCTCTTGTGAAATTGAGGTGTTTGACAGTATTAAAAGTGCAAGAAAATATTTTATTGATATAGTTGCAAATATAGAAAAAGGGTTACAAGACAATAATAATGAGTTTGATGGGTACTATAGAGATGTTGATAGCTTTCAAGCGTCCTTAAAATCAAGTGCCGAATCTTACGAGATATATATTGCCGAAAAAATTATAAAAGAATAAATAAAAAAAAGGAGGAATTTATAATGGGACAAAGAAGTCAAATTTATGTAAGAATTAAAAGCAAAGAAAAAGGCAAGGGGAAAGTTGATTTAATTGCACAATATTATCAATGGAATTTTGCAGAAAGAATGATTAGTCGTGCTAAATATGGAATTGAATGGATAAAAGAAAATGTTGAATATCTTGATTGGGAAGATAAGCAGATAAAACTTGGCAGAATTTTAGATACTAATTTCAATATGATAGATGTTGTTTTATCATCAAATATTATAAAGGAATATGAAGAGCATATTAAGTGGCTAAAAGAAAACGACAAACATGGAATAGATATTGATAATACAGATGGTTTTAGAGATTATGTTTTTATTGGGCAAGACAATAATGACGGAAAATTATTTATTGATGTTGATGTTGAAAATAAAACGGTTAAATTTTGTCTAACAGATTATGATTTGAATATTTTATCTCCAAAAGCATATATGGATTGGGATTATGAAGATTGGAAAGATAGTGAATATTTGTCGAAAGAGGCTAGAAGAATTTGTGAGGATAATATTGAATATTTAGAAACTATTGAGCAAATGACAGATGAAGATTTGCAAGATTTTATAAACTATGATTATTGGCTTGATATGAATAAGCCACTATTTTAAAAAAAAGGGGGTTTTGATAATGGCTGTTGAGAGATGTTTACATGATAAAAGTTTTTATAATGCAGAATGGAAAGAAGAAATTAAAAATGATTTTTTGATATTTGCAAAGAGATTCGTTGATGAAAATATAAAAGATGATTTATCATATTCAGATTTAGAAGAATTTTATATCAATCATTTAAAATCTACTGGTTGTTTTGATTGGGAAAATGATGATAAAGATTTAGAAGAAGATGAAGAGTGTGATGGTACTTATGAAGATGAAATTTACAATTTATTAGATGATATTGAAATGGATTGTATAAAACTATTAAATTATAGAGAGGAGAGTTAAAATGGGATTAGATATGTTTTTAAGAGCAAGAAAGAAAGATTGGAAAGAAAAAATACCTAGAAATGTTTTGGCAAAAGATGTAGATTATATTGATGATAGAGATAAATTTGTTAAAGAACTAGGAGCAGATAAGATTTTAGATTTAATTTTAAATAAGTATGTTTTTGTATGGCAGGATGCTACAATTAATTATGTTGGTTTAGATATAGACAAGGAAGTTGGCTATTGGAGAAAGGCAAATGCAATACATCATTGGTTTGTTGAAAATGTGCAAAACGGAGAAGATGATTGCGGATATTATATAGTAACAAAAGAGCAACTTAAAACATTGCAGGAAATTTGTGAAAAGGTTTATGAAAGTCTTGATGATAATGATATGACAACAAAAATCAATAAAAATGGTTTTGAGGTAAAAATATATAATCATATAGAACTAGCAGAAGATTTATTGCCTATGGTTGATGGATTTTTCTTTGGCGGAACAGATTATACAAAATACTATAAAGAAGATTTGCTTGACACAATTAATATTTGCAATAGGTGTCAGTTTATTCCTGATGATATGGAAATTTTGTATCATTCAAGTTGGTAAAATATTTTAAAATAAGGAGGTAATTTAAAATGGGAACAAGAGGTTTGTATGGTTTTAGAAAAAATGGGGTTGATAAGCTAACATATAATCATTATGACAGCTATCCATCTTATTTGGGAAGAAAAATGATTGAGTTTATTCAAGAATATTGTTTAGACTTAAATGAAATTTATAAAAACATTATTTTGGTTGATGAAGATAGTGAGCCTACTGAATCACAAATAAAAGAATGTGAAATATTGGCAGATTTATCGGTTAGCAAACAATCGCTGACAGACTGGTATTGTCTTTTAAGAAACGCACAAGGAAATCCTAAAATGTATGGGGAAGGATTAAAATACATGATAGATAATAAAGACTTTATATTAGATAGTGTATTTTGCGAATATGCTTATATTATTAATTTAGACACGAAAAAGTTGGAAATTTATAATGGGTTTCAAAAAGTCCCTGATGAATCGAATGTATATGGTTGTAAACCAAACGAAGATGGATATTATCCTTGTAAACTAGCCTATGTAATTGACTTGTTAGATATTATTAGGTGTCAGGATAATGATGTTTTAATTAATCAAATTGAAAAGGCTTTAGAATAAAATGATACTATAAATTTATTTGATTTATAGAATTTAGTAGTAATGTAAAATAATTTAGTTGTAATTTAGATATGTTTTTAGATGATAATGTAAACAATTTTAATCTTGACAATTTAGTTTTAGTAAAAAAAAGAAATTAGTCAAGAAAATCAAAAATAATGGTTGACAAATTTTTTTATATATGATAAACTAGATTTATCAGAAAGGAGGTTAATATGACGAAAGAAGAAAGAAAAGAGTATAGTAGACTTTATTATCAAAAGCATAAGGCACAAATTCTTGCGGACTGTAAAGAAAGATATGCAAACGACAAGGATTATAGGAAAGCAAAAATTAATAATGCACAGTTATACAATGAAACTAATAAAGACAAAGTCAAAAAGCGAAAATCAAAATATTATGAAAATCATAAGCAAGAATTTAAAGATTATTTTAGTGAATATTATAATCAAAACAAAGATGCCGTAAATCACAAAAGAAAATATAAATATAGAAAGGAGAAAGTAATAACACAAGATAGTTGTGTTGAGTAAGAAAGAGAGGTAAGAAATGAGATACAAGAATATTATTTGCAAATATTGTGGTAAACCAGCTACAGTATCAACTCTACGAAAAGCCGACTACTGTGATGATTGTAAACAATTAGCACACAATGAGGTATCAAGAATTTGCTATAAGAAAAATGTATCTACAAATGAAGTTATGTATAATGAAACAAAAAGTGTAAGACAAAATAATTATAGTAATGAAAGAGTAGTTGCAAGAAAAGTATCATCAGAGGGTGCTAATAATATG
>JAEIGA010015079.1_pt1 | contig 11768 bp, 9 predicted proteins | sample 9270691 | NCBI WGS metagenome assembly JAEIGA01 (sample SAMN17057246, study PRJNA624740) | gut metagenome | biome: biome; isolation source: fecal sample | host: Bos grunniens | place: China: Xizang | collected 2019
ATACCAAATCTAATTACTTCAGACTGCAAATCAACAAATCCTCTGGGCGTAAACGAGCGCAATTTTCCAAGCGAGCGCAAATCCCCTGCCACATCAGCACCTATCTTCACGATATCACTACGCTGAAGTATGCTTAACAACTTGTTGGACAATTTGACTCGGCACAAACGAATCAGATAACACTTTTTGTAAGTAGACAATTGCAGCAGAGCTACCTTGTTGGTCACACCAGCCTTAAACGAGGGTCGGGTTTCTGTATCGAAACCCAACACCTGTTGCTCGGCAAGTTCACGGCACGCAACCTCAAGCGACTCATCATTATCAACAATGACTATCTCGCCATCAAAGCGTACTGCCTCCAACTCGGCAACCTCCTCATTGGATATTTTGTTACGAAAAGTCACTACAGAGATTACTTACGCTTGCTATTTGCCTGATGTTTCTGCATCTCCTCCTGCTGACGCATCAGCTCCTCATATCGCTGTTGGAAACGCGACTTCTTGCCCTTGGTATTCTTCGCTGCATTTGCTTGAATCATCGCGTGCACCTTATTATCATCAACCATCGTACGAATTAAGAAGGTTTGAGCCATAGACAACAACGATGAGAGGAAGTAGTAGTAGTTCAGACCGCTTGAATAGTCATTAAACCAGAAAATCATCATCATCGGCATCATATACACCATCATAAATTTCATTCCCGCCATCTGTGGCTGGCTTGCAGACGATTGGTTATAGTTGATGTACGAGAAGATGAACAGAGCTACTGCCATCAACAGACAGAAGAGACTCACGTGGTCACCATAGAACGGAATATTGAACGGCAAATTCAACACGCTATCATACGATGACAGATCATCAGCCCACAAGAACGACTGACCACGCAACTCAATAGACGCAGGGAAGAAACGGAACATTGCAATCAAAACAGGCATCTGAATCAACATTGGCAGGCAGCCTCCCATCGGATTGATTCCCGCTTTTTTATAGAGTTCCATTGTTGCCTGCTGCTTCTTCATAGCATCCTCTTGACGTGGATACTTTTCGTTCAGCGCAGCAATTTCGGGTTGGATAACTCGGATTTTCGCAGTCGACAAATAGCTCTTGTAAGTGAGCGGGAAGATAATAAGACGCACCAACAGAGCCAAAATCAGGATAATAACACCAAATGAGGGTATAAACTGTCGCAAGAAATCAAATACCGGAATCACGAACCAGCGATTCACCCAACCAAAGATTCCCCAACCAAGCGGAATAAGACGTTCGAGAGCGATTTTGTCTCCATTTTCGTCAGTAATCTTCTTCAGCACTGCGTACTTGTTCGGACCAAAGTAGAACGAAAAGTCATACTCTTCAACCTGCTCATCATATGGCACAGACATCTCTGCCGAGAAATCTTTGATATATCCCGAACCTGGCTTAGCCGTATCGAACGCCATCTTTGCGTACGACACATTATTGGGAGCAATGAATACCGACGAGAAGAACTGCTGCTTAAATGCCACCCAATTTACCGACGAAGAAACCTCATCACTCTTCATCTCTTCACTCATACCGAGCTCCTCAATCGAGGCGTTTCCTGGCAGGCGGTAAGCAACCGTCGTGTACATATTCTCATTTTTGAAACCACGTTCGTTCTGGTACGAACGATTGCTCCAGTCAATACCGATACTGCTCTGCTTTGCCATCAAAGGAGCCATATTCTCCAGTCGCACCTTAAAATCGACCATATAGTCGCGACTCGGCGCAGTTTCGTTATGCAGAGTATACTCATAGATATAGTATGCTCCATCACCTACCGGCAGACGCATTGTCAGGCGCTGCAACGAATCGTTTTTCTCAATAGGCAACAACTCAAAATTGTACTCCGAAGTATTAACCTTCACATTATTCACGCCATTCTTGATATAGAATGACATATCGAAATGTGCAGTTTCGGGATCAAACATCTTTATGAGTTCGTTACGCTCCTCCTTTGGTGCATAACGGGTATACTCCTTCAGTTCGACATTCACAATCTGACCGCCAAGCGACGAAAAGTCGAGTTTCAGATAGTCATTTTCAAGCGAAATGGTTTGAGCATCGCCTCCACGCAACTCGGCAAGGGTTGCTCCATAGCGAGCCACTGCCATCAGTTGCTCTCGCTCTTCGTTTGACACAATCTCACCACTCTGGGTTTGTTGTGCCGTAGCAGTGGCTTCAACGACAGATTGCATTTCCGCATCTTTCTGTTCCTGCTCTGCTACGTAAGCATTGTACTCCTGTAATTTTTGCTGATACTCTTTCTGTTGTTTAGAGGTATAAACGGCAAATCCGACAAAAATCAAACACGTCAGAACTATACCGATAATAGATTTCTTATCCATCTCTTTTTCTCTTTTTTCTCCTTTATGTTGCACGTATGGCAACCTATTTTACTTTTTATATTTTACTCCTGGTTTGAATCAATCATCTTAATCTTTTCAATAGCCTCTGCCATATCACGTTTAGCACGCTCAATCTTCTGCTGTACATCAGCTATCATCGACTCTGCGCCCTTTGACTTCGAGAAGAAACCTATGTTATTCTCAAGTAATGCGATATCCTGCTCCAACTGACGAACCTTATTATACAAACGCTCACGCTCAGTACGCAAACGCTTCTCTCCATTCGACTTCATACTCGACAGACGCTCCTTAAATTTATTCATTGAGCGATCACGTTCCGAGCCGCGAACAACTGCAAACATCTTATCAACAGCCTCCTTGTACTGTTTTTGAAGAGTTTCTTTAGCTTTGATAGGCACGAATCCAATCTCGCTCCAGCGGCGTTGGAACTCCTTAATCAGTTCATATCCACCCTCCTTGACATCAGCAGCCAACATCTCTGCAATCAGAGCTGTCTTTTTAGCCAAGTTGTCTGCATATTCACTATCAACCGACGAGAAGTGCTTCGACTTGCGCTCAAAGAACTCGTCACACGCAGCACGGAAACGCTTCCAAATAACATCTGCGTGGCGACGCGAAACAGCTCCAATCTCCTTCCATTTTGCCTGCAAGGCAATAAGTTCATCTGTAGCTTTCTTCCACTCCTCGCTATTTTTAAGAGCCTCAGCAGCCTCGCAGATTTCAGTTTTCAGACGCAAGTTCTCCTCCATCTCGTCCTTAACTTCTGCATAGAATTCACGTTTCAGTTCAAAGAACTTATCACACGCTGCACGGAAACGCTCATAGATTTTTGCATTCTCCTTACGCGGAGCAAATCCGATACCTTTCCACTCCTTCTGTATTTCAAGCAGGCGCTCGCTAACCTTATTCCAAGCCTTACGAGTAGTGCAAGGATCTGCCACCATTGCCTCAACCTGCTCACAAAGGGCACTCTTACGCTCAAGATTCTGGAGTTGTTCATTTTTCAGATTATCGAAATACTCCTGATGGCGCTTATTTACTCTGGTTGAAGCCTCCTTGAATCGAACCCACAGCTCCTCTTTATGCTCATTGGCCACCGGACCTGTCTCGCGCCACTCATCGTGCAGCTTCTGCAACTTATGGAAAGACTCAACAATAGACTCCTCTTCCACCAAAGCCTCTGCCTGCTCACACAACGAGAGCTTCTGCTCATAGTTCTTTTTCAGATCAAGATCGCGAAGTTCCTTATTAATCTTGATAAAATTGTAGAAATTCTCAACGTGCAGGTTGTATGTTTCCCACAAGTCCTTCACATACTGCTGTGGTACTATTCCAATCTCCTTCCATCGTTGCTGCAACTCTCTGAACTTAGCAAAGGTAGTATTCAGTGTCTCATCAGAATCTATCAGAGCTTTAAGCTCTTCGACAATCTCCAACTTCGACTTATAGTTCGCCTCCTTAACCTTGTCAAGATTTGCAGTATATTCATCACGATTGCGACGATACTCCGCCAGCAACTCCTTGAACTGCATTTCGCACTCATCTCTCTGTGGAACAAACTCAGCCTCCTCGCCCTCAGCTTCAATAAACGCACGACGAGCAGCATCGACATCCGCACGATGAAGTTTGTAGAAAGCAATCTTGATAGCCTCAACATCCTGACGCACTGCCTGCACCGGATTATCGGCAAGCACTGCACGCAATGATGCTACCAACTCCTCCTTGCTACGACCAGCGTAATTCTCCACAAGGCGCTCCTCCTCAACCGTCTCAACAACATCGGCTACATCCGCCGACATAATCGGGTCATTATCCAGCGCTGAATCAACAGCAGGTGCCGTTACCAATACAGGCTCTACAGCCTCTTCTACAGGCGATACGGTCTCTGTTTCCACCGGCTCGGACTCCAAATTAACCTGTACACTCTTTTTGGTACGCGTACGCTTTAATTTCTCCTCTGAAACAACAGTCTCTTCGGGGCTCTGATTAGTTGCAAGTGGGTTTTCCACAGCGTTCTCACTTGTTTCCGCAATAGTTGCGGCAGTAGTTTGTTGCAACTCCTCAACCGCAACTTCGGCGGTTGTAGTTGTCAAGGTAGTTTTTCGGGCAGACATCTCACTAAAATTTTAAGATTACACTATACTTTAAGTATAGTTTTGGGCAAAGATAACTATTTTATCCTTTGTTGTATCATATTTTTCTCGATTTTTGCTATCTTCGCACTAAAAGTAGACAAATATGGCACATCGAATACTTTTGGTTGATGACGAACCAGACATTCTCGAATTTATCGGATATAACCTCGCAAAGGAGGGTTACGAGATTTTCACAGCTCCAGATGGAGTCGAAGCGCTGAAGGTTGCTGCAGAGTGTAGACCGCACCTTATTTTGCTCGATATGATGATGCCAAAAATGGATGGTCTGCAGACCTGCAAAGCGCTGCGCGAGATGCCCGAAACTGCCGACACGCGCATTGTCTTTTTATCAGCTTTGAGCGAGGAAGAGAACCAGCTAACAGGTTTCGATGCAGGAGCCGACGACTATATCCCTAAGCCAATCAAAATGAGTCTATTAAAGAGTCGCATCAATGCTATTATGCGTCGTATTGTAGAGGATCCTTCAGACACGGAAATTGAGATATGTCGAGACCGCCACGCAATCATTTGTAATGGATGCGAAATGGTGTTACCCCGCAAAGAGTTTGCACTGTTAGATCTGCTCTACTCGGAGCCTGAAAGACTATTCTCCAGAGAGGAAATTTACAGTCGAATTTGGGGTACAGAGGTGGTTGTCGGAGACCGAACCATCGATGTTCATATCCGACGTCTGCGTCGCAAGATAGGCAACAAACACATCCTTACAGTCAAAGGCATGGGCTATCGTTTCCAAAAATAGATTCAAAATTTCGTTTTAGGGAAATTAAGCACAAAAAGGTTGGTTGCTTTGAAGAATTTTTCTTACCTTTGTAAGAAATTGAGTTGACAACAGATTAGCAACAGCAATCGTTGTCACAAGAGATGAATTCAATAGAAAAACAACAATATAAAAGACTAAAATTATGGTAATCCTTGTATTGAACTGCGGAAGTTCATCAATCAAGTATCAGGTTATCGATATTGACGATAACGGCAACACGCTCTTGGCAAAGGGCCTTGTAGACCGCATTGGACTACCCGAAGGCAGCCTAACTCACAAACCCTCTGGCAAGACTCCGTTCACGCTTGAGCAAGCCATCCCTGACCACACAACAGGTATTCGCCTTGTCCTTGAGGCTTTGACCCATGCAGAGCATGGAGTTATCTCTTCACTCGATGAAGTAAAGGCAGTGGGTCACCGCGTAGCTCACGGCGGAGAGTTCTTCCCCGAAAGCTGCATCGTAAATGAAGAGGTTAAGGAGAAGATTCGCTCGCTTTTCGCAATTGCACCGCTTCATAATCCCGCAAACCTTGAGGGTATACTCTCTATTGAAAAGGTATTGCCGAGCGTTCCGCAGGTTACCGTATTCGACACATCGTTCCACCAATCTATTCCGGCTATCAACTATATGTACGCACTTCCGTACGAGTACTATGAGAAATATCGTGTACGCAAATATGGTTTTCACGGCACAAGCCACAAGTTCGTTGCTCGTGAGGGTGCGAAGTTGGCTGGCATTGATATCAACAACTCAAAAATCATCACTTGCCACATCGGCAACGGTGGCTCGATTACTGCAGTGTTAAACGGAAAGTCGTACGATACTTCGATGGGCTTCTCGCCGCTGGATGGTCTGATTATGGGTACTCGTTGTGGTAGCATTGATGCAAGCGCTGCAACTTATATCGGCGCAAAGGAGGGAATGACCTATGCGGAACTCGACGCAATGATGAACAAAAAGTCGGGCGTGTTGGGTATGACCGGACTGTCGAGCGATATGCGCGATATTGATAATGCTTACGATGCAGGAAATGAGAAGGCTATCCTCGCTCGTGATGCATACTATCTTCGAATCAAGAAGTTCGTAGGCGAGTATGCTGCTTCGATGGGTGGTGTAGATTTGATTGTCTTCACTGGTGGTGTTGGCGAGAATTCAGCAGATTTGCGTCGCTATGTCTGCCAGAATATGGATTTCATCGGTTTGCAATATGACGAGGAGATTAACCTCCGCACTCGTGGCGTGAACGTAATGCTCTCGACCCCCGAATCGAAGGTTAAGGTTGCGGTCATTGCAACAAATGAGGAGTTGGTAATTGCTACTGACACCTACAATCTTGTAAAGTAACAACATTTATACAATATAGAAAAATGATTACAAAACTTACCGAAATAGTAGAGGCTGCGCGCCAAAAAGGTCGCAAGCGTCTCGAAGTGGCATACGGACAGGATTCACACACTATCGAAGCTGTATACGATGCCTATAAAGAGGGATTGGTTGAGCCTACACTCTATGGCGACAAAGAGGTTATCGAAAAAACTTGTGCCGAGTTAGGCATTGACGTAAACGTATTCCGTATCATTGACGAGAAGATCGACGTAAATTGTGTTCGTCAAGCTGTGGCTGCTGTAGCTGCAGGTGATGCTGACGTTTTGATGAAAGGATTGGTTTCGACAGATAAATATATGCGCGGAATCCTCAACAAAGAGATTGGTCTGGTACCGCCAAAGGGCATCCTGACACACGTTTCACTCGTTGAGTTACCTGGCTATCACAAGCTGCTTACAATTTCAGATGTGGCAATCATCCCAGCTCCCGACTTTAAGCAGAAACAGATGCAGATTAAGTTCCTTGCCGAGACAGCAAATCTTCTGGGCATCGCGTGTCCGAAGATTGCCTGCATTTCGGCTACAGAGCAGGTACTGCCCTCCGTACCTTCAAATCTTGAGGGCGCAATCTTGGCTAAGATGGGAGATCGTGGACAGTTAGGAAATGTAACTGTTGATGGACCACTTTCACTCGACGTTGCTCTCTATAAGGAGGTTGCAGAGCATAAGAAGGTTAAAGGTTCGTCTGTTGCAGGTGATGCAGATTGCTTGCTATTCCCCAACATTGAGTCGGGCAATGTATTCTTCAAGTCGGTATCGCACATCGGCGGTGGCGAGTTGGCTGCGATTGTCAAAGGCGCGAAAGTTCCTTGTGTCCTCACATCGCGTGGCGACTCGGCATTGAGCAAAAAATATTCGATTGCGTTGGCTTGTTTGGCAGCGAAATAGTTTTACAATCAAGATTAAGGGGCTGTCTTGCGGACAGCCCCCATTTTGTAAAAGCACAACATTATGAGCTACAAAGTTTTAACTATCAACCCAGGCTCGACATCAACCAAAATCGCACTCTACGGAGAACAAGGTGAGTTATGGAATCAGACATTGCGCCATCCGGCAGAGGAGATTGCTCGTTTCGGACGCATCGCCGAGCAGTTTGAGTGGCGATTGAGCCTCATACTCGATGCTATGGTTGAGCGTGGTGAAAATATAAGTGATTTGTCAGCAGTGGTCGGCAGAGGCGGTCTCACAAAACCTATTATGGGTGGCATATACGAGGTTTCGGAGTCGCTTATAGAGGAGTTGCGTACAACCTCAATGGAGCACGCCTCGAATCTTGGAGCACCACTCGCAAATGCTATCGCTCGCAAAGCGGGTGTCAGTGCTTATATCGTTGACCCTCCAACTGTAGATGAGTTGCAACCGACAGCACGTGTCAGCGGAGTAAAAACACTGCCTCGCATATCGGTATTCCACGCACTAAATCAGAAGGCTGTGGCTCGCAGATATGCAATACAAGTCGGTAAGCCTTACGAGGAGTTGAATCTTGTAGTTGCGCATATGGGCGGAGGTGTGTCGGTTGGAGCTCACCGTAAGGGATATGTCATAGATGTAAACAATGCACTTGATGGCGAAGGCCCTATTGCACCCGAACGCGCAGGATCACTTCCTGCAGGTTCTCTTGTAGAGTTGTGTTTCTCTGGCAAATACTCCAAGGCAGAGGTTAAGAAGATGCTTTGCGGCAAGGGCGGCGTTGTCAATCTGCTTGGCACAAATTCGATGATTGAGGTCAGAGAGCGTGCTGCAAGTGGAGATGAGGAGGCTGCTCTCGTACTTGATGCGATGTGCTACTCTATTGCTAAGAACATCGGAGCTATGGCTGCCGCACTCGACGGAGAGGTTGATGCCGTGATCCTTACGGGAGGATTAGCTCATAGCGAAGTTATTACCGGCAACATCTCACGACGCATTAGTTTTATTGCGCCTGTAGAGATTTACCCTGGAGAGGATGAGATGTTAGCACTTGCAGAGAGCGGTTTAGCAGTTCTGCGCGGAGAACGCGAAGCTAAGATTTACGAATAGCAACAAAAAACGAGAATGTTATGAAGATATTGATACTCAACGGCCCAAATCTTAATCTTCAAGGTCGTCGCGATACGGATATCTACGGCACAATGACCTTTGATGACTATTTGGAGAGTCTGCGTGCTCGCTATCCGCAGGATGAGATAGAACTTATGCAGTCAAATGTAGAGGGTGAGTTGATAAACGCACTCCATGCGAGCGCAGGTGTATATGACGGCGTAGTTATGAATGCCGGAGGCTATACCCACACTTCGGTAGCTATACGAGATGCCATTGCTGCAATATCGACACCGGTTGTCGAGGTACATATATCCTCAATTTTAGCTCGCGAGGAGTTCCGTCACGTCTCGATGCTGGCTCCTGTATGCCGCGGCTCAATTATGGGATTTGGGCTTGATTCATACCGCTTGGGAATAGAGGCGCTCAAAGCGTAAAATCATTTTACACACACCTCCCGATGAGCGAAAAAATGCTGAAAGAGAAGGTTGCCGGTGGAGTTGCCTGGAGCATTGCCGAGAAGGTTGGTTCAATGTTGTTGCAGATGGTTGTCAGCATCGTTGTTGCCCGCTTGCTTGTACCCGAAGATTTCGGTGTTATGGCAATCCTAACCTTCTTCACATCGCTCTCGCTGGTAATTGTTGACAGCGGATTTTCACAAACACTTATACGTAAAGAGAAGCCTACGCAGGAGGATTACCACTCGGTATTTGCCTTCAATATTGCAGTGGCACTAAGTCTTTATGCCGTGCTGGTTGTGACAGCACCCGCAGTGGCAAGGTATTACGAACTCCCTGTAATTGCAGATATTGCGCCCGCACTATTCCTGCTGTTGCCGATAAATGCTCTATGCGTTATCCAAAATACAATTTTCACACGGGAATTTCGCTTTCGACTGCTTTCACAGGCAAACTTTGCAGCCTCGTTTATTGCGGGTGTGGTAGCAATCGTTATGGCATTATTTGGTTGCGGAGTGTGGAGTCTTGTTGGACAGAGAGTTACAACTCTTGCTGTCAAGACGGCAATACTATGGGTGTGCAGCGATTGGCGACCATCCCACCACTTTACAATGCGCCCTATGCGGGAGATGGCACCATTCTCGTTCCGCCTTCTCTCAACCGACCTTATTGCTTCAATTTACAACAATATATCGCAGATGTTTATCGGCAAGATTTACTCTGCCGACACACTTGGATTCTTCAATCAGGCTCAGAAATTCAAAGATCTTCCGTTAACGTCGGCTATGCAGTCGGTGCAAAGCGTAACCTACCCTGCACTATCGAAGATTGGCGACCAGAGCGAGAAGTTTGCTGAAAGCTATCGTCAGGTGATGATGGTTGTGGCATTTATGCTATTTCCTGTGATGACAGGAATTGCAGCCGTTGCAGAGGATCTCTTTGCTCTGCTATTGGGCGAAAAGTGGATGCCGACTGTACCATACTTGCAGATTTTATGCCTCACAGGACTATTCCAACCGTTGGCTATAATTGCTTACAACATCCTGAAAGTAAAGAGTAATGGATCTATAATTCTGCGCCTGGAGATTGCAAAAAAGGTGCTGATGACAGTAATTCTTGCTGTTACAATTCCCCATAGTGTCAAAGCTGTAGCGTGGGGATTAGCAGCAATGTCATTTTGTGAATTTGCCATAAATTTCGTCGCTTCAATGCGCTACTCAACACTCGGCATCGGACGGATGGTGCGTACATTACTGCCGACAATGGCAATTACGGTTATAATGATTTTAGCGGTTCATTTTACTAGCTATGCGATGGTCGACTGCGGTGTAGTGACGAGATTAGTGGCTGAGATTGCGGTTGGTGCAATGACATATCTACTCCTTGCTCTCACATTCCGACTTGAGGCATTTGGCGAAATCCGCACCCTGATTACCAAGATAATCTCCAGATAATCCTCATAAAATTCTAAATATGAGATCTCTTTTTTCGTTTCTTGCAGCAGTTGTACTCTTCTGCACAACCGCTTCGGCTCAAGATGGGTCGATGATAACAGACGCTCTACGATATCGTGGCAATACCTACACTTACCATCTTTACAGGCCTGCAAATCTACCCGATAATGCTCCTTTGGTAGTAATGTTTCACGGTTATGGTTCGCGTTCAAAACCAGAGAGATACGGATTGAATGACGTTGCTGACCGTCACGGCTTTGCAGTCTGCTACCCTCGCGGACCAAAAGATTTCAAGGGCAAATCCTGCTGGAATGTAGGTTATGAATTTCATCGAGAGTGTAAATGGCGACGCGACGATGCAGGATTTTCCTGCCGCTTGGCACACCACCTGCAACGAGAATACGGATTCAGTCGAGACAACACCTTTGCTACAGGGCACTCGAACGGCGGCGAGATGTGTTATCTGTTGGCATATCTACACCCTGAAGTATTTGCAGCCGTAGCACCCATATCGGGATTGACAATGGAGTGGATGTATCGAGAGCTATCCGCCAAAAAACCCATATCATTATTCGAGATTCACGGCACAAACGACAAAACATCACTTTGGGAGGGCGACCCCAAGAATAGCGGTGGCTGGGGCAAATATATATCTGTACCGAGTGCCGTAGGTTATTGGCGTGCCGTCAATCGCTGTACGCACGAAGTTAGCGAGGAGTTGCCATTAAAACGCAATCGAGTCATCGCACACAAATATATTGGCGGTACAGATGGCAATGAGGTGTGGCTCTACGAGATTGTTGATGGCGGGCATTCGTGGGCAGACAAAGATCTCGATGTAGGCGAGCATATCTGGAGATTCTTCGCCAGACATCTCAAAGAGTAAATCTTCCTTCTACCCGACCATAAACATAATGGGCTGTCAGGTAATACCGACAGCCCATTACTATTATTACGAAGATTGATTACTTGTTGTAAGCCTTCATAACCGAGATAAGGTCGAGAACCTTGTTAGAGTAACCGATCTCATTGTCATACCAGCTAACAACCTTAACGAAGGTGTCTGTCAAAGCGATACCAGCCTTAGCATCGAAGATAGAAGTGCGAGTGTCACCCAAGAAGTCAGCAGAAACTACTGCATCCTCTGTG
>JAEIGA010015080.1_pt1 | contig 11767 bp, 7 predicted proteins | sample 9270691 | NCBI WGS metagenome assembly JAEIGA01 (sample SAMN17057246, study PRJNA624740) | gut metagenome | biome: biome; isolation source: fecal sample | host: Bos grunniens | place: China: Xizang | collected 2019
AAGTGTATCATGGGCGAGCTGCAGCACGAAGGTACCCTCACGCTCGGTCATAATGTGCAGATTGGTTACTTTGCGCAAAATCAGGCGTCGCTCCTGGACGAAAACCTTACCGTTTTCCAAACCATTGACGATGTGGCGAAGGGCGAAATCCGCAATAAGATTCGCGACCTCCTCGGTGCCTTCATGTTTGGCGGAGAGGCAAGTACGAAGAAGGTAAAGGTGCTCTCGGGAGGCGAACGCACGCGCTTGGCACTCCTTAAGTTGCTCCTCGAACCCGTAAACTTGCTCATCTTGGACGAACCTACGAACCACCTCGACTTGAAGACGAAGGATGTGCTTAAGCAGGCGCTTCAGGATTTCGACGGTACGCTCATCTGCGTCTCTCACGACCGTGACTTCCTCGATGGTCTTGCTACGAAGGTCTATGAATTTGGTCACGGCAAGGTGCGCGAACACCTCTGTGGCGTATATGAATTCCTCCAGACGAAGAAGATGGCAGAGCTCCAGGAGTTGGAGCGAAAAAAGTAACTCTTTAACTAAAGAACTAACACATGAAACCAAAATGGATTGGCGGTATCCTCGGATTTATCTTTGGAGGCGGCATCTTGGGCGGCATTGCGGGCTACGCATTAGGTTCGCTCTTTGAAGGCACTCAGGATGGTCCCGACCCTACTCACGAGGAAACTCCCGATATTAAGCAGCAGCGCGCACGCAATAACTTCTTGTTCTCCCTCATGGTGCTTTCGGCACACATGATTCAGGCGGACGGCAAAATTATGCACTCCGAAATGGAATTTATACGCCGCTTCCTGCAACGCACCTTTGGCGAAGATGCAAAGATTCAAGGTAACGATATCCTGCTCCGACTTTTTGAATACCGCAAGCAGCAAGGTGAAGCCTCTTGGCGCGATCAAATTATGCGTGCTTGCCAAGAAATCTCGGCAGTGATGCCTGAAGCAGAGCGCACACAACTGGCGACGCTTCTTGCCGAAATTGCGCGCGCCGATGGTCATATTGACGCAGCAGAAGTTCGTGCCCTGCGAGAAATTATTGCCCACCTCGGACTTAATCCCTCACTCACTGATCAACTTCTCTCCCTCGGTGGCACCACGCTTGAAGACGCGTACCGCATTCTCGGACTTACGCCCGACGCTACCGATGCTGAAGTGCGTAGCGCTTACCGCAAACTCGTGGTTGAGCACCATCCTGACAAGGTGGCGCACCTTGGTGACGATATTAAGGAGGCTGCAACGAAGAAGCTCCAGCAAATTACTGAAGCTAAAGAACTTATTGACAAGATGCGCAAGAAGTAACCATTCCCTTGAATTAAAAAATGAGGCACATACGCGCAGAAACTGCTGGGTATGTGCCTCATTTGTATGAGTACTTATAACACGGGTGGCGAAGAACTTTATTTTTATTTATCTACCTTATCCCCTCCGAACATTACCTCACTATCTTCAATAAAGTCAGTCCATGTTGTTGCCCAACGGCGTAATTTCGGGGAGTCGGATTGTTGGGAGTTTTGAAATTAGTCATAATAAGTTCTTGTCCCAATACGAAATGAGAAGCGGTAAATGTATCGCCGGGGCGCATGGTTGCGTTTTCACACGCCGTAGCTGTGAAAGAATTGTTGCCCTCATACCTCACGCGACACACGCGGTTGGGCAACCAACCAATCATCAGTTCGTCGCCCACATTAAGGTCAGACGCATTGATTACTTCCGTACTGAAAAGTTCCGACTCCACCCCCGCCGTAGCGCGCAAGTCCTCACAAAAATCGTCCCAATAGCATGCGCAGGCATATTGTGCCAACACATCGAGTGTGCGCAGTGAGATTGTTTCATACCCACGCGTAGAATATCCCCACACACGCTCCAGCGTGGAAGAAGATATGTGTTCGTGCAGTTGCGCTTCAATCTTATCTGTCAGTGCAACAAAATCGGCATGTACAGTTAGTGGCTTTCCAAAACGCGCTTCCACCTTTTGACGGAGCGCTACTATTTGAGGTAAATTGCTTTGTATGCTCATAATGTGCAAAGATACAATTCTGCGTGCAAAGTGTAAAATTTATGGCGATAATAAGTTCTTCATAACTTTTTGCCCAAATCTTCACCCTTCCCAACCCCAGATTCTATCATGCAAGAAAGTCTTGTTTTTGAAACTCCCGTAGCAGCGAGTGCACCCTCCGCAGCTTTTCATGATTTTACTTTGCTACGCACCACCGCTCTCTCAAATTTATACCGCGCCTATAAGGCGGGGAAGCAATTCCTTGTAAAGACCACAAAGGACGGTAGTGAGCGCCAGCTCGCCATGCTTCAGCGTGAGTATGAAATCAGTATCGCCTGTGAGCATCCCCATATTGTGCATGTTTACACTATTGAGGAGCAGTTGCCCGTGGGGAAGGGGCTTATTATGGAGTATGTTGAGGGGCGCACTTTGGGAGAATTCCTTGCGGAACGCCCTTCTACCGCGGAGCGTAATCGTGTGTTTGAAGAACTGCTCAGTGCCGTCAGTTACCTCCATACGCGTGGCATTATTCACAACGACCTTAAGCCCGAGAATATCCTCATCACGCGTGCCAACAACACGGTGAAGCTCATTGATTTCGGACTTGCCGACAGCGACTCTGAATTTGCGTTTAAGCAACTCGGTTGCACGCCGCGCTATGCTGCTCCCGAGCTGGTGCAACACACAGGAAACTCCGACGCCCGCACCGATATTTATGCCATCGGTATGCTTATGGGCGACCTTTTCCCAAAGTGTTACAAGCGCATCGCGCGTCGCTGCACGCATCCCGTTCCTACACGCCGCTATCCCCATGTTGAGGCGCTTTTGCAGACTTGGCGCCGTCGCAACCTCCCACTAAAAATAGCCGCTTCACTGCTACTTGCCATCGCGGTCTTCTTGCCTATCTCGCAATTCGTCGTGCAGAGTATCGAGCAGCGTCGCTATACGCAACATTGCACGGAGCAACTCACCCTCATGCAACACACGATCGACAGCATTTGTTCTGCCACGACCGACTCCATAAACAATACCCTCTACATGGACTTTGCGCAGCGCTACCTTAAGCGAATGTCAGACGCGTGTTACGCCTTTAGCAACAAGATGGTGACTGACACGCCCGACCCCGCCTTGCAAGCCATGCTCTCAGCGCGATTTGGAACAATCTATCAGGAGTATTGGGTCGACCTCGTAAATCGTAGCGCCACACTTCCCTACCTGGATTTCTCTGAATTGCCAAAAGAGGAAATCGCATTTTACAAGTCACTCTTGGAGCAGGATTTGCCGTATAGGCCATACGAGTAAACCAGCCAAGTGACACCTCTTTTGAATGTGTCCGCGATGCCGCACTCAAAAACTTTACTGTAATTAAACGCACGCCTGGTATACTCAAAACGACAGCCTGGATAATTTAAATTCCAAAGGAGAAATTTTAAATTCTAAGGGGAATAATTTAAATTATTTGCCGAACAATTTTTCCTACAAAAAATCAACGAAAAAGTGGAGATGGATGTTTTTACAGCACCACCTCCACTTTCTTTTTACAAAGAGACTAAATTGTGGGCGAAATGCAATTCGACATTCTTTGGTCAGTTTGGGGAAGAATGTACACAGTTTCTCTTGTTCTTTGCCTTAAAACTTTGTGAGAATCGTTGACTTTTTCTGAGAATTCCGTAAATTTGCAAACAACACATTCACGAATTAAATTTACTACCATGCATTTGTTTAAAAAGTTATTTCTCTTGCTCATAGCGCTGTGCGGTGTGGGGGGGATGAACTCCGTTGCAAACACAGTTGCTGCGCGTTGGACACTTCAGGTGACGGGTAGCAACCTGCTCATCAAGGACGCCGCAACGGGCGAGTATCTTAACATGTATTTTAATGCGCCTAATGCTACGCTGCATACGGGTACGGGCGACGCGTCGCAGTGGAAGATTCTGCGCCAAAGCGACAATACTGCTGTCACGGAGGTAGAAGAAGGCGTCGATTACTTGCTTCAGACGCAGATGAATATGAGCCTGAACCAGTATGCCTATGTCACCGATGCCAACACGATTCAGACGAAGGCCCAGGCGGGAGACGACTGCATTTTCCGCTTTGAGGCAGCTGCCGGTGGCGGTTATCACATCCAGCATGTGGCTTCGGAGGGTTATATTCTGCAGGGTGCACACCATGTAAACTTGACTGTGGGCGCGCTTTCGGAAGAGACGCCCGACGAAGAGGGTACTGCGGCTGGGTTCTACACTATTGAGTGGAAAACTGGTACAGGCAGTTACATCGCCGAAGAAGCTGACGGCAGCATGGTGATTACAAATTACGACGAGGCGAAGCGCATCTTCTGGGAGTTCGTACCTACGGACAAACCCAACTGCTTCCATGTGCGCAACACGGCTACGGGGCGCTACATGCAGAGTTGTAACCTCGAGCCCAGTTCGGCAAGTCGCGTTTCTACGGGCAAGAATCCTGTGGAATACTATGTGGCGAAAAACACAACGGCAGGCGCTGCTACCTACGGGCAATGGTGGTTCAGTTCTACCGACTGCGCGAACTACGACAAGACGGCTTCTTCTCCCCGCGCCTTGAATAAGGACGGCGCTTCAAATTATATTATCACTTGGACGGCAGGTAACAGCAATGTTGGCTCATTCTGGACGCTCCACGAAACGGAAGACCTCTACGACTTGCGCCCCTTTATGGCGGGAAGCGCTTACCGCTACCTTTTGATGAATGATGAAAATCAGGCGCTTGAAAGTTCTGACGAAGATGTCTTGACTTGGGCAAAGCGCACGGAAGATGTGGCGCAATCGTGGTATTTCGAAGGCGAAAGCAACCATGCTGGTGGTTATCAGATTATCAATGCCAAGACGGGCAAGGCACTTAACGACGGCACGGCCTATGTTGTGGTGCAAGACCTTACTGCCGACAACGCCGTTTACGCCTTCCGCCCCTTTGCAACTAAGGATGACGCGGCAACGGAACTCACCCTTGAGGGCAAGAATCGCTTTACTTTCCGCGCCGTACGCAGTGAGTTTTCACGCAGTGCGCAAATCTATCACATGCCTTGCGGTGCGCTTGCTGGCATGTATATCAGCGAACTTTCTTTGACGGGCGAAGCGGCTTACAAGCCCCTTCAGTTCCCCATTACATCTGCCGCAGGACAAGAAAGTGCTACGCCCAGCGAATGGTTTACGCTCTATGTGCGTGACAAGGCAGAAGTGTTGCCCGGAAAGTCACTCACACTTGATATTACGTTGAGCAAAGCGCCCGCAGCAGGTTTTACAGCAACGGCGTACTTTGACTGGAACCGCGACGGCGTGTTTGAAGCCGCGACGGAATTGGATATGGCGCGCACGATGTCTGCCACAATCCCCGTTCCCGCTGATGCTAAGGAAGGCAAAACTCGCATGCGTATTCGCATTACCGACAACGGATTGACGGACGCTGAGGACGAAGTTATCGGTCAAACCTTTGATTGCATTTTGACCGTTGTGCCCGCAAATTCAGAAGTTGCTTTCTCTGTAAAGTCTAATGACAGCACGCGTGGTGCGGTTTCGTTTGAGCGCAATGGCGACGATATCACCGTTAAGGCTCAGCCCCTGGGCGACGCAACCTTCCTTGCGTGGCGCGAAGGCAACCGCCAGGTGTCTACCTCACTCGAATACACCTTTGCATTAGAGCGCAGCACGCACCTCGTGGCATATTTCACTCCCAACACCGACATCGTAACCCTCATCGACGGGGTAGAGGTGAAGGTGCCTGCCAACAATGCGTTTTACGACCTTCAAGGTCGCCGCGTGCTTGTTCCGAAGGCGGGTATCTATATCTTAAACGGCAAAAAGGTGCTCGTGAAATAAACGATACCTATTGTCGCAAAAATTAGGTTACTAAGATTTTTTCTTAGGTTACTAACAATTTAAATTAGGTTACTAACATTTTTTGCGCGCTCTAGGTTAGGACTTCCCATCAAAGAATTAACGCTTTATAAATCTATTATAAAATGACGAACAAACTTGTTCTTTTCGGCGCAGCCTCACTTACGGGTCTTGCCCTCCAGGCTCAGGAAAAGCCAAACATTATCTATATCATGTGTGACGACATGGGGTATGGCGACCTCGGTTGTTACGGTCAGCAATACATTGCTACGCCCAATCTCGACCGTATGGCGGCTCAGGGGATGCGCTTTACGCAGGCTTATGCCGGCAGTCCCGTTTCGGCTCCCTCACGTGCGAGCTTCATGACGGGACAGCACACGGGGCACACGCATGTTCGTGGCAACAAGGAGTATTGGCCCAGTGGCGGCCGCATTCAGTATGGCAACCACTCCGACTATGCGCGCGTAGGTCAAGAACCTTACGATCCCAACCACAAGATTATTCCCGAAATCTTGAAGGAACATGGTTACACTACGGGTATGTTTGGTAAGTGGGCCGGCGGTTATGAAGGTTCTGCTTCTACTCCAGACAAGCGCGGTATTGACCAGTTCTACGGTTACATCTGTCAGTTCCAAGCACACCTCTATTACCCCAACTTCATGAACCGTTACGACCCCTCGCGTGGGGATGAAGGCGTGGTGCGTGTGTTGTTGGAAGAAAACATTCCCCATCCCATGTACGGCAACGGCTATGAAAACCGTCCGCAATACACTGCCGACCTCATTCATCGCGAAGCCCTCGCATGGCTTGATAAGCAGACGGCAGAAAAGCCCTTCCTCGGCATCTTTACTTACACCCTTCCGCATGCCGAACTCATCCAGCCCGAAGATTCTATCCTTCTCGCTTACAAGGGTCACTTCTGCAAGGAAAAGACTTACGGAGGCGATGCCGGTTCTTGGTACAATCCCACAGACATTGCCCATGCACAGTTTGCAGGTATGATTACGCGCCTCGACAAGCAGGTGGGCGAAATTCTTGATAAGTTGGAAGAAAAGGGCATGACCGAAAACACCATCGTTATCTTCACTTCCGACAACGGACCTCACGAAGAAGGCGGTGCAGACCCCACATTCTTCAACCGCGACGGCCTTCTGAAGGGCACAAAGCGCTCTACACATGAAGGCGGTATCAGAGTTCCTTTCATTGTGCGTTGGCCCGGGACAGTAGAAGCAGGACGCGTTTCTGACCATCAGTTGGCGTTTTACGACATCCTCCCCACCTTCTGCGACATCGCCGGAATCGGTGGTTTCCCCGAGGCTTTCGTAAATGAAAACCTTGCAGGCGACTGCTTTGACGGACTTTCGTTCTACAACGAACTGACTGGTAAGCCCCAAGAAGCCCACGACTTCCTCTACTGGGAATTCCACGAAACAAACATGATGGCACTCCGCATGGGTAATTGGAAGATGGTGGTAAAGAACGGCAATTGCGCGCTCTATGATCTCGCAACCGACCTCCACGAAGATACTGATGTCGCTACCAAGTACCCAGAAGTGGTGCAGAAGATGAAAGAAATCATCCACGCTCAGCACACCGATAGCCAACTCTTCAAGGTGACGCTTCCTACTCTGTAATCAGCGTTCCACGATGAGCCGTGGCGGTTACTCCAAGCAGTTCTCCACGCTCATAACATACACTCTATTGCTCATAGCAATTAACTTGTAGCAAACAAAAAGCACCTCGCAATCCAAATTGCGGGGTGCTTTTTATTTGTATTGTATGTTATAGTCTTATTATCTCACAACATGCTTTTTACCGTTGACGATGTAGATGCCAGGACCAGTAATCTTTTCAATGCGCTTACCTGTGATAGTGAAAATACCGTGACGGAATTCGCGTTCAGGCTTCACGCTGCTAATGCCTGTGGCATCGTTGTGGAGCTCAAAGAAGACGCGTGAACCTTCGTCCCTGCTACCATCGGCATTGTAGAGTCCCATTTGAGATTTACCTGTAGACCAATTGCCGTTGTGGGAGAGGAAATTCTTTCCATCGGAAGTCTTGAACGCGTAGTAACCACCTGTCTTATCAAGAGTCCAAAGGTAGTAAGCGTGTGTGCGGTCTTCTTCAGTCTGCGTATACGCTTTTCTCGCACCATCGGTAGTGCTTGCAACGGTAATCATACGACCATCTGCAGCAGAGATAATCTTTAATTTGCCGTTCTCTTCCATAAAATACCACAACTGGGTAAGTTCAGCTTTGTTGGGGTTGGGATACATCAACTGTACTTTGTATTCCGATTCTCCCCAAGGGATACTATTTTCAAAGACGCATCCTCCAGCTTCTCCGTTACCATCGCGACCTGTGTAGATATAATAAAGCGCAGGGCGTTCGGGATCGGTTGTGATAATGAACGGATAATCCTCCTCGCTCACCGCAGCTCTGGTTTGTGCTGTGAGGGATGTCAGCGAGAGCAGGAATATAGAGATAAGTAGTGTAAAATGCTTCATAGGCGAGGTCATTTATTTGTAAAATGTCAAGAGACTACAGGCATTCGCCTTTGTAATTTATGTCTCCTGTCTGTTGTCTCTTGACACTTATCGGTTATCAATTGTCTTTTGACGCTTGTCAATTTACCACACATCTTCAGCCTCGTTGCCTCCGTAGATTTCCTTGGGCACGATTTCGATGTAGTCAATCTGCAACTGTGAGTCGAGTTTCTTGAGGGCTGACTTATAGCGGAGGTAATAGCTCTTTCCGGGTTCCATACGCTCAATAGTTACGATGCGACGGAGGTGACCTGAATAGCTGCGTGACATTCTGTCTAAAGTTCCCTTACCATCTGTCCAACCAAAGTACTGGGGCCCCTTCATATAACCTTGGTTACGCATGTTCTTGTCATTTTCTGCGTTAGTGGTTTCATCGTCTTCGATGTCTTCCACCCAAGGAATTGAAGCAGAGGGAGCGCTTTGGCGGAGGTCGTAGGGAAGACCTGCTGGCTTCAAGCGATTGATATCTTCACCGAAGTAAAGCTGGCACATACCGCGGAGCGTGTTGTGCGACACCCCAAGGCGGATTTCGTATTCCTTTGCAACGGGTACGGGAGGTATGCGGAAGGTCACATCGTAAAGACCGAGAATCATCATTTCGTCACCTTCGAAGTTACACCAACCAGTAGAGCTCAAGGGAGAGTATGCGCAGAAGAGGTAGAGCACATTAGAGCTTGAATTCTGGAGGGGAAGGTTTTCAAAGTAACCTGCGGGGAACATAGAGTATTTACCCAAGCGGAGGTTGTTTGAACTCAATTCGTGGATGATTGTAGTGTAGTCGATACGCATGCGTTCGCGTCCCATAAGTGTGCGTTCAGCATCGCCAAACACCAAGAGGTCGTCGATGGGATAGATATATCCGTTTGCAGCGCTCAAGCTTCTGTCTTCGTGAACCAATACGCCTTCACCACCAGGCTTAATACCAATCTGTTCGTAAGTACCTGTGGGACCATCATCATACTCCGCAAAGCGATTGATGAAGATGGGGTTGCCTTCATATCGGCTGCCAATTGCACCGCGTGAACCTAACTGAAGAATCTTGATAGGTTCGCGAGCTTCAACCTTATCCTTGGGGTGGATTGTTGTGTAATAGTCCCAAGCGTCTGTGGGAAGCACGCGTGTTTGAGGATTCTTTTGGTCAGGACCATATTGATACTGGAATTCAGTGTAGTGCACCACGAGCTTACCAGGAGCATACTTACCGTCAATGAAGTGATACTTCACAAACTTGTTCAAGGGGTTGTTGGGACTCTTGAGGTCGTCCATATCCTGTGTGCCGTAAGCTGTAGTAATCTTTGACACATTCTTAAGGCCTTGGAGCACTTCGTCCCAGTTGGTAATAACGCCATCTCCATTTACGATGGGTGAGGGTACACCATAGAGTTCGAAAATGCTATCGGGTTCTACGAAACCTGTGTATGCCAAATAGCGCTTTTCAGGAACCTCGAAAGTACCGGGCTGTGCTACAAGGTTATCGGGGATTTCTTGTTCTTCGTAAATGGCATCGCGTTCCTGGTTCATCCATTCCCAAATGCCTGTTTCCTGCAAGAGGCGGCCCATAATCTTCATGTTGGGCGCTTCCTGTACTATGGTAAATACATAGTCAGAAGTAGGAGCAATCACATCTGCCATGATGTGGAGCCAACCATTTGAGGCCTGGAGGTCAGAAACCATCACGCCACAGCTCTTTTCAATGTTGTAGAAGATGGGGTATGAAACCTTCACTGTATCACCATCCTTCATTTCGGGCATCATCGTGAAGGGGTCGTACTTCACGCGTACAACGGTGTCACCTGCAGTAGGAGTTTCTGTGCAAGTCAACAAACGGTCGTAGAGGTTTGAGAGGTTGAAGGTACCAGAATTGGGGAATTCTGTAGACTGATATGCTTCCTGGTCGCCGTTGTCGATAACGCAACTATACACAATCAATTCCTTCTGTTCGTCTTCAAGTTCGTCAATGCTGTTAAGCCCCAACTTCTTAAGGTATTCTTCAATAGCGGTATTGTCGGGCACGAACGCCGTGTAGTTACCGCGTGCCGAGAGCACACTGTAGATAGAAGATGAATTACCCCTCTTACCCAAACGCACTTGCTTGAATAAGTCGCGAGCCAATGAGAGACTTGGTTCGCTATCCATGATGTCAGAGAGCGTCTTTTCGCTCTTGATGGCAAAGTTTGAATCATCCACTTCTTCCTGGCAGCTGCTCACGCTTACACCTACAGAAGAGATGAACAAACAAGTGGCGATGGCTTTAACGAAGCCCTTTGTGAAAAGTTTTGACATATCTTATGTGTTATTTTTTTAATGCGATGGAGTAGGGAAATCATGCTTTGTAGAGCTGTTTACACACTACGAATAATACGCAAAGTTACACATTATATATTAACTGCCAAAAGTTTGCGTGCTTTTTTTGTCTTTTATCGGTGCGGGGATTGCCGGCAAATTACATCGCTTGCGCACCCTCGGTGGTTGGGGCGGATGTAAAGCGTATCCCAAATAATGAATCCTCCAAGGGAGAAAAATTAAATTCCAAAGGGAATAATTTTTTTTATTCGCCGAATTGTTTTGCCTTTAAAGAATCAAAAAAAGAAGTGGAGATAGAGCCGTAAAAGCATCAATCTTCACTTCTTTATTGCAAAGGTGTAAAATCTTTAAGTGTTTGGTTCTTACAGATTTAAATGGAACTCTACCACCGCTTCAATGCCCTTGCGAAGCATGTCGAGGGGGAAGTTTTCGTTGGGCGAGTGGATGGCGTTGCTTTCAAGGCCGAAACCCATGAGCACCGTCTTGATGCCCAACACGCGCTCGAAATCGCTGATGATGGGGATGGACCCTCCGCGACGCACAGCCAAGGGGCGCTTGCCAAAGGCCTTTTCAAATCCGATTTCTGCCGCCTTGTATGCCGGGAGCGTGATGGGGCAAACATAGCCCTCGCCTCCGTGCATGGGAGTGACCTTAACCTTGACGCTCTTGGGGGCAATCGCAGTGATGTAGTCTATGAAGAGCTGCGAAATCTTTTCGTGTTGCTGATGGGGAACGAGGCGGGTTGACACTTTGGCGTATGCCTTTGAAGGGAGAACGGTTTTAGAACCTTGTCCTGTATACCCTCCCCATATTCCGCAGATGTCAAATGAGGGGCGGCAGCTGTTGCGCTCAATTGTTGAGTAACCTGCTTCGCCGCTCACCTCGTCAATATCAATGGCGCGCTTGTATTTCTCAAGGTCGAAGGGGATGCCTGCAATCATCTCGCGCTCTTCCGCCGAGAGTTCCTCTACATCGTCGTAGAAGTGGGGGATGGTAATCTTTCCGTTCTCATCTACCACCTGCGCCAACATCTGGCAG
>JAEIGA010015081.1_pt1 | contig 11767 bp, 8 predicted proteins | sample 9270691 | NCBI WGS metagenome assembly JAEIGA01 (sample SAMN17057246, study PRJNA624740) | gut metagenome | biome: biome; isolation source: fecal sample | host: Bos grunniens | place: China: Xizang | collected 2019
GGAAAAAAGTGATTACCACCGAAATCGAACATCCCGCTGTGCTGGAATGTTGCCGTGATCTGGAGGATCAGGGCATGGAAGTCGTGAAGATTCCGGTTGGTGCTGACGGAATTCTTGATCTGGAGGCATTACAAAGAGCCATCAGTGAGGACACGATTCTTGTTTCGGTCATGCATGTCAACAATGAGACCGGAGCTGTCCAGCCTGTTGAAGAAATCGGAAATCTGGTCAAACAGCAGTCCCGGGCTGTTTTTCACTGCGATGCGGTACAGAGTTATGGAAAACTGCCCATTGATGTCCGTAAAGCGAAGATCGATCTTTTGTCTGCAAGCGGCCACAAGATCCATGGACCCCGTGGAACAGGAATTCTTTATATCAATAAAAAAATCCGGATTCTTCCTCTAATTCGTGGAGGAGGTCAGGAAAAAGGGCTCCGCTCCGGTACAGAAAACGTGCCGGGAATTGCCGGTCTGGCAAAAGCTGCGGAACAGGCATACGGGAACATGGAAAAAAATCTTACAGACGTGAGGTCACTGAGCAGCCGTCTTACAGAAGGAATCCGCTCTTCGATTCCGGAGGTAGTGGTAAACGGTCCGGAGCAGGAGGGCGATCCGGGCACCGAAAAATGGCTCCCGTATATCGTAAATGTTTCTTTCAAAGGTTGCAGGGGAGAAGTCCTATTGCATATGCTCGAAAAGGAAGGAATCTATGTCTCTACAGGTTCAGCCTGCTCTTCCAGGAAAAAGGATTACAGCCATGTGCTGAAAGCAATGAATGTGGAACCCTCAGATGCAGAAGGCGCGCTGCGGTTCAGCTTTTCTCCTTACAACACTGTGGAAGAAGTAGAGTATACACTGGAGAAACTTCAGAAAGCGGTTGGAGAGCATAGAAAAATGATGGGAATCGCCCGGCGTATGGGAAGATAAGAGTCGGAGAGAAAAAAAGAGAAACAGTACAGGATGTGCTGGCAGAGGGCGTGCAGGTCCTGACGCCCGGAGCAGGTGGAGAATTATGGAAGATAAAAAACAAAATATCTATCTGGTGCGTACAGGGGAAGTCGCCTTGAAAGGGCTCAATAAACCGTATTTTGAGAGAATGCTCCTGTCCGGAATCAAAAAAGCGCTGAAAGGCTTCGAAAATATCGAAGCGTATCGTCAGGAAGGGCTGATCTTTGTCAGAACCCCGATAGAATACGATGAAGAGGAAATCGAACGGAGGATTCTCAGGGTGTTTGGCGTTGCATCGCTTTCCAGTGCTGTCGAAGTCGCTTCGGACATGGAGGCCATCGGAAAAGCGGCGGGCGTGTACATGAAAAAAATGATGGATACCCGGAATATCCGGACATTCAAAGTGGAAGCCAAAAGGGTGGATAAACTGTTCCCGGTGGAATCCCCGCAGATCGCCAGCAGAACCGGCGCCGCCGTGCTGAGAGCATGCGGTGACGACGGATTAAAGGTGAACGTCCATGACCCGGATTGCGTACTGTTTGTAAATGTACGCAGAGAAAAAACGTATATATTTGCCGATAAAATCAGGGGGTTCGGAGGGCTGCCTCTTGGGACCAACGGAAAAGGCATGATCCTTCTTTCCGGTGGGATTGACAGCCCGGTAGCTTCCTGGATGATGGCAAAGCGTGGAATGATGATCGAAGCGGTTCATTTTCATTCCTTCCCGTATACGAGCGAGAGGGCACAGGAAAAAGTATACGACCTGGTGCGTGTCCTGGCTGGTTACTGCGGCAGCATCAAAGTTCATTCCGTCAATATCCTGAACATCCAGCAGGCCATCGGTGAACACTGCCCGGAGAGTGAAATGACCATCCTGACAAGGCGGTATATGATGAAGATTGCGGAGCGTCTCGCGAAAAAAAACGGATGCCAGGTATTGATCACCGGCGAAAGTATCGGACAGGTGGCCAGTCAGACTGTGCAGGGACTGGTGGCAACAGACAACGCTGTGAGTATTCCTGTCATGCGTCCGCTGATCGCGATGGATAAGGTAGATATCATTGACCGCGCAAGGGAGATCGGGACATATGATATTTCCATCGAACCTTTTGAAGATTGCTGCACTGTTTTCCTGCCAAAACATCCGGCGACGAAACCGAAGCTTTCGAAAATACTGGATTCGGAATCTCTTCTGGATTCGGACGCCCTGATCGAAGAAGCTTTGACAACACTGGAAACTGTCCAGATCGAAGCGGAATAATAGGTTCTCAAAGTGACAGAAGTTTTCATGATCGGAAAAAAGGCTTTGCTATTGTCTTCATTTGTGCTATAATATCTGTCGTTAGTGAGTAAATTTGAAACAGACGCGTCTGAGACAAAGTTCCAGTGCGTTAATCATAGATCCCCGGACGGGGACTGAGAAGGAGGTGTTGGGATTGTCCAGAAAGTGTGAAATCTGCGGTAAGGGCCAGGTATCCGGCAACAAAGTCAGCCACTCTAATATCCACACAAAGAGAAAGTGGAATGCGAATATTCAGAGCGTAAGAGTAAATGATCATGGTACAGTAAAGAAGATGAATGTCTGCACTCGCTGTATCAAATCCGGCAAAGTGGAAAGAGCTCTTTAATTCGGGTGTAAGCTTACCGTAAGGCGTCTGGTGTCCGGCCAGGCGTCTTTTTGTATAAATAAACGGATTGCTCAGGGGAGAGAGACTCCCTGGGAGGAAGCGATTGAAAGATTTTTCAAAAGTCAAAGGAACTCTGAAAGGATGGACGGAGAAGTCTGCCATATGGTATGAGAACGCATCGGAATACACAGGTTATCATGACAGGTTGTTGCAGTATCTGCTGCGTTTCCTGAAACCGGAGGACCGTTGCTGTGAAATTGCCTGCGGGACAGGGATCCTCGCCAGAAAAACAGCGCCGTATGTTTCCGCGTATACAGCGAATGATGCGGATCCGGAGGCTGTTTCTTTTCTGAAAAGAAGATTACAGGAAGCGGGAACTCCGGATATTGAAGTACTGGAAGGAGAATGGCAGGAAGTCCTCGCAGGCAGGAAATATGATGTAATTCTCACCAGCTATTACGGTGTGCCGGTGAAATTCTGGCCGCTTCTTACATCGCTGGCAGGCCGCAGTTTTATCGTGATCTGTCCAAGAAATGAACGGTGGCGGATCCTCCGGAACCGGGAAGAAGCGTCGGACGATGCGCCGGAAAAAACGATCAGCAAATTGGATACCCCGGGCAATATCACATATTTTCTCAGAAGTCAGGGGATTCCTTTTGAAACACTCCCTCTTGATCTGGAATTCGGTCAGATCTTTGTGGACCGCGAAGAAGCCAGGGAATATATTCAGCATTATTATCAGCTGGAAGGATCAGACGCAGAACAGTTCCTTGAAGAAAAAACCGTCTGGAATAACGGAAAGTTGTATTTTCCTAAGAAAAAGGAAATTGAAGTGATAGTGGCAGATCTGTCGGGTACGCAAAGTCCGACGGGAACTTTATGAGAAGACACTAATTAATGCTTCTGCTGAGGAATCAGACCGTTTCCTGATTACTCGAATGCATAGTTTTTATGATATTTTAATAGAACTTTGCGGCAGAATAACTAAAAAACGTCGTTTTTATTGTATTATCAACGTTTTTAGGTTGTTGAACACGTATTCATTCGCTCGGAGGCAAGCGAAATAATAAAGGGTTAAGGAAAAACTGATTAAAGGGAAACGCTGGCAGACGAATTGATCAGTGTTTCCTTAATAAACAGTTTCAAAATGCCAATCGTTTGAAAAAGGAGTATGCGTATTGCAAAATGAAGATTTAACTGCATTGACCAGAAGAATCGAGATTACGGACGCTGCCGTACTTTCCGAAATCTTTGGCGAATATGACAGTTACCTCAAACTGATACGGAAAAAGTTTCACGCCGATATCGTACTGCGGGGCGACGAGGTCGTCATTACCGGAAGGGACGCGGACGTGGTAGAAAGTGTGATTCGGGACCTGCACTGGCTGATTGAAAGAGGAGACCGGCTGGATGAACTGAAAGTAGGAAATGCGATCGACGCCAATGCCGCAGGGGAAGCTCTCCGCAAAAACGGAATGAAGAATGAAATCATCTGTTTTTCGAATAAAGGGAAGCCGGTACGGCCGAAAACGAGAGGACAGTCCGACTATACTGACTCGATCAGGAATCACGATGTTTCTTTTGGAATCGGTCCGGCGGGAACCGGAAAAACTTATCTTGCGGTGGCTATGGCGGTCAGTGCTTTTAAAAACAGGGATGTGGAGAGGATTGTCCTGACGAGGCCGGCGGTAGAAGCTGGTGAAAGTCTGGGTTTTCTGCCCGGAGATATGGAAGAAAAAGTAAATCCTTACCTAAGACCGCTGTACGATGCTCTTTATGACATCATGGGAAGAGATACGGTTGCCCGTTTGCGTGACAGAGAAACAATTGAAATCATCCCGCTGGCTTATATGAGAGGAAGAACGCTGGATAATTCTTTTATTATCCTCGACGAAGCGCAGAATACTACCAGGGAACAGATGAAGATGTTCCTGACGAGGCTTGGATTCGGTTCAAAAGCTGTAGTCACAGGGGATATTACGCAGATCGATTTGCCGAAAAAACGGATGTCCGGTTTGATTGACGTACAGAATGTTCTTAAAAATGTAGAGGGCGTCGGTTTTACTTATTTTAAAGATCGGGATGTGGTCCGTCATCCTTTGGTCAGAAGAATTATCAATGCTTATGAGAACGCCGGAGAATAAGTGACATGCGTATTGAAATATCAGAAGGAAGTGGCATCGACCGCAAACTGTTCGGATTTATGATGACCGCTGCGGAAAAATGTGTAAGTGACGAGGGGCTGGATCCTTCCTGCGTTGAAATCAGTTTATCCGTTGTATCAAAGGATGAGATTCGTGAACTGAACCGGGATTTCAGGGATACGGACCGGGTGACGGATGTACTTTCCTTTCCACAGTATGAGAGCCCCGAAGAGATCGGGAACGGAGAAGTCACTGTGCTGGGTGATGTGGTGATCTGCGATCTGGTGGCACGGCAGCAGGCAGAAATGTATGGTCATTCTTATGAGCGCGAATTCGTCTACCTGTTTGTGCACAGCGTGCTGCATCTTTTGGGATATGACCATATGGACGCCGCGGACAAAAAAGAAATGAGATCGAAGGAAGAAGAAGTCATGTCCTATATCGGTCTCGAGCGGGGTTTTACGCTGGCGGAAGATTTCTCTGCTGAAGAAAGTAGAGAAGAACCGCAAAAGATTAATGAAAATGAAGCAGGGTATAAAAAGGAAAGCGGTTCCATGGAAACAGTGACGGACCGGGAATTGATGGAGTACGCAAGAAATGCCTCCGAAAACGCTTATGCGCCGTATTCCGGCTTCCATGTGGGCGCGGCACTTCTTACTTCGGATGGAACCGTATATACCGGAGTCAATGTTGAAAACGCGTCTTACGGCGCTACGATCTGCGCGGAGCGTTCTGCTGTATCTGCGGCGGTATCGGACGGTTGCCGTGAATTTGAAGCGATTGCGGTCTATTCCCCGGATGGCGGTGCGTCGCCGTGCGGGATTTGCAGACAGGTGCTGCTGGAATTTAATGACACGCTCAGGGTGATAACATGTGATGACGGGGGACGCCTGGAAACCATTGAGCTTTCCGCTCTCCTGCCGAAAGGATTTACGTTATGAAATCAGGATTTGTCGGTATAGTAGGCAGGCCGAACGTCGGAAAATCGACATTACTTAACTCGATTATCGGAGAAAAAGTAGCGATTACCTCGGATAAAGCACAGACAACCAGGAACGCGATACGCGGTATCTATAACGAGGATGATTATCAGATTGTTTTTATTGATACGCCCGGACTTCACAAACCGGCGAATTCCCTGGGCAGGTATATGACCGATACCGCTGTGTCGACACTGAATCATTCGGATGTGATTCTCTTCCTGACTGACGAGCGGCTTTCCAAAGGACCGGGAGACAAATACATTGTCGAGCTTCTGAAAAAAGCGGATAAAACGCCGAAAATCCTCATTATCAATAAAATCGATCAGATTGAGCCGGACGAATACCGGGATATTTATAACGAATACGAAGCTACGGGGATCTTTTCACAGATCATCGGAACCAGTGCTTTAAAAGGAAAGAACACAGAGCTGGTGGTTGAAGCGATCAGGCCTTTTATCCCGGAAGGACCCCGGTATTTCCCTCCCGATTTCTTTACTGATAACCCGATGCGTTTCCTCGTTTCGGAAATCATTCGTGAGAAAGCGCTGATGTATCTTCGTGACGAAGTTCCGCACGGAGTAGCTGTTGAAATTGAACAGTATGAAGAAGAAGAGGACCTGACCAGCATCGGAGCTGTTATTTACTGTGAAAAGAAATCCCATAAAGGGATCATCATCGGAGCGCACGGACGGAAACTGAAAGGGATCGGAAAAGCTGCCCGCCAGGAAATCGAAGCGCTGGTCGGTACAAAAGTTTACCTGGAAATGTGGGTAAAGGTAAAGGAAAACTGGCGTGAAAGCGACATTCTGGTCAGCAATTTCGGATACAACAGAAATGATGATATCGGATGATTACAGAAACAGATGGAGTTATTCTCAGGCAGTCCAATATAGCGAATGATCGGAAAATGCTCGTCCTGCTGACAAGAAAATTTGGAAAAATCAGTGCAGGAACAGGGATTCGGACGGCAGGCAAGAGGAAGTCGTCACTGCCTCTGCGGGCGTTTACGCACGGGAGATATGAACTGTACCACGGCCGGAGCATGTTTAATGTCAACGCGGCGGATACGATGGAAAGTTTCTATGAGATCGGAGAGAATGTTGATCGCTTTTTCTGTGCTTCCTATGCTTTGGAATTTACAGACAGGGTATTGCCGGAAAACCTTCCTGCAGAGCCGGTTCTGGATACGCTTGTCAGCATGTTGAGGATCCTGTCGGCGAGAAAAACCGGACTTCGGTCCATACTGATCATTTATCAATGGAAGGTACTGCAGTTGCTGGGTTATATGCCGGGACTGGACTTCTGTGTAAAATGCGGCAGCCGTCAGGACACAGCCGGGCTGAGTATCGTTGATGGCGGTGTAATCTGCGGGAAATGCAGGAATTCCGGTACGGTCAATATGCGATTGCTTTATGACCTGAAGTTTGATATAATCAGAATATTAAAATTTATTGAGAAAAACGAGATGAAAGCCTTCTCCCATCTTACTTTTAACGCAGAGACAGCGGAGTATCTCGATGATGTACTGCGTAATTATTTGTCGTATCATCTCGATGTGAGAGATCTGAAAAGCGAACCGTATATCAGCCTGTTGTGACTATCCGGTAGTAGAATACCCCTGCCGGATGGATAATCCATTTACAGACTCGTGTTATTAATGCGCTTTGCGCAGAACTGTGTTGATTAATAGAAAAGGCGGTAGTGTTATGGAAATCAGTCTGGAAAAGATCGAACTGGTCAAAGACAGGACCGGTGTCAGTTATCGTGAGGCGAAAGAAGCCTTGATTGCAGAAAACGGAAGTGTTGTCGATGCGATTATCCGGATCGAAGATGAGATTGATATCGCTCCAAGGACAGCGGCAGAAAGCGCTGCGTTCGATATTGTAGGAAAACTCAAAGATCTTGTCCGGAAGGGGAATGTCTCGAAAGTAGTGATCCGCAGAGATGATCAGGTAGTATTGAGTATTCCGGTTACGCTGGGAGTGATCGGATCCGTCCTGCTTCCTGAAGCGGCGATATTCTCTACAATTGTCGCGCTTGGTGTGAAATGCAGCATCAGCATTGTTACTACAGACGGCGAAGAAGTGGACGTCGTACAGAAAGCCAAAGAAAAGATCAGTGATGCCAGAGATAATTACTCGAATGTAGCAGAAGGGCTCAAAGAAAAGGGCAGCGACGCTTTTTCAAAAATTAAAGAGAAAGCTGACAGCGTGATCTCAAGGACGGCTCCTGGCGGCGAAGAATTGATCGATGACGATTATTTCAATTTCGACGACGAGTATCCGGATCTTGAAGAAATTCCGGATAAGGAAGAAATCGCAGAGACTGTAGAAGAAGCCGGAGAAGCCGTAAAGGAAGCTGCCGAAGATGCCGCTGACAAAGTGAAAGACGCGGCAGAGGATCTTCTTGAAGAAGCCGAAGATCTGGCGGAAGAAGCTGAAGATAAATTTGAATCAACAATCAGCGATTTCAAAGCCAGAAGAAACAGATTTTTCAAATAGGATTTTACCAGGACCGGGGCAGTACACACGTAAATCGTGTTGCTGTCCTTGTCAGGTATATAAAGGCTCTGATTATCTTCCTGATTACTGGAGGATATAAGGGAATACTGAATACAGGGAAACGCTGTGCGGATGATGCCGGGTGTTTAATAAAGAATCTGCAAAAAGTAACCGGCTTGTCTTGCCAGCGTTTCTTCAGAAATCGGAGCCATATGTTTCTAAATAACGTACAGCAGGAGAATGATTAATCATGAGTAAAACAGTTCAGCACAGAGAGTTTACTATGGATAAACTGGTATCCCTCGCAAAATCAAGGGGTTTTGTCTTTCCGGGATCCGAGATTTACGGAGGACTGGCCAATACGTGGGATTACGGTCCTGTGGGAGTTGAACTAAAAAACAACGTAAAAGAATTATGGCGAAAGAAGTTCATTCAGGAGTGTAAATACAATGTCGGACTGGACGCAGCGATCCTGATGAACCCGAAAACCTGGGAAGCCTCCGGTCATGTGGGAAATTTCAGTGACCCCCAGATTGACTGCAAGGTCTGCCATGAGAGATTCCGCGCGGATAAGCTGATCGAAGATTATTTTGACAGACACGGGGAAGACCGGGTTGCGGACGGATGGTCCAATGAAGAGATGGATACTTTCATCGCGGAAAAAGGCATCAAATGTCCAACCTGTGGCAGTATCGATTTTACGAAAGTACGGCAGTTCAACCTGATGTTCAAAACCTATCAGGGTGTTACTGAAGCCGGTACCTCGGAGATTTATTTGCGTCCGGAAACGGCTCAGGGCATTTTTGTAAACTTTAAGAATGTCCAGAGGACGACCCGCAAAAAGCTTCCGTTCGGCATTGCTCAGGTCGGTAAAGCCTTCCGTAATGAAATCACGCCGGGGAATTTTACTTTCCGTACCAGGGAATTTGAACAGATGGAACTGGAATTTTTCTGCAGTCCGGAAGAAGACCTCAAGTGGTTTGAATACTGGCGTTCCTATTGCTGGCAGTTCCTGAAGGATCTGGGGATGTCGGATGATCATATCCGTCTCAGGGATCATGAAAAGGAAGAGCTTTCCCATTACAGTAAAGCGACCACCGATATTGAATATCTGTTCCCATTTGGCTGGGGCGAGCTGTGGGGTATTGCGGACCGTACCGATTTCGACCTCCGGAGCCATCAGGATTATTCCGGACAGGATATGTCTTATCAGGATCCCGTGACAAATGAAAAATACATTCCTTACTGCATCGAGCCTTCCCTGGGAGCCGACAGAGTAACACTGGCTTTCCTGGCGGAAGCGTACGATGAAGAAAAGATCATTAATAATAAAGGGAAAGAAGACACCAGAGTGGTTCTCCATTTCCATCCGGCTCTCGCTCCGTTCAAGGCCGCTGTCCTTCCGTTGACCAAAAAACAGGCGGAACAGGCGGAAGCCTTCGCGGATGAGCTTTCCGCGTTTTTCAAGGTGGACTACGACCTTCCGGGCAGTATCGGGAAACGGTACAGACGCCAGGATGAAATCGGGACTCCGTACTGTATTACCATCGACCCGGAAACGGAAACCGACGGCTGCGTCACGGTAAGAGACCGCGATACGATGGAGCAGATCCGTATCCCGCTGGATCAGGTGAAGGATTATATTCTTGAGAAAATCGCTTTTTAAGGAGACACGGACGAAACGGGGTAATTGACGGTTTCACCGTTTAAGGTTTTCTGCATGGCGTTTGACGAAGAGACAGTCCCGAAACGCAACCGGCAGCGGATTCCGTCGATGTTTTCTTGACGGAGCGTCTAAAAGGGATTATTCATTCTCTGATATCCGTGTGATGCGCAGAGGACTGAACCGGGGATTTCGAAAGCTTTCCGCTTGCGTTCCGGGTTTCGGGTCTGCCGATAACAGAGAATTGATAATATATTAATTAATGTTATTTACGAGGTGCTTATCAACATGAAGAAGTTTAAAAAAGTTCTTGTCGCGAATAGAGGAGAGATTGCCATCCGCATCATGCGCGCATGTAAAGAACTTGGTATTCGTACAGTCGCGATCTATTCGGAAGAAGATAAAAACGCTCTGTTCAGAACCAAAGCAGACGAAGCGTATAAAATCGGCATCGGAAAGAGTCCGGTCGATGTTTATCTGGGAATTTCCGAGATTATCAATCTTGCAAAGGAAAAGGGCGTAGACGCGATTCATCCGGGATATGGTTTTCTGGCTGAAAACTCCGATTTTGCGAAACAGTGCATAGCAAACGGAATCGAATTCATCGGGCCGACCGGTCAGATGATGGATCAGCTGGGTGATAAGATTCAGTCCAAGATCCTGGCGGACAAAGTTGGCGTTCAGACAATACCGGGCGTTAAAGAAGCGATCAGGACCAATGAAGACGCTGTAAAATTCGCGGAATACTGCGGTTATCCGGTTATGCTGAAAGCAGCTTCCGGCGGCGGCGGAAGAGGAATGCGTGTCGTCAGGGAACCGAAAGATCTGATTCCTGAATTCAACAGCGCGCAGAGCGAATCCCTGAAAGCGTTCGGGTCGGATGCGGTGTTTATTGAAAAATATGTTGAAAATCCAAAGCATATAGAAATCCAGGTATTGGGCGATAAGTACGGCAATGTTGTTCATATGTTTGAGAGAGACTGCTCTATCCAGAGACGTCATCAGAAGGTTATCGAGTTTACTCCTGCCCAGACCATTTCCGAAGAGCTCAGAAAGAGTCTGTGTGAAGATGCTCTCAAGATTGCAGGCGCAGTGAACTATAGAAGCGCCGGAACGGTGGAGTTCCTTGTCGATAAAGATGAAAATCATTATTTCATCGAGATGAACCCGAGAATCCAGGTAGAGCATACGGTCACAGAGCTGGTAACAGGAATCGATATCGTACAGGCACAGATCCTGATCGCCGAAGGCTATGCTCTTGATTCTAAAGAGATCAATATTCCGAGCCAGGACGCAATCCAGATGAGAGGCGCAGCGATTCAGTGCCGTATCACGACAGAAGATCCGGAGAACCAGTTTGCTCCTGATACCGGCAAAATCGAATTCTACGCGACTGGATCCGGTAACGGCGTAAGACTGGACGGCGGAAACGGATTTACCGGTGCTGTAATCACGCCGTATTACGACAGCCTTCTGGTGAAGATTTCCTGCTACGCACGGGATTTCAAAGCGACTGTCAACAAGTCGATCCGCGCTATTAACGAACTGGATATCAGGGGTGTCAAGACAAACAGGAACTTCCTGCTGAATGTCCTCAACCATCCGGATTTCATGGCAGGTACCTGCACAACGAACTTTATTGCGGAAAATCCGCAGCTCTTCAATGTTGATTTCGCGGATGCCAATGATGAGGAATTCAAAGTACTGAATTTCCTTGGAAACAAAGCGGTCAATGAAATCAAGTGGGATAAAGCTACGGCAAGCCTTCCTTTTGTTCCTAAGGTGGATACCAGCCTGATCCCTGGCTTGAAAGGAACGAAGCAGATCTTTGACGAGAAAGGGCCGGAAGGTCTTTCCAAGTGGGTTCTGGAACAGAAGCAGCTGCTCTTTACTGATACAAC
>JAEIGA010015082.1_pt1 | contig 11767 bp, 5 predicted proteins | sample 9270691 | NCBI WGS metagenome assembly JAEIGA01 (sample SAMN17057246, study PRJNA624740) | gut metagenome | biome: biome; isolation source: fecal sample | host: Bos grunniens | place: China: Xizang | collected 2019
GCCGGTGGTATCAAGCGTGCCGGCGCGTCCGCTGCAGCTACTGTGCTGATGATGATGGTTCCGATTCTGGTATTCGTTATTTCCCAGTCGAACATCATCGAAACCATGGGCTCCAGTGGTATGAAGGACTAAGGAGGGCAATATGAAAAGAATTACATCTGTTTTGCTGGTTGTATTGTCCCTCGTGATGATGGCATCAGCGTTTACCTTAGGCGCGGGAGCTTCCTCGGCATATCAGACCTACACCTACTCCATCAACGGAGACGCGCTTTATTCTCCGGACGCGTACAGCGCAACCGGAACCTACGATTACCTGCAGATGGGGTTGGATCTCAACCTCAACGGCCCCGGCGACATGGTGACCGACGCCAACCAGAAGGTTTACATTGCCGATACCGGCAACAACCGCATCTTGGTGCTGGACCGTTACTACAAGTTTGAGTTCCAGATTGATACCTTCATTAACGAGCAGGGTAATAACGACGCTCTTGCGGGCCCTCAGGGCGTTTTCGTAACCGAGGATTCCATTTGGGTATGCGATACCGATAAGAACCGCTTGGTTCAGTTTGACCTGACCGGTAACTTCATTCGTATCCTGGATGCTCCCGAGAGCCAGCTGTTTGATGACGACGCGGTTTACAAGCCCGTAGCAATGGCCATCGACCAGTACGGAAGAATCTACGTTGTATCCTCCACCACCTACCAGGGTATCATCGTTATGGACAACGAGGGCGGATTCGTCGGCTTCATCGGTGCCCAGGCGGTTACCATCAGTGCGTGGGAGATCATTTGGAGAAGATTCCAGACCGAAGAGCAGCAGAAGCTGACCTCTTCCTACGTTTCTACCGAGTTTAACAACATTACCATCACCGCCGACGGCTTCGTTTACGTTACCACCTCCTCCATTAAGGAGAGCTCGGTACGTAGCGCCATTACCGGTAAGAGCAAGAAGGGTACCTACATGCCCGTTAAGCTTCTGAACCCCGCCGGTGACGAGATCATGAGAAGAAACGGCTTCTGGCCTCCCGCAGGTGAGATCGATTTCTCCACCCTGAGCACCGCGGAGTATTCCGGCGTTTCTACCGTTACCGACGTAGCGGTTGGTCCCGAAAAAACCTGGACCATCATTGACTCCAAGAGAAACAAGCTTTACACCTACGACTACAACGGCAACCTGCTCTTCGCCTTTGGTGATAAGGGCGCAATGCTGGGTAGTATCTCCAACATCGAGGCGGTTTGCTATCAGGGCGACACCATGCTGGTTTTGGATAAGGGTAGTAACTGTATCGTGGTTTACGAGCGCACCGAGTACGGTGACATGTTGCTGGAAGCCATTGCTGCAGAAAACTCCCTGGACTACAACTATGCAATCGATTGTTGGGAAGCCGTTCTCCAGAGAAACTCCAACTTTGACGCTGCCTATGTTGGTATCGGTAACGCTTACTACCGTAGCGGTGAATACAAGCAGGCTCTGGAATTCTTCGAGATTGCTTACGATACCGAGGGTTGGTCCAACTCCTATAAGGAAGTTCGTAAGGAATGGATGTCCGATTGGTTCCTGCTGATGATCCTGCTCATCGTTGTGGTGATCGTTGTCATCGCTAAGTTCTTCGGCTTTGCTGCCAAGGTCAACAAGCGCGTTGCTACCGACGGTAAGGCAAGAAAGACCTTTGGTCAGGAATTGCTGTACGGCTTCTACGTGATCTTCCATCCCTTTGACGGTTTCTACGATCTGAAGCACGAGCATCGTGGCTCGGTAAGAGCATCTCTGGTGTTCCTGGGTCTTACCATTGTAACCTTCTTCTATCAGGGCATTGGCCAGGGTTACGTTCTCAACCCCACCGGTAATACCACCACGATCTTCTCTCAGGCGATTTCGGTTCTGGTTCCTCTGTTCCTGTTTGTACTGGGTAACTGGTGCCTGACCACTCTGTTTGAGGGTGAGGGTAGCTTTAAGGATATTTTCGTTGCATCCTGCTACTCGCTGCTCCCCTTGAGCTTGATCAACATTCCCGCAACGATCTTCTCTAACTGGGTTACCGATACCGAGGCAAGCATCGTTACCTTCGTTGGCACGCTGGCGTTCATTTGGGTATTCATCCTCTTGTTCTTCGGCACCATGGTAACGCACGACTACTCCATGGTAAAGAACTTCATTACCATTCTGGGTACCGTGGTTGCAATGGCTTGCATCGTGTTTATCGTATTGCTGTTCAGTATGCTGCTGACCAAACTGATAAGCTTGGTTTCCAACATCGTAACAGAGCTCCAGTACCGTATGTAAAGACAGATAGGAGGTTATGAAATTGAAATTCTGCAAAAAAATATTTTCGACACTCTTAGCTGTCATGATGCTTCTCAGCGTTGTTTCCACCTTTGGAATCAGCGTGAGCGCCGCCGATAAGGAAGAAGAGCTGACTGCGGATCAGATCATCCAAAATCAGTACCTGGGTGTGATCTATAACACTCCCGAGGAAAAGCTGGCTACCATGACCATGATGCTGGAGCGCGACGGCTATCAGCTTTGGGTGGATGCCACCAGCGGCGAGGTTGCCACCGTGGAGACTGCCAGCGGTAACATCGCTTTCTCCAATCCTTACGACGTTGCAGGTCCCTTGCTGGATCCCAAGCTGAACGGCTCGGATTCTACCAAAAAGCAGGTGCTGTCCCAGCTGATCGTTCAGTACATTGATAACGGTACCACCAAGTATCTGTACAGCTTTGAGGAAGCCGCTATGCGTGAGCAGATCAACGTGCTCTCCATTAAAAACGGCGTTCGTATTGAGTACACCATCGGCCGTGAGGAATCCAGAAAGCTGGTTCCCAGACTGATCTCGGTGGACAACTACAAGGAACTCCTGGATGGCCCTCTGCAGACTGCTGTGGCCAACGAGGAAATTTCCAAGTTCTTCTACGATAAGTTCAACGCATTCTACGATTTTACTTCTTTGGAAGAGTGCCGCTCTCAAAAGGCAAAGGATAATCTGCTCATCACTTACCCCATTTGCGCCGAGATGGATATTTACGTATTCGCAACCGACGCATCCGCGGTAGAGCTGAACTGGGTTGAGTCCATTATTAAGGCATACTGCGAGGACTACACCTTCGAGCAGATGGATGCCGACCACGAAGAAACCGGATACGAGGCCACCGACGAGAAGTACCCCGTGTTCAAGATGGCTCTGGAGTACTCCCTGGATAAGAACGGCATGAACGTTCGTATGCCCTGTAACGGTCTTCGTTACGACATGTCTACCTACACCCTGGAGAATCTTACCATTCTTCCTTACTTTGGTGCAGGTAACAGCGAAAACCCCGGTTACAACTTCTATCCCGACGGCTCGGGCTCTCTGTTCGATTTCGAGCAGCTGAACACCAAGTCCACCACCACCATCCGTGGTAAGGTTTACGGCATCGACTATGCTTACCATACCATTAACGGTACCTACCAAAAGGCCATCCGTTATCCCGTATACGGCACGGTTGCTACCGAGACCATCTATTCCTTTACCTGCGCTAACGCTGCAGGCGAAACCGAAAACGTTCGTGTTTCCAACTCCATCATGGACCTGGAGGAGATCCAGACCTGGCTTGAGACCAACGGCATGACCATCACCTCCGAGATCTCCGAGGAAACCTATAAGCGCGGCTACGTTGCTATGATCGAGTCGGGTGAATCCCTGGCCGAGATTGCAACCTACCATGCAGGTTCTCTGAGCTCTTACAACACCATGATGAACTACTTTAACCCGAAGCCCAAGGATAGCTACGATATTTCCGACGCTATCTCGGTAAGTAACTCGGGTTCGATCTGGACCGTTGTTTCCGAGCGTAAGTATACGGGCAACATCAAGATCCACTACTCTCTGCTCAGTGACGTTGCCATTGGTGAGGCCACCAGAGCCGAAAACAAGAACTACAAGTACTACGAGGCATCCTGGCTGGGTATGGCTGAGGCTTACCGTGATTATCTGGTATCCAACGGCACGCTCACCAAGCTGACCGAGGATGACGTTCAAGAGGGCATCCCGCTCTACATCGAGAGCTTTGGCGCACTGCTGACGCAGCAGACCATTGCTACCATTCCTGTAGACGTTATGACTCCTCTGACCACCTTTGAGAACGTGCTCACCATGTACAATGAGCTCGCGGATAAGGGCGTTAAGAACATCAACTTCAAGCTGACCGGCTACGCAAACGGCGGTATGTACTACACCGTTCCTTCGGATCTGAAGTGGGAGAAGGCTGTTGGCGGTAAGAACGGCTTTAAGGAGCTGATCGCTGAGTCCGAAGCCATCAACGCCAAGGGCGATGGATCTCACCTTGGTCTGTTCCCGGATTTCGACTTTGCTTACATTCAAACCAACACTCTCTTCGATAGCCTGAACCTGCAGGATGACGCAGTTAAGACCATCGATAACCGTTACACCTCCTTCCGTCAGTACAGTGCAACCCAGCAGACCTACGTCAGCTTCTATCAGCTGGCCGTATCGCCTGCTCGCTACAGCAAGTTCTACAACAAGCTGATCGAAAAGTATTCCGCTTACGGTCTGAAGACCATGTCCATTGCCTCCCTGGGTACCGCTCTGAACTCCGACTTTGACGAGGATGAGCCCTACAACCGTGAGGACAACAAGGAATTCACCGTTCAGGCCTTCTCGGATCTGAAGAATGCAGGCTACAGCCTGATGACCGACGGCGGTAACGCTTACACCTGGGGCTACGTTGATCACATCATCAACGTGGATCTGGACTCCAGCCGTTACATCAAGTCCAGCGCATCGGTACCCTTCATCGGTGCCGTACTCCACGGCTACATCGAGTTTGCCGGCACTCCCTTCAACGAAGAGGGTGACACCGACTACGCGATCCTCCGCGCTATCGAAAACGGTGCCGGAATGTACTTCATTCTTTCTTACCAGAATACCAACGAGCTGAAGGAAGACTTCTTCCTTAGCCAGTACTACTCGGTTCGTTACGATATTTGGCAAGAGGACGTTGTGAACTACTACAACATGCTCAACGAGGCTCTGAAGGACGTTCAGACCAAGGTGATCATCGACCATGGATTCCTGGAAGGTGAGCGCGTACTGGATAAGGACGAACTGCTGGCCGAAATCGAGCAGAGTCTGAAGGATGCTGCCGAAGCGGAAAAGCAGAAGCAGGAAGATCTGAAGAATGCTCAGATCGTTCAGGTTGCCGACGCTTGGAACAGCGCAGAGAACGCAAGAACCAACATTCTGGCTCTCATTCAGGCAATGAACGATAAGAACGCTGAGTTGCTGAAGAACTACAACCTGGTTGTAAGCTTTGCCTCCAACGGTGCAAAGGACGCCATCGTTACCCAGATGCTGAAGATGGGTGAAGATGAAGAAACCAACGCCAAGGCCGTTGCCAACTTGCAGGCTTACATCGACTCCATCAAGACCACCGCAGCCAACGTGCTCAAGTGCTACGAGGAGCAAAAGCTCCTGCTGCAGTCGGTTTACCAGGTGATTGAGGACGTGGAAGCTGCTTCCGATATCATCATGAACTCCGAGCTGAGCGACGAGGTTAAGAACAATATGGTTACCTACATTGCTCAGTGTCTGACCGACGCGCAGACCCTGATCGGTGATGCCGAGGCTCTGGTAGACGTTCACCTGGATCTGGTGAAGGACGATACCAGCGATAAGTCGGTAACCCGCATTGCTACCACCTGCCGCGATACCGTTCAAGCGTACAAAACCGTTATGGAAGAGTACATTCCTCACGTAGAGACTCTGAAGGCTGCTTGTGAGAGTCACTACTTCACCGTAGAGGATGTTCGTGCCGCTGTAAAGCTGGACGACGATACCACCGGTGATGATGATGACGATACCACCACCGACTTTGACAAGTATCACGTGGACAACAACAAGATCGTAGTTGTTACCTACGGTGATCGCGACGATATTACCGGCGTGAAGACCGCGTACAAGAGCTTTATCCTGAACTACAACACCTTTGCGGTTGTAGTTGAGTACGATGATGTGAAGTACACCATTCCCAGCGGCGGATACGTCGTTCTTTACGAAAACTAAAGGGAGGAACTACACATGACGAAAGATGTAAATTTGGGTGCCGCTTCCGCGGCACCTAAGAGAAGAAAGATCGCCTCCCTGGACCGCAAAAAGGCCCGTGCCGGTTGGTTGTTCGTTCTTCCGTTTATCCTGGGATTTATTATCATTTATCTTCCCATGGTTTATGAGTCTCTGGTGCTCAGCTTCCACAAGGTAAGCATTGTGGGCGGCGAGGCCGGCGGCTACACCCTGACCTTCGTAGGTTTTGAAAACTATAAAAACGCTCTGTTCGTTGACCCCGACTTTGTGCAGACCCTGGTTTCGGGATTGGGTCAGATGGCCTTCGATATTCCCGCAATCCTCATCTTCTCCCTGTTCATGGCAGTAATGCTGAACCAGAAGATGGCAGGTAGAGCTGCATTCCGTGCAATCTTCTTCCTTCCCGTTATTCTTTCCACCGGTATTATGGAAAGCATTGCCGCTCAGGATATTCTGGGTGAAGAGATCGAAGAGGGCGGCGGTATTGATACCGGTACCGAGGAAAACGCCTCCGAGCAGCTGGTATCCAGTATGGACCTGGAGCGCTTGTTTGCCAACATGAAGGTTGGTACCGAGCTGGTTACCTACGTAACCACCGCAATCAACAACATTTACGACATCGTTAACCGTGCCGGCGTACAGATGCTGATCTTCTTGGCAGCTCTGCAGTCGATCTCTCCTGCCATCTACGAGGCTTGTAAGATCGACGGTGCAACCTCCTGGGAAACCTTCTGGAAGGTTACGTTCCCCATGATCAGCCCTATGATCCTGGTAAACGGTGTGTACACGATCATCGACTCCTTTACCACAGAAAGTAATGAAGTCATGGTTTACATTTCCAACGTGTATTCCGAGGCTGACGGTGACGTTTTGAGCTCGGCAATGGCGTGGATCTACTTCTTGATCGTAATTGCGATCGTTGCTATCATTGCTTCGGTAATGTCTGCGTTCGTATTCTACTCAAGAAAGAATGACTAAGAAAGGAGGAGAAACGCATGAATTCGCAAAACATTGATAATAAGCCTATGATCAAGCGGGAAACCAAAAATCGCATCCGTGTGGATTTTGACCGTACCCCGTTGAAAGAAAGACTCAAGGCGAAGTTCCTGTCTTTCTACTTCCTTACCAAGCTCGTTTTCTGGATCTTCCGTTTGGTACTGATGATCGGTATTTCGTATATCGTAATTTTCCCCTTCATCACTAAGATTGCCGGTTCCTTCATGGCTCCCGAGGATTTTGTTGACGTTACCGTGCAGCTGATCCCCAAGAACTTCTCATTGGATATCTACCGGGCAATTTTGACCGAGCTGGATTACTGGAGCGCATTTGCTACCACCTTTACGCTGTCGCTTTCCACCGCCCTGGTGCAGACCTTTATCTGCTGCCTGATCGCGTACGGATTTGCAAAGTTTAAGTTCAAGGGTAGAAACATCCTCTTCCTCCTGGTTATTCTTACCATGGTTATTCCTCACCAAACCCTGCAGCTTTCCATGTTCATGGAATTCCGTTACTTTGATGTTTTCGGTATTGTAAAGCTGCTCAAGGGTGGCGGAATTGAAGTGTTTGGCCACAACATTAAGAACCTTGGCGAGGGCGTTGCTGCATTCTTTGAGAAGCTGGACATCCTCCCCGATGAGATCAAGTGGGGCGCTTACAAAACGGCTCGCGGCATGACCAAGTACAAGGTGCAAATGGATATTACCCAGGCGGGTATCAACCTTTGTAACACCTACTTCCCGCTGATTCTGCTGTCGCTGGGTGGTTTGGCGTTCAAGAACGGTTTGTACATCTTCATGCTGCGTCAGTTCTTCCGCGGCGTGCCGGATGAATTGGAAGAATCCGCTTACATGGATGGTTCGGGCACCCTGCGTACCTTCATCCAGATCATTCTTCCTCTGTCCATCCCCATGATGGTAACCGTGTTCCTGTTCGCATTCTGCTGGCAGTGGACCGACGACTTCTACACCAACATGTTCTTCAGCTCTACGGAGGTGAACCTGTTGACCAAGATCATCGATATTCCCAACTCTCTGAAGACGGAATATGCAGGCCAGGCGCTGTACTACACGGCCATTCGAAACACCTGCGGCTTGATGATCATTCTGCCTCTTGTGATTCTGTACGTATTCTGCCAGAACTTCCTGGTACAGGGTATTGAACACTCGGGTATTGCAAACTAATTTGTTTGGTTTGTATCTGTATAAAAAAGCAGGCATCTTGCAAAAGATGCCTGCTTTTTTGTGTGTGTAAATAGGAAGAGAAAGTGTTTTCAACGATTCAGCGCATGGAGATCAATCTCGTATGCGTTGTTGGAATGAATGACGGTAACTCGCGTTGGATCGTGGCGGATGATCTTGGGGAGGGGATCACCGGCCTTTATGGGGATCAGCAGAGTGTGAAAGCGGAAATTCTTGACGTTAGAAGCCTTTCGCGACACGGTAACCGCCTTGTGCAGAGCCTGATCGTTTCTTCCATTGTACCATCCTTGCAGCTGCGGCTCGGTGATGCCCGAAACGATCTTCAGCTCTACCGATTCGGGGCTATCGTCCAGAGGAAGGATGGCAATTTCGTATTCCTTGCCAAACCGTGAGAGCACTCCATTTTCGTGTTCCGTAAGACGGTCCACCGTTTGTGTGTCCAGATGGAAGAGAACTTCAAAATCATGGGGGAGCCCATCCACCGACGTGATGGTGTCAGCAATGCAAAACAGATCGGGCTTGCAAAACCGAACCTCTCGTTTGTGGGTTGCGAGACGAATCATGTTCTCTCCAAAGGTATCATCGTAGATTCCTTGGGCATAGTCAAAGACCTCGTTGGTAATCCATCCTGCGGGAATGCTTTCGGTCACTTGTCGCGGCTCCTTGCGATTTTGGGAAAGACCGTCCACCAGTACGGTGTTGTGGCCGTAGCCCGAGAGGGCGTATTTCCGTGCCGGGGACTTTTCGTACTGTCCTCCGCCGTCATCGTAGATCAGTTCCCGGGAGCCTGTGTAGAGATTAACGTTCAGCTTGTCTTGGTGGCTGTGGGCCATGCCGAGGGGGCCAACGTCAAAGCACAGATAGGTGGCGTCGGCACTCCAATCCGAGCGCATAACGGCAAAACCCGCATAGGGAAGGTAGGCCGAGGCGGTGCTGCCTGCGGGAGGGGCCCCCTGGGCACGGGCAGTGTTTATAAAGGTGTATTCGGGCTTGGAGCCCAGCAAACGCTCCCCGCGCTTGGTAAAAAGGGAGGTTTGAATGGTATAGGTATCGTTGGTTCGGGGCTGGGTTAGGGCAGGGGTGGATAGGAGGATGGCGGCGTCCACCGTTTTGCGCAGCAGCTGTGTGAACTCTGCCGGGATCTCGCTCTCCGCTCCCAGAGATTGGGCAAGACTGTAGAAATTGGCGGCGCAGGAAAAGACCACGCCTTGGTAGTCGGGGGAAAGCTCGTTGTGCATGCCGTCGGGAAGAATTTGGGATGTTAGCTCTGCCAGAAGATGCTTGGTGGCGATGGCTTTGTTTGTTTGCGCGTCGGAGAGCTCGTCAAAGAGGGCAGAGAAGGAATAGAGGCCGTTGGCTTCCATCATCAACCAGTTTTTGCCCGTGGGATGCTCCGCCAGATGGATCGCTTGGCGGTGCATGGAGGCGATCATGAGGAGGAGGGCGAGATCCTCCAGGGAGGGGGAGGCCTTGAAGCCGTCAAAGGCGATCAGCCAGGTGCCAAGCAAACGGAGGCCGCATTCAATGGTTCGCCAGGCACTGTCGGGAGCGTTCCATTTTTCGGGGAGCTCGGTTTGGGCGATCCAATGCAGGAGCTGATTCCGAAAAGCTAGGGCGAAGCGTTCCTCCCCCGTGGCGGCGTAGGCGCGAGCCATGTGAGGCCAAAAGTTATGGCGGTTGAGCTGCCAGAGCCATTCGTGATTGATGGGCTCTTGGATCTTGGTGGGATTGAAGAGGAAGTCGATCTCACCGTTGGGAAATTCCCAGGGAATGTTCACGACCGTGACCTTGCCGTGAATGGCGTTTTCGGCTTCGGTGAGATGATAGCCGCCGCGGCAGGAGATTTCGGGAAGAGGGAAGGGGGCTTTTGCCCGAAAATGGGCGGCACATAAGTGCAAAGCGGCCTCAAAGTTCTCGTTTTGGAGGGCCAGACAAAAATCCTTGCCGATGGCCTCGCCTTTGATGTGATCCAAAAGCTCCTCCAGATGCTGGGTATATTTCAGCGCCGTGTCTTGATTCGAGGTCAACACGGAAACGGTATGGAGCAGTTGTTCTCTTCGGTTGTTCATTGGAATTACCTCGCTGTTGGTTTGATGATATTATTATACTACATTGTTGCTAACATTTCAACTGCTTTGTTTGGTGTGCTAAAAAAAAGAGATCGATATGAAAAAAGCCACCCGGTTGGGGGGCCTGGGAGGGATGATAAGCATTGCCCGTGCCTCTCTCTTCCATGGGGCAACGCCATGCTTGCAAAGGAAGCCGATGGAAACAAAGGTATAACTGGCACTGCAATAACTTGCAAAGCAAGGAGGAATGCAATCATTCATTTGCTGTTTAATAGATGGTTTTTATCTTAGAAATAAAGAATATTGGCGTAGAAATAAGCGTTATTCCATGCTTTTTACCGAAATTGCTTGTACTATTCTATTACAAAACAGATAGGTTTATTTTGTGAACTCTTGACACCTATGCCAAATTATGTTATAATTAACTCATCAAATTGATATGGAGAATGAATATGAAAAAAACACTCAAAGCTTTAGCCCTCATTCTTTGTTTGTCAATGCTTGTAAGCCTTTTGGCGTGCACTAAAGAAAATAAGAATGAAAACGAAACTCTTACAACAGTTGGCACAACTACCATACCGGCATCGGATACCAACGAGCCCCCCGCAGAACCGGAGCGCGAGAAAATGGAATACTTTAAGAATTACGTTTCAAACACCTTGGCAGGAACCTCAAACCAGCTTTATTTTGACAATGCATCGGCAAACGGCGCTGTTAGCGAGGGCATGATATTCTACAAGGCAACCGTTGGCGGCGAGTTTGAATACTCGCTGCTGTTCTCAGACACTATCGACTCCACCTATGCAAGGGGCGAAACAGGTGTCCCTAATATGAAGTTGGAAGATTTTGAGATCACGGGCGTCAAGTTAGGCGTTATGGCAGGAAATGCAGCCGTAATCGGTAACAACGCGGAACGTGACGTTGCTTTTGTCAGCACAACGGTATTAAAGTACGAGCACACAAACAATGTCACTTACTTTGAAACTGCCCCTGTGACGCTGAATGCAGCGGCTAACGATTATATCGTAGTTCTTGTTGAGTTTAAAGGCACACGAGTTCCCTGCCATGTTGAATCTCTTGTTCCAACTTTTAAAAAGGATAACGGAACCTGGAAATTAAATAAGAATGTTCCGCTTGCCAACATGGTCGGTATTAGAAGAGAGGTCAAAGCTACCATTGCTTATCTTGGCGACTCCATAACTCAGGGCATTGGAGTTGGCGAAAACAATTATACATTTTGGAATGCAGTAACCTCTGAAAAGCTGGGCAACGATTATTCGTACTGGAATTTGGGGATCGGTTACGCGAGATGTAAGGATGTTGCTACCAACGGCGCTTGGCTGTTCAAGGCAAAGCAGATGGACTATGTTATAGTCTGCCTTGGCACCAACGATATCGGCACGGAAAACTCTGACGGCCC
>JAEIGA010015083.1_pt1 | contig 11767 bp, 12 predicted proteins | sample 9270691 | NCBI WGS metagenome assembly JAEIGA01 (sample SAMN17057246, study PRJNA624740) | gut metagenome | biome: biome; isolation source: fecal sample | host: Bos grunniens | place: China: Xizang | collected 2019
AATGGGTTAGCCCGATAGCTTTCATGGCGCGGGTTCGCTGGTGTCCTGCAGTCAGGATGCCATTCTCGCCGTTGATGATGACCGGCTTAATCACACCAAACTTCCGCAGGCTCTCCTGCAGAAGCACGAATTTCTCCTCGTCCAGATGGCGAGGGTTGTAAACCGCAGGTTTCAATTGCGCCAGCGGATAGTTCGGTATGAATTCAGCTTTCATGGGAGTCGGTGCGGAAGTTGGAATCACCGAACTCCATGAGTTCGAGAGCAAGTCCATTGTAGTTGCCATGAACGGAGCTGTATTCTTTAAGCAGTCGCTCGAATCGCTCGGCTTCGTCCGGCTGCATATAGATTTTCTTGGCTCCATAGGCAATGAACGGCAGGATGGTCACGGTGCTGTCATTGTCGGCATCCAGCGGCACGTTATCCGGCACGGTGTCCAAGTCCTCCGATACGCTGGCCAGCATGGAGTTGATTTCGGAATCGTTGAACCCGGTAAGTTCCAAATCAATCTGCCCATCCAGTTCGCGGATGATGGCATTCAGCTCGTCCTCATCCATGTTGGAGAGTTCGGCAATCTTGTTGTCTGCCACCATATCTGCCCATTCGGCAGCTTCATTTTCGTAGTCCTGATAATCGACAGGCACTTCCTCCAGCCCAAGCATACGAGCTGCAAGCAAGCGACCGTGACCTTTCACGACAAAGCCGGAGCGGCGGCTGACAACAATAGGATTACGCCACCCCTGATGACGTATGATTTTCGCCAAGGCGATAATCTGGTCTTCCGGGTGGCGGTTCGGGTTGCGGGGATTCTCAATCAGGGAATCCGTAGCAACAACATCGGTATGTGCGCAGTAAATCTTACTCATGCCCAAGGAGGCATGTCAAATCGCAATTCGTCAAAGGTTCTATTGCTAACTCGTGTGCATTCGTAAAATCGCCAAAAGAGGTGTATGGTTCCTGAGGATGGAGTAAGATACATTGGGGCTGTAAAGAATCTACTTCAACCAAATCTTTGAATTCTCCACAATTGCAATAGTCTTTAGATTCCCACTTTTTTACAAGAGTGCAAAAATCATTTATAGATAAGCTGATAATGATGTTTTTAGTATCTTTTATATCATAATAATCTGCACAGCCGATTGAAAGGACGACAAAATTTTCTGGTGCGTTGTATCCTGTTTCTACAATAATTGGAAGCGAATTTACGTGAGAAATCAGAAATGCATCCTCCCCTGAAAAGAAATCCTTTACTTTCTTCACTTTGTCAACACCTGACTTATGGAGAAGAAGATTGCTAAAAAGTATTTGTTTATCCATGGTGCATGGATTTTACACTTGATTCTAAAAACAGTCAAGCAAGTAGAACTCATTCCCCGCCCACCAATTTCAGCATAATCGCCCCGCACACCTGCATGGCTTCGCAGTCAAGGTAGTGGTTATCGCGGTTACCAATCTGCTTCCAAATCCATCGGCCTTTATCGTAGGTGCGGTGTTCAGAGTCCATCATATCCAGATAATCCTGCGGGACATTAGCGGGAATTTCCCAAAATGGGGGTGACGTGTTACGCCGGAGTCGGAACAACGCGTCTTTCACGTTCAAGTTACTCCAGAAATACATATCCGCGACTTTCTGATAACCGAGGGTAATTTTTCGTTTGGGAGAATAGAATCTTTCCACCTGCTTACCATCATTCAACCGATGCGTGAAAGTCGCCCGGCGGTCACCCATCAATGCCGTCCAGCCACGTTCGGCACAATGCCCATACACCTCATAACTCTGGTAGCCGCAATCCAGAAACACCAGATTACTCTGCACTCCGTATTTCTCGGCCAATGCGGCTATATCATCCCAGGAATGAAGTTTATCGCAGAGCATCAGCCGGGAACTACCATCCAAGGCCCAGGCCCGCAGAACAGCATAAAAACACTCGCGCTGAACGTCCACCGTCAACAGGCGTAGCGGCACACCTCCGATATTACCCTCTCCTGCCCAAAAATCCCCCATCCTGTAATCCGATGGCGTATTTTCAACATGAAAATCCTCATGCACCTCATCCCACGACAACGCCAGGCGTTTCTGATAAAATTGCTGCAGCTGGGTGTAATCCCCTTTGCGAGCCGCCGCCTTAGCCCGCAGATACAATTCTGCAAGCATACCCCAGCTCATGGTGGCAAGTGCATTCCAATGGAAGCCCACATACTCCGAAGCAGCATTCGGATTCTGCGGTACAAACCGGGCATTCCCATTCAAATCACGCCTCACGTCGTCTCTATCCTCAAATCTGGCCTGACAATGCGAACACCGCATATAAGTCGTAGCCCGCACCTTCCGGAAATCATAATTCCCCTCAGCATCCTTACAATCCTTACTCCATTCAATACATGACCAGGCGTATGCCTGTTCTTTACCACAATGCGGACAGGTAAACATCCATTCCCGCTGGTCAGTAGTATCAAACTTTGCGTGTGTATCATCCCCGGCAAAGCCTCCCTGAGAACAAAAGATACACTTGCCCAGCCAGCCGAATGCCGTTGTACGGGCTTCGGCTTCTGCCATGTGGCCCTGCGGCCAGCGCCATGTCTCGTCACCAATCAGCCAACGGATAGAGCGGCGTTGCAGATTACTCTTGTTGTAAGCTCCGGTAACCCAGAGCGTCATGCCATTGGCAAAATGGATGGTGGTGTTACGCAGTTTATACTTATCTGCCGGGTACAACGCTTTTACGGGCTGGCAGCAATCGAAGATTTTTCGCAAGCGACCTTCGGCCTGGTCACGGGCATCATCATCGTTCTGATCCAGCCAGAGAGTCGGCCCGGGTAGATTGGCTATGATGTAGCAAAGAGCAACCTCAATCGCAGTTGATTTAGAACTCTGCACAGCGGCAATGATACTCACTAGCCGCGTGCGTGGATTCACCATTTCCTGCATCACTTCCTTAAGCATCGGGGAATTGAAAACGCGAAAACTCCCGGGTATGGGAGAGTATGGAATGTTCTCAATATGCTGCTCAGCCCACATCCAGACATCTTTGCGGTCAGGAGGAGTCCACGCTTCACACCACAGGCTTTCCAGATATTCGCTTTCGGGCATAATCAAGCACTTTCTTCACCATATCCGGTGTCAGCATACAATCCACCAGGCGGATAACAGCCCACCCCTGCAACGTGGCAGCCAGATATTTTTCGGCATCATTCAGAAATCCTCGTGGAGTCACATGTCTTCCCCTATTCCATACACCGCCCTCAATTTCCACCAGAACCCGCGCATCAAGCCACGCAAAATCCGCCCGCCAACGCCGGCTTTTATCAAATCGGTACTCCCGCATCAGTTCCGGGCCACCCAGAGCATCCCAGAGCGTAGCAAAGCGGTTCTCGAGTTCAGAGCTGGTACGTTTGCTGACCACATCCCATGGGAATGTGTCAAATCAGGGAGTCAGGCTGTCGCCTTTCCCCTCGTGCAACTCCTGCAGAACAGCATCAATCGCCGCCGATAGCGACTCCTGTATACTTGGCGCATCCATTCCTGCCAGAACTGGTGGCAATTCTTTCTCAAATTTGGCTCGCAGCAGGTTGACCACGCGTCCGCAACGGCTCAGCCATGCTTCGCGCACCATATCCTTGCGGATGTATTCGCCTTTCCGCACAGAAAGACGGAATTCTCGTTCATTCACCTCTGCCAGCAATTTGCGAATCTTAAGCCCTTCTTCATCTCCGGGAGAAGTACCATCCAAATGGTGCGTATGCAGGAACTTACGCCAAGCCACCACATCATGCTTACCGTTGGATTTAGGCTCTGGGGCATCCGGCATCTTGCGCCAGTTCGATATGCTGCGTCTCGAAACACCGAGCGCCGCAGCCAAATCTACCACGGTACTGACCTCGGTGATATTCGGGTCGCCACCCTGTTCTGAACTGTAGGCAATCGTCTGCAACAGCTCCACTTCTGCTTTAGTGAGTGGTTTCTTGGCTTTGACCTTGCTGACAGCTTGCTTGATGGCATTGGCGCGGTTAACCTCCAGAACGGTATCAGCCTGAGATGGTGTGACGATGTTCGGCATGCAAGAAAAAGCCCCTGTTCAGGGGCGGGGTTAAGGTGGATTAGTATTCATCCGGCAATAGAGCTGTCGTCCGGCTTCTATCCCATTCCGTGATAATCCAGAGGACTCGACCATCCTCGAACTTGTAGACACTCATGACTCTTGCCGGGGCTTGCGGATCGAGGGCTGCATCGTTTGTCTTTTTGTCTTCCTTGCAGCAATCGCCCCAATCACCGTATGAGTGACGCTTCATGCACCTGGCAATCTCTTCGTGGGTAAAGGCTTCTTCTGCGCCGGTCGTGATAAGCGTACGACCGAGTTTTACCTTAACTCGACACGCTTCCACGAACCACGGCGGGCGAACGGTACAGGCGGTGTGTTCCCACCAGACTTCCTCCAGCTTTTCCGGGGCTACACCCTCTTCCGTTTCGAGAAGAAGATATCCTTTTCCCTTGGTAACGTAGCCCCATTCCAGCTTGCGGGTTCCATCCTCCATGGCAAAAATGCGTACCTCGTTGGAATGGTTGCTGGCGAAGCGGCGGGGGTATCGGAATGCCAGCCCTCCAATGTACTTCTTCTCAGGCTCGGCTGTCAGGGCAAGGAAATCCTTGCAGCCGGTGCAGACGATGATGTTCTGCAAGCCGCCCGCCAGCTCCTCTGCTATCTGGAGCGCGATTTTCTTGGCTTGCTCCTCCTGTTCTTCTGTATACTTGCTACCCATGGTCATGTATTGTTGGTTAATCCGGGAAATTGGAAAGCCACTCCTCTTTCATGTTATCGGGCAAGTAGTGGATGATGGTAGAAATACGCTGGGTATCGAATTCCTTCGTGACCTTGTACCATTCCAGCCGACGAACCCCATCAGGCAAGGCAATCACGATTGCCATGTTGGCTCCGTTATTGGTCTTCTCTCCCCCGAACGTTACGGTAATACCGCCACGGTTAAATGAATCGGGTTCATGGATGATAACCTTGCAGTCTGCCGGGTACTTGACTTCACCCCAAAGCTCGTATTGCAGGGTTTCTGCATCTACCAAGGCTCCGGGCCATGCTGTTTTTATTACTTCTTGCATATTGCTAGTTAATGTTTTATGCGTTTTACCACTATAGCACATAACTAACAAATGTCACGCTCTTTTTTTGTTTTTCTTTACTCATTATCAGCATGTTAGAGCCATCATTCCATCGTAGGAGGCAGCGAGTTTTTCGACAAGCACGCTGTACTCTGATGATGCGGACATTCCTCCAAATGGGATGAATATTCCAGAATGACATAGTACAAAGCGCCAGTCAGAACGATAATGATGAGGATAAGCAGGATAGTGAATGCACAAGGGCTGTGTTTACGGATGAGCGCTCCCAGGCGGGAAGTGGGAATCATAAATTCTTTCATAGTGCAAAATAATGGGTTAAAAGTGGGAACGGAGTGGGAATGAACTCAGGCTTCATTCCCACTTTCCAGAGTCTTCACAGACTTCGACAGACCGAATTTCTTCTCTGGATGCAGAACACGGTTTTTCAATTGCTTAGATAAATGAGAACACCACCTTTTCCTCAGGGTGGAAAGCACCAGAATCATGCAGAAAAAAGTGGGAATGAGAAAAAATTGCTTTGCGCTGTTTTTCGACTTGCCAAAGACGGCCCTCCTCCGCGAATCCTCCGCAAATAGATTCCTTTTGAAGCGTCTCGCCCCTGTTTTGGGTGTTGTGAGACGTTGTAGGAGCTGAATTCGTGCTTTCCGGGTACTCGAACGCCTGAATTGGTGGTTTTTGAACATGCCAATGGATGATTAAGAGCTTGTTTTGAGTGTTTCCAACCGCTGCAGAACGCGTTGGCGGAATGCCACGATAGATTCCGTCAGATTCAGTGCAGCTTCGCATTGTTCCTGCGTGTAATCGTCTGTGTCCTGCTTCTCAGCCCAGGCAACAAACTTGCGGGCATCCCAGAGCGGCGGGGCATCCGGGGCAACCCTCTCGGGCAGTTCAAGCAAGCCAAGGTGGTCAGGAGATTCACCTTTAGGCGGTTCGACAGATGGTTCAGCCGGAGGCTGTTCAAACGTGGTCTGTTTCAACTGGCGGCGAAGCGCGGAACACGAAAGCTTTTCGGATGCGGCCTGATTCAGCACCTCTTCGCGCTGTTCCGGGGCAGCCTTGCTCTTTGCAACCTCCTGATGGTGCGAGAACGAAAGCTCGGGGTGCCGTTTCTCGACCGGGAATCGGTTGCATGTCATCACAATATCCCGAATCGTACTGCGCGAAAGCCCGGTCGCCTGCATGGCTTCTTCATATTTACTCTCGGTATATCGGTTGCCCCATTGGCGATCACCGAGCAACAGAATGTCACCCAGCAGCCAGCAACTCGACTTGTGCAGCGAAAGCACATTGCGGAATACACAGTTGTAGTCATCTGTTGAAAGCTCGGCTTTCTGCACGATGAGGCCATTTCCTGTCATGAGAATCCCCTCCACGCCAGAGGGAACAACTGCGGTCGAGATTTTAGATGTCGTGTCAACACGACAACTAGACGCATCAACGTCCACAATCTCGGCATCGGGTTTAGATGTCGTGTTAACACGACATCTAGACTTTTTCGTCTTGGGTTTTGAAATCTTGTCCATGCTCAAAGTCAACGCGTCAAAATCAACCGCGACGCTTATTACAGACCCGGTACAAGGCGCGAACCCGCTCGCTTTTCTGGTTTGCCATGGGAGGCATGCCCAATTGCTTCTCCATTTTGCGGACATGATAATGGAAAGCCTGTTTCGACATGCCCAACTGCCGGGCAAAATGCTCGCATGTACCCAAGCCTAGCAAATAGCACACGCATGCCCAGCGGAGTCGCGGATTACCATCCTGGGCCAGGTACGCCATCAGCATCGATTCCTCATCATCCCCCAGATGGGAAAAAGCCTCAGCCCAGCCATCAAAGGCAAAGCGAGTATCGAGCCTTTTCCTCAAAGGTCGAGCCACGGGGCCACCATTAAAAACACCCTCCTGGCGGGGTTCCAACGCTGGCGACAACTGCTCCAGACTCTGCCCACCCTGAGACCAATCCGTACGCGGAGCGAGCAAGCCAAGTTTTTCGGCACGTTCGCGATCGCCCGGCGAAAGAGACTCAATCCAGCGTCTCGTTTCCGCGGAAGCATAGGCATCCAGATAGGCACGCCGTCTCTTTTGCTCATTTCGGGCATATTCATCAAGCGGCACCATACGCAGTCTCCTTTCTTACAAAATCGGTCTGTGACACATGACATGACACTTCGCCAGAAAAAAGTCCTTTATATACGAATTCAAATTTTTCACCGGGGTAGCAAAAAATTCTTTTCCCCTTATATATCTTTTTTCCACAATCAAGTGTCATAGTGTCATAGGGCGAACACCGAATACTGAAATTAAACAACTTACCGCTATGACGCTTCTTGTTTTGCAAGTGACATAAAGTGTCACCAGCACCGCAAGTGTCATATAGCACGATATCCTCAAAACGGGCAGATTTCATCACTAACCTCCTCTTCCATACCTTGTTTCAGATACACCTCAAATGAAGCTCTCTCAATACGCCAAATACGCTGCGTACACGAACGCACATAAGTCAATGGGAACACCCCTGAATTGGCCAATGCACTCATACGTTTGCCAATGCTGGTGGCCGACACCGTGCCGCGAAGCATCTCCTTAAGACTATCCTGTTCAAGCATCTGCTGCAAGAACCACGTTGCCGACCCCTCCAGCAGCGCCAGCCGACCATCTGCTTCAAACATGCTCTGGGCAAACAAGGCCAGAATATCCCTGAATGCAGCGGTGGAGCCTGAATTGGTTGCTTCGGCCAGCAACTCCGGGTGCAGGAAATTACGCACTCCCCAGCGGGCATCGCCGATGCAATGCTGCGGAAACTCCCAATGCAGCAGGAAGGAACACAGAGCCCCCATTTCCTGCCTTGCAAACACCACCGCCTGGGGCTCATTCATTACGGCGGCCGAGGTGCGGAACAAACTCACCTTATCCTTATTGTTAATATCAATATCGGGCAAGATAGCCAGCGACATCGGGTCGGTGTTAAGCGTCACACAAACACGCCCACTCCAGTCCAGCGAAGCAGCCTGCTTATATTTACCCTCCCACACATGCCGCACATTAGCGGACATTTTTTTGAGCATGCGGGCAAACACGGTGCGTTCCTGGGCATCACCCTTGGTCACAGAGTCATTACACGTCCAGACCCCCACATTGAACAAGCCATCATTGAATCGGGTTCTGGCCAGCAGGTATTCCGAAGCATCCACATACCCGCCCAGGGATGGGCCATACAGGCACTCAGTCAGAAAATTCTTACCGACTCCGGGTTCACCGGCAATGAAAAGCACATGACCATTGCGGGGATGCCCGGCATAAGCATTGCGGTAAGCGTATGCCCAGGCCGCCAGAAAACGCTCCCTCTGGATGACATCGGGGAACAGGGTTTCAAGAAAGGCAGCCGTCCATGGGAACCCGGCAGCCCAGGATTTTCCGGTCGTATCATCCGGGGGATGAACCCGCAGGAAGCTGGTGTTGAGCACCGGCGAACCATTGAGCATGATGGTAGTTTCAGGTCGGTAGATGAGGGGAAGTGCGGCGGCCATGCTGTTTACCCGTATGATTTCAGAAAGAATCTTTTTAGCTTCGCTCTGTTTATCTCCCTTTTCTGCCCGGGTGCTGACGTTATACTTCAAGGCAATCAACCCTTCCACATTCTGTCGGTTAAGCTGTTGCCAAGTCGGCACAAGCGAGCCATCCGGGTTCCTCATATGCGTGAGCACATAAAAACTGTTGCCTACAAAAAAGCACTCTTTAAGAGATTGACCCAGAGTATCATCCCGGTATTTATCAATGAACTCAACCCCGAAAATATCGGCCCAGCTTCGCCAGGCATGTGGCCCGGTGAAACACACCATCCCATGCTCGGTCACAATCGCGGCCGAGGGATTATCTGCGGTTGCATCCCAGAACCTCACACCTCGTGCCCCTACGGAAAATTCACCTTGCCATCTGCCGGGGAAGCGGGATTCAACCTCCTGCCGCACTCGTTCTATTGGAATAAGCAAGCCCGATTTCCCCCACCGAGCCTTATTGAGCACATCCATGAACCACCTCAGGCTTCGGCTTTCGGGAATGCACTCGTGTTCGATAATTTCCCATTCCCATCCAGCATGATAATACTGGTGTGGATTGAAAAAAGCCCGTTCATCTAGTGGCCCAAAGGCATTGGCCAGTTTCAATTCCTTACAGATCAGCTTCAGCAAGGCATGGAGCAACTCTGCATCGGGTATCAAGGGAAGCGGTTTTTCCAGCAGCCATACAGCATGCGTGCCGCCACTATAGGAGCGGGATATGAGGTTGGGCTTGATTTTGAGCTTATCCAGCAGCTTCGCCCGTTTTTCTTCACTCAGCACCATATCATAATCGGCCACTATGGCCAGCATCGTGGCTGGCGGGTTTTCTCTACCCAGGCGGAGATTCCGACAATGCCCGGCAATTCCTGAAAACAGGCAATCCCGGGAATCCGGGGCGGAGATGTACGTATGATAAGCCGCTTTCGTTGATAGGCTGGAACGGTCTTTTACCGGACATTTCCATGGATGCACAAAAGTAATTTGCTGGGCCATCAGGTTAGGCAAAGCGGGCAACATCGGGAACCACTCATGAGGTAGCAATTTTTCCACTCTTGCTACCTGCTGAGGTATCATTTCCGGCTCCGTTGCTACCTCGGGAGGTAGCACTTTCTCCTGCTTTGCTACCTCGTGAGGTATCAAACGGTCTTGCCTTGCTACCTCATGGGGTAGCAAATCTTCCCCTTTTCCCACCTCCAAGGGTAGCAAATCCTGAGCAGAGGTAGCATTTTTTGCTACCTCTGCTACCCATTTTCCCCGGATGGCGCGGTTCTTTACAGCACAGGGTGACACGTTGAATTGCTCACCTGTCATCTTGTAGCTGTGGCAAGTCAGGTAGTAGGCCTTAACCTTGTTCCAGTCAATTTTACTCATTTCGTATAGTGCTTGGAAGTTATCGTCTCTGCTGTCAGCGGCAAGCCATCCAGCCAGGCCGGTGGCGTGGTCATGATGCGTTCTATATCCTTTGTTGCCGTGTCAACATCTTCATCCGGAACTTCCACTACTACCTCGTCATGCACATGCATCACAACCCGATAGCCCACTTCTTCGAGCCGGAGAAGTATCTCACCCAGCACATCCCGGGCTGTGGCAGAGGTCAGGTTCTCTGCCAGCTTCCCGCCAAAGAACGGGACGCGTCTGCCTTGTACCACGGCAGATATTCCCTTGGGAGTACGCGCGAGATGCCGATAATGCAATTTTCGGCCGGAGGGCAGCGGTAAGGTGAAGTCTGACCCGATTCTGACGGTAAAGGCGTGTTCCAGTTTTGCCCATAGAGCGGTGATGAGGCGGTTGCTGGCACGGAACTCCGAAACGATGCGCTGGGCCTGTAGCGGTGAAATATCAAGCCCGGCCATGCTCTTGGCCAGTTGGACGAATACACCGGCTCCGGCGCCATACCCCAACCCCAGTACGCGGGCTTTGGCAAGACGGTAGAGGTCGGGGTCTGTGTGTTTCAGGGGCGCGTCTCCTGTGTAGCCCATGGTGGCTCGCGCATGGGCCTCGTAGACGGATATACCCTTTTCCAGCTCTTCCAGCATGGCATTATCCCCCGCCAGCCAGCTGAGCACGCGTTGCTCAATCTGTCCCAAATCAGAGATGATGAAGGTGTGTCCCGGTCGCGGAACAATCATCTTTCGCAGATCCACGCCAAACATGGGTACTCGTGGCAGGTTCTGCACGTTGAAGCCGGCATCCCCGGACCATCTGCCTGTATGCGCCCCGAAGTATTTGAGTCCGTAGGCGAAGCTGTTGTCACTCTTTAAGCGGCTTTCCAGCGTCTTTAATTTGGCGTAGAGGGTATTGGCCTTGCGGTAATCGCGCATGGCTCTCACCCAGGGAAACTGTTCTCCGTACTGTTCTTCCCACGCTGCGCAGTCGGCATTATCCTCTGCGAGTGAAACAGGTGCAGGAATCCCGGTCTGGCTACATGTCTCCCGTAGTGCCTTGGGGGAAAGCACCGGGGCATTTTCAGCCCAGGGGATTTGCTCGCGGGCATCCATCAATACCTGGCTGAGTGTCTGCAACCCCTCGTTAAGCAGTTCCCGGTCAATGCAGATACCATAGTCGCACATGTCGCGGGTGTGGGCAGAAAGCCGTCTTTCTCTCACTGACCAATGGTGGGAAAATTGCTTCCAGAGCCGATAGGTGTACCAGGCATCCTTGAGGCAGTAGGCAGCCACAGATTCCGCTTTTCCTTCATGGATGGCTTTCTGCCAGCTGACTCCTTGCATTTCGTTGCGGACTTCCTTGCTCATGGAAACGTGGAACAGTTCTTCGATGGCACTTTTCAGGCTGCGCCCCACGCCAAGCGCACTTGCCATGTCTGCCGTGCATTCCCAGAATACAACGATATCCTGCGGTATGATGCCCAGCTCCTGCAGGCGTTCAAAACATGCCCGGTCGAAGCGCGCATGGTGGGCCACCAGCGTGTGGCCATTCAGCATGAGCCAGTTCATGTGGCGCGGGGTGCCTACATAGGAAAAATTGGCTTCTTCCGAATACACCGCGACCAGATAGATATCACATGCGGCATCACGCAGGTAGTGGTATACTCCCTGCGTGGTGATGGAAACCTGCTTGTCGTAGT
>JAEIGA010015084.1_pt1 | contig 11767 bp, 22 predicted proteins | sample 9270691 | NCBI WGS metagenome assembly JAEIGA01 (sample SAMN17057246, study PRJNA624740) | gut metagenome | biome: biome; isolation source: fecal sample | host: Bos grunniens | place: China: Xizang | collected 2019
TAGTGGTTCATACCAGCCACTTAAATTTCTCATTATTGCATCTTTCCCACAATTAATACATACTTTACCGGATAATTCTTCATATTTATTTATAACACAACTATATTCTTTATAAATATCTTCCGGAACACCGTTATCATACCATCTAAGAGTGCCATATTTCTCTTTAATTTGTGATATAAAATATTTTTTATCAAAATTTTTAATTTTTGATTTTTTAAATAGTTCATTTAGTTCTTTACAGATATTTAAACCAAATCTTTTCTTCCAGCCTTCCGGAAGCATATCTAATTCGGTAGACGAATAACCATACTTTTTTTTAGTCCAAACATTTCTAACTCTTAAAAATGGATATTTTTTACAAAGAATGAAGTTTTCTATCCATGTTATTAATTTTGACATATATCGCGCTCCTTTATATTTCACAATGACAAATACTTTTAGGAATAAATCTATCAAAGTTATTGTTAATAAATCTTTTTTCAACGTCATCTTCATAAAACTGATAACCAAGTTTAATCATTTTAATAATATCTGTTCTTTCGACCTCAATATAGCCTTTTAATTTTTTATGACCACAACAACAACCTCTTGTATGTATTCCTAATCTCCAAAGATGTTTAATTTCTTTGACCAAACAATCGTCTATGTCTATTGTTCCGTTTTTAAAAATTTCTTTTTTATCTATAATAATATTTTTAATCAAAAAGTTTTTCGGCACAGTTATTTCCATTAAACTTCGCGACTTCCTTTCTCTTTTTTCTCTCTAATATCTAAAAACATATCATTAATGGTTGGTAATAAATCAAATCTTTCTGTGCTAGTTGAACTTTGTGCATATTGCTTCTTTACTAAGTCGACATACATAGTATAACAACCATCATCGCCCATATAGAATCTTTCCCATTCTTCTTTATCCATAATATTTTGTACTTCTAGTTGCTTAATAGCAAGATTGTCAAAACTTAAAACCTCAAACCATGTTTTAATTTCATTCAAATTTTGTCTTAGTTCTTCAATATTCTTTTTAATATTATTATTATAATATTGCTGCCCACGACCAAAGTTTTTATATCCTAACATTAGAACCTTTTTTATTCCTAACTTTTTCATTTTCTTTAACATCTGTAATGTTGTAATTCCGGCTATTGTATGTACGACAGCATTAGGAAATTCTAATAATTTTTTAGCCAAATCCTCATCTGGATTAAACACAGACACGCCCAAACCATAGAATAACTTCTTATCTCTCATTGTTTTTAATTTTTCAAATTCTTCAATAAAATGAACCTGATTAATTGTCATATTCGGGAAACATTTAAGCTCTTTAAGATGAACTAAAAATTTTTCTAAATCTGGATGAGATAGCGGATTTCCGCCGCCAATAGCAATTTCCGTGTATGGCTCAAACGTGTCTATAACTGGATTGTCTAGGTCTCCGTGCTCACCATCTAATGTAGATTTCTCATGACAAAATTGGCATCCAATATCGCAGCTGTTAGTTATTTTACAGTCCAAGCTCTCTAATCTACTTGGAATAAAAGTGCCATCATCGGAAGCTCTAATTTTTGTTCCATCATTAAATATTACAACATCATAATTACCATTTTTATATGCCCCTAAAACCATATATAATCCTCCTAAATATTAATAATCATTTCCATAATAGCATAGCGCGACTACTTTATCTCCGCTAGGTGTAGTAAAATGAGATACTTCTGTTTCATAGTCGAAATTGTCGCACCAATCTTTAAAAGATAAAAATCCATAATCACCAATAAATTCATTTTCAAGTTCTTCTTTATCTTCCGTAATATCTTTGTCACTACATTCATTTATAAATTCTTGTAGCCCAAATTCATATTCTTTTTTTGTGATAAAATTTTTGTCTTTATATCCCCATCTTGCCAAATATAATTCTCCATTAACCCATTTCTCATAATCAGATTCATTACACATTGTTATGGAATGAGTGCTACTGCTATTTGTTTCAAAAACACCCCTGCGAATTTTAATTACCTTTCTCATATACCCAATAATCCTCCTTATTTCCATATATATTAAATGCGTTCTCATAATATTCCATTTCGCTATTATCATTATCAGTAACTAATAGGCTTTCATCATTAAATAACCAATCAATTAATAGCTCTGGATTATCTAAAATAACTTCTATAAATTCATCAAGTTCATTACAATGATCTATATAATAATTGTAATCATAAGCGCCAATTTGCTCTATATCTTTCCATTCTGAATGAATGCCATAATTTTTTAATATTTCAATAATTTTATTTCTATACTCATAATATTTATTTTTATCATCCATATAGCCAACATATCTATCATACAACGCGGTATTTAAGTAGCAACATTTTGTATCTTTATCACAATATTTAGCTTGTTCCCAACCAAAATCACCAAGTCCAAAATATGCAAATAATGGAAGTTCTTTTGGTGTTTCTTTTTTAACAACTAATGCATGTGTTGATGATGAATTTGTTTCCCAAGTTCCTCTTCTAATTTTAATATGTTTCATACAAATATTCATACTCCTTTCCTTCTGGATATTTTTCTTTTTGTTCTGTTATTAGATTGTGATATTGATCTTCATATCCAATAATTATATTTGAGTGTTCTCCAAACAAATATTGTAATAATAGTGTTTCATTTGTGGTGATTGTGTTTAATATTACACTCGTACAAGCGTCTTTGGTTGAATATAAATCATATTCTGGCTCTCCGCCGATTATCCCATTTAGCATTAGCCCACTCTGTTTTAATGCCATAGTGTTTTAGCATATCTTTGATTTCTTTTTGACGATTTATATAATTCGTTTTACTACTACAACAATATAGAATTGTGTTGAGATAATTTGCACGCTGTTGCAATTCTTCATAATTATCATAAGTATCTATATCTTGTAATCCAAAATATAAATATGATGGTATTTTTAAATCTTTTTGTTTGTGAATGCAAATTGCATGAGTAGAAGATGAATTTGTTTCAAACACTCCATTTCTAATTTTTATCATTTTACCACCTCCTCACATTGGAAAGCATATTCAATTAAATTTGCGCTAAATTGAAAGCCAAAAATAAGAGCATATAAGCACATAATTAATAAAACTATTCTTTTAAACAACATCCATTTGTTTCCCATTATTCAAAATCTCCAAACATTTTTTATAATTCTTTTTTGAAAAGCCAATCTCTCTATTTACAAGACAAAAGTGTGATTTTTGTGTTTTAAGCATATCTGAATCGTCATCAATAATAACATAGTGCGATATTTCTTGGTGCTGTTTTAAGTAGTGTTCAATTTCTTCTCCTCGTATAGTGTTTAATATTGGCGTTCTATCGTAAATTTTTATTCCTGCAAATTTCTCAACAATATCTATGTTCTTTTTATTTGCGCGCCATGTGCTTGACAAAACAACAATTGCTCCTGTCTTTTCGATAAGTTGTTGTAATAATTCGCAACATCTATAATCAAAAGGCATTTGAGAAATAGCTCTATAAAGCGCCCAATATTGTTCTTTCCCAAGTAACTTATCACAAATTTCTACACAATGTTTTACATTGTTTAAAACACCATCAATATCTAAGAAGATAGCCTTCATATTATATATCCTCCAAACCATCTATCATATCTTGTTCATATTCGTCACTAGAAATATAACTTTTATATTCTTCATATTCCTGTTTAAGTTTTTCTATTTTTTCGCCATCTATATTTCTTTCAATTTCATTTAAAAGGCTATTGTTATTGGTGGCTTTTGCAAAAACATACCAAACATCACTTAGCATTGTATATTTATGATATTGAATAAAGTCGCTATCTAGGCTATTTTCGTTTGTCATCTTATCTACATACCAATCAATATATGCCTCTCTAATTTCATCATTTGTAACATTCTCATCGTCTAAAAAATTCTCCGCTATTTCTCTTAATTTGTTTTGTTCTTCTCTTTTTGTTTTCATAATATTTGAGTATTCATCTGTGGCTTCAATAAGTTTTTTTTCTAGTCTATCTATTACTTTGTTTATAGCCCCTTCAATTTCCGATTTTAGCAAGTTAATATTGTTTGCGTTTAACGAATAAAATACATAAGTGCTCGTGTCATTACAATAAAAAATTCCGCCACACTTTCCATACTCTTCTTCTCTGTCTTTGTCTATTCCATGTATTTGAAAACATATTTGCTTAGACTCGCAATTAATAGACGATATATGAAGTGTTATAATAAAATTTCTATATGTAAATAAAGTCCACTCTTTTTGCCACATTTCTGGGTTTAAATAATTTTTAATAATAAAACTATAATCAATATCATATACTTTGATTATTGGTAACATCATAAACCTCCTTTTTTAATAATTGTTCTAGTGTGAATTTGTTAATTCTCCTTACTAACTGTTCTTCCATTTGTTTTCTCCCCTTCTTCACACTCTGAGCATATATACCAATGTTTCGCTTTATACCAAAAATGCTTATGGCATATAGAGCAAGCTTGTTCATACCATCCTTCTTCCAATGGATAATCTTTCTTTGCCCAAGAAACGCCATGTAATTTCCTAGTTGCCTCCAATTCCTGCTCATCAAGATCAAACGGCATTATTATTACACCACCTTTCGACTATTGGTTCTATTTTAACTTTATGAACTATGCTGCCAAGCTGATAATAATGTTTTTCTAACTCTTCTATCTCTTCTGGTAAAAATTCGCGCGTATCAGACTTTAATATCATGCAATCCATTAATCCCAATCCCTCTGCTGGCGTGCCATAGTATGCAAATTCTGTTTCTTTGTTAATCCAAAATATTTCCCACTCTTTATCGCCAATATTTTTAATTCCAAGATTACTAATTGCTTTTCCACCATCTGGATATGCGGGATGATAAAATTTAGAAGCTAAAACATCTCCTTTATTTTCTATATAATTATATTCTTCTGGTCTTAAATATTTCATAGTTCATTGCTCCTATTCTGTAGTTTCTTTTTTAACCTTTTCTTAAACTCTTTTTTATTTTTTGCATAATTTGTTGAGTTAAAAGCAATAATTGTAATAAGTTCAAATGGCAAAAACAATATATCGGCTACGATTGCTGGCAATGTAAATATAACGGCAAAAAACCACTCCATTAAGTATTTATTGCGCCATGAATTGACTAATAAATTATGCCATAATTGATATAAAATCATTTTTTATCACCCCAATAATCATCATTTGCATCTTTAGAAATAGCTGCCATTGCCATTAAAAATGCGCCAATAACAACACCAATACAAATTCCACCAATTAAACAAAGTATTTGTGACATTTTAACACCTCCTACATATTTAGGTAATTTCTTAATGTTTCATTTGCATAACCATTATTAATAAAATATTCTAAAACCCTTTTAGCATCTTCATCATAATTAATATGATTATATATTTCTATGACAGTATCATATTCTTGTGCTAATGCACAAATCAAATCACTTGTTGCTACAGTGGTAATGGCGAACGGTTTTGGTAATTTTTTACCAACCTTTAAGTCATACCACTCGCAACCCAAATCCTTTTTATGTTTAGCCATTTATTCCTCCTTAATTCCAAGAACTTCATAACTTTCTTTAAAATATTCACATACAAACTTCTTCTGCCCCCCCCCTCAACAACGCAAGCTCTTTTTCCGTATCATGTTTATAACTTCCATATGGGCAGCCGCATACAACCAGTTCGTTGAACATATTGATAAACATTTGGAATCTCTATATGATATTGAGCATAAATCTTGTCTAATAGCTTATCATCGAGATCATGTATTGGAGTAAACTTCTTATCTTTTGTAAAACATGAAGTATATTGTTTTTTTCTTAATTTACTCTCTGTACTTCTAATACCTAAAATTGGCTTTAGCCCTGTCTCTTTTTCAAATTTTCTAGCTGGCTCTTTTTTAAGATAATGGCAACAAAGATGAGTGATGTTGTGCGCATTTCCACTTAAAACATATTCTCTTGCTTTTTTACTCAAACAAAAACCAGTATAATATGTGCCGTCAATCTTTTCTTGGATTGTTTTACTTGGTTTTTTACCTTTTCTAATAGCATTTTGATAATAATAAATATAAAAATCTTGTTCTTTGCTAAAGCATGGTATTCCATAATTTTTTTTAATTTCAAATGGTTTTTTTGTTGGAAGCAATACAATATCACAATTATTATAAATTCTTCTTCTTATTTCTTCATGTTCCATAAAAGTATTAATTCCTACAATTTTTATTTTATCATCTTTTAAGTAATTTTTAATAAACCAATATAAAAAATGGCTATCTTTCCCTCCAGAATAACTTAAATAATACTCTTCTGGGTTTATTTTATCAAACTTTGTTTTTAAATCATATAGGTAGAAATCAACATCATTCATTGCTTCACCACCATAACGTCTCTAAATTTTCGGTAAACATTTCCATACCCTTTTTTAATTCTTCTTTTCTATATTTTTCAATTTCTAATTCTCTTTTATCATATTTTTCTTCTAACTCTTTATCTGGATTTGTTGTAAAAGTCCACTCTTTCCCGTCGGTTTGTAATCCAAAATTTTTATTAGGATCGTCCCAACCCCAATATTCGTTTGAATATTCGTTAACTTGCTCTTTTGGTTCGCGTCCCTCTCTTAAATGATGTGCGATTTGCCTACAAGTGTAACGCCATTGATTAATCGCCCACTCGTCTCTCTCATCTGGAGACATTTCTGGGTGTTCTTCTTCGGCTTTAACTACCAAATATCCGGGAATACCTAAGTATTTAATGTTAGAGAAATCTTCAAGCATATTGGGAACAACCGTTAAAAACCAATAGTCAATGCTCCATAAATCTCTGTAAGAATAACCCTTTTTAATCCTTTGATAAGCGTGCTTAATCCAGCCAAGCAGTCTCATCTTATTTCCTCCTTTTGTTCGTAAAGTTTTTGGAATATATTTATTCCTTTGTCTATTGGAGCGTCCTTTTCTCCTAATAGATTTTCTTTGTCCTTAATAATATAGCACTTATTGTATTTAGCCAAATTTATAAAGTTTTTATCCTGTGTTGCATCTTTATCTTTATCTAACGCCATTACAACCTCAGCTCTAAGTTTTAATAAAATTTGCATTTGCTCTTTGCTGATATGGGATGTTCCAAGCGCCACTACATTATTGATCCCGTTTGATTCTAATTTCATAACGGATTTTTCTCCTTCGACTAATATTATCTCTTTTTTGTTTAAAATCTCTTGAATGTGCCAATGATAGCCCCATAATAAATCATTTTTTCCTAAAGGATAATAGTAGATATATTTAGCCATACCAAAATCTTTCCATCGCGGGTGGGCTGCTCGCCCTTTAATATTTATAAGTTTGCCATTTATATCCCAAATCGGAAAAACAATTCTACAAGCGTTATCATCGTATCTCACTTGATATTTTTCTAAAACCTCTTTTGATATACCCTCATCAATCCAACTAGAAATGGTAATATTTTTATATTTATTCATTATATTGGGATCTAGTTCTTTTCTTATTGGCATTACTTCTTCTTCGCGCTTTCTATAACGGCGAATAAGTTTCATTATTGGTTCTTCATTACCTAATGTAATATGCCCCCAAGAAGAAAGCATTTGTATGGCTGTTTCATAATTAACTTTATGATATTTTTGCACAAATTTAATTACTGTGCCACCCTCACCACAAGAAAAACAATACCAACATTTTTTTTGAGGACTAACAAAAAAAGAGGGAGTTTTCTCGTTTGTGAATGGACTTAATCCAACATATTCTTGACCTTGCAAATGTAATTTAACATACTGCCCGATATAGCTTAATATGTCTATTTTATCAATTAAATCTTCCACAAATTAAACCCCTCTTTCTTTATCAAAATTAAATAGGTAATTCAGAATCTGCGTGTTGTTTAGCCTCACACATTGTCATAGTTTCACCAATAAAATGAATGTCAATATAATCGTAATTAATATCACCATGGCTTTTGCCATTTCTATTAAGCGAAACAAATAATTTATATTTTCCACAATCTATTCCATCTCGATTTATTTCTTCGCTTGTCTTTTCTACAATTTTAATTAATGTACTACAAAATTGTTCTATTCTATAGGATTCTCCTGTGTCACCACCCCTGTTACTCTGAGCGGCGGCTATTACACTCATATCCATTCCAACTGCAACTTTGTTTTTTAAAAAGTTTGTAATTTTACCAAGCTCAACATAGGCATCATCTGTATCTGGTGCTTTTATATAATCCATAATTACTAAATCAACACCAATTTTAGAATCCCATTTTTTTATGGTGGCTTCCATTGTATCAATAGTCCAAGCTGGATTGTTGATATGAATAATTGGGAGTTTTCTTAATGTTTCTATGGCTTGTAAAACCCTGCTTTCCTCTTCTAATGAATCAAATTTTTGTAATTTTATTTTCCTAATACTTACTTGGCTTAGTTGAGCCAAAACTCTTTCAGTCCAACCTATAGTCGACATTTCACTATCTAAATATAATACGCATACACCATTTTGTGCCTTGTGTATTGCTTCATTCATCAATAAAACTGATTTGCCGACTTTTCTTTTAGCTGAATAAATAACTAATTCTCCCTTTTCATAGGTAACGAAATCATTAAGTGTTGGGAATTTTGTTGGAATACCACCGCCATTACTGGCTCGTTTTATTATTTCACTATAAACTTTATCAATCTTTTCTCCAATTAGACATTCGTCATCTCCGGTTAAAAATTCGTCTCCAATATGGTTTAATTTATCATAAATATTGTTTTGTAGTTCTCCGATGTCTATGTTTTCTTTTTTACATTGTGTTTCAAAAAGTTGTAATTGTTGTAAAAGTTTTCTTTTGAAAGCAAATCTAATAACATCTTTTGACAACTCTTTATATTCGTTAGCTGTATCTCTTGCCACATATGGACTATCAGCGACAATTTCTGCCAAGTTAATATTTTGAGTGGCAAGTGTATCTTCTGCGGAGTTTTCTATTTTTGAAGCTAAATTAAATTCATCAATATTTGTAACCCCGCTATCATATAATTCTTTAATAATTCTAAATAATACTCTATTTGAGGGAATTACAAAATATTCTGGTTTTAATTTTTCATTAATAACTATAAATTCTGGATGAACAATTAGTGTCGAAATTAAACCAGACTCAGCCTGTGTGTTTTGTAAATTAGCCAATCAAATCTCGCCACCCCCCCTTATTATTTTTTTCAAAATTAAAGTCTTGTTTCTTAGTTTCTATATTTGGGGTTTGATATTTGGCTAAACATTTGTTATACGCGTTAATTACTCTTTGTTGCTTCATTACTAATCCCAATCCAAAAATACTTTTTAATGGTATTTTATTTTGTATAATAAATTTCATAGTAAACAATAAATAGTTTGGACTAACGCCTTCTTTGTCTATCCATTTACTAATAACACTTCTAATAAGCATACCACTTTCATCGTTAGTAACATAATCGCAAAATAAATTAAAAACAGTATTTTTTGCTTGTTTTTTTTCATAGCACTCTAAGTGATAATAATACTTTTTATCCTTAATCGCTGTGCTTGGATCAAAATTCTCTGGTTGTTTACAATATTTATAACTACATTTTTTTGCTTTCATATCTCACCACCTTTTGACAATTTTGATTTTATCATAACAATCAGATATTGTCAAGAACTAATTTTCTATTTTTTGCATATTTTTCTAAAAATTTTCTTTGTTCTTCTGAAATCCTACAATTACTTTTTTGATATGCCTGACAAATATGACCGTTTTTTACCTCAACCGTAACTAAACTATCATCAATATTTTCTTTTTCTCTCATAAATACTATTTTTGTTCTTCTCTCAATAATTCTGTCAATATAACTTGCCACACAGTTATGCATTTGATTTGCCTCTTTGAAAATATCTCCAGTAGACTTAGGTTCAATTATAGTATATTTACCGTTTGAATACTCTAAACTCCCATCATAAGCGTTATCAAATAATTCCTCTTTATGTTTTTCTTTCATAATTCTATAATTTTTAGAAATAATCATATGCTTAGACTTCAAAAAATGTGGATATTTTTCATATTTCCCTTTTTTATCAAACATATTTGCCATTTGAGATGACATATTAGTATAGTCATATAAATCTCGCATTGCATCGGAATAATAATCATATCCATCATAATTTTGCAAATAGCATAAATACTCTATCAAGGTTTTATATTCATAATTATATTTTTTTACTAATTCTAAAAACGATTGCTTTTCATCATATATAAGTGAAAATCTTTGCATAAAATCTCTATCATCTTCAAATTGGTTAATATATCTAATTGCGGTGAAGAAAACATCTGAGTGATCGCACATTTCTGATATAACACAATTAAAACTATTTGGCAAATAATATTTAGAGTGCCAACAACTGACTTCTTCTTTATATTCTTCTCTTAATCGAAAAGCGCGTTTTATAGCATTAAGTACATCTTTAGGAAAGTATGTTAAAGGATAGTCCATATCTTTTGTAACCGGAAGCCCAAGCGTTAAATATTGTTCCCAAAATATATGCTTCTTTAATAAATTTAGCACGCTTCCCATATTGTATAAAATTCCACAAGATAAGCTAGAAGCCATATCTATAATTTTACTATATGTTGGAAACTCCTCATAGTTTATAATTTTTCTATATGAATAATGAGTAAAAAATGGGTTTATATTTTTAATTTCTTTTATTTTATTCTCGGTTATTTTATGGTATTTACCTGTATTTAAGTCAAACGATATTTTGTATGGAACCACATTGCTTGTAAAAATTAAAAGGTTTTTATCTTTTTTCATCGTTATTTTTTTGACTATACCATTTTCTCCATCCATTTCTTCATTGCCCCTCTCACCTCTTTAATTTTTGCTTCTATTTCCTTTTCTATAAAAAGAGCATCTCTTTCAGTTTCGCAATAGCTTGGAAATTCAGACCACTCTTTTATATCTCTTTCTAAATCATATAATAAATTTTGAGTAAATTCTATCATATTATCACTAATTTGGATAAACTCATCTTTATCATTATCTATTTTTCCATAGACGGGAAATCCTAGATATATTGTATAATAAAATCCTTCTGCATCAAACTCATATTCTTGTGGCTCTTCTTTATTAAAAAAATCAAGTATTTTATTAAGAAAAACAAAGGGAAAATCATCAACATACGATATAGGGAAATTAAATTCTTCAATTTGCCAGCTAGACCACCCGTTTTTAGGTTTATTAATCATTTTCATTTCCCTCCTTTAAATATGTAAACTCATAATAATCTTTGGCGACAACTATATCAATTTCATCATCATACTGCAAACCAATAACCGCTGAATCGCCCGTTCCTGTATGATAAAAATGAGAGTCTTGATTTTTTAATAGATAATCTAATGCTTTTTTAGTCCATTTTTCAATATCTTCATCTTTAACATGAACGGCTCCTTCACTCACCCCAAACTGTGTAAAATATTCTGGGAATTTTAAGTTTTCAGGCGTAATATCTAATGCCTTTTCATCTTCTAAATAACATTTTTTATTACAACACGGGCAAATAATATAAGGAAGCCCAAACTCTCCATATTCTCTTTCTTCATTTGACGGCACATTAAAACTTTGACCGCAATTTTCACATTCAACTATTTTTGAGCTAACAGAACTTTGAAATTCATAATCTTGTGGTGCATATTTTTTTATTTTTTGTGCA
>JAEIGA010015085.1_pt1 | contig 11767 bp, 8 predicted proteins | sample 9270691 | NCBI WGS metagenome assembly JAEIGA01 (sample SAMN17057246, study PRJNA624740) | gut metagenome | biome: biome; isolation source: fecal sample | host: Bos grunniens | place: China: Xizang | collected 2019
AATCGGTATTCTACCGAAAACCGTCAAAAGGATGTCGCATTTTTTTAGTCGTTTTAGGCTGAGTGTCGCCAGAGTTCAAAAAATGGGTAAACTCCAGGTATTTCCCCCATTGAGCGCTTGCGGACAATATGATATAATACAGACCTGATTGCGATACAATTTCTTTGAAAGGTTAAGCTGTAAAAATGAAGCGCGAAGATGTAAATAAAGTCTTAATTATCGGATCAGGTCCGATAGTTATCGGTCAGGCTTGCGAATTTGACTATTCCGGAACGCAAGCGTGTAAAGCCTTAAGAGCTTGCGGGTATAAGGTCGTTCTCGTTAATTCCAATCCCGCTACGATAATGACCGACCCAGTGATGGCCGATGCGACATATATTGAGCCTCTCAATTTCACTCGCCTCGAGCAGATTATTGAGAAAGAAAGGCCCGATGCCATATTGCCGAACCTCGGCGGGCAGACGGGCCTCAATCTTTCTATGGAGCTTGCGAAGAAGGGCGTTCTTGAAAAGTACGGCGTCAAGGTCATCGGTGTTAATCTCGATGCAATTGAGCGCGGCGAAGACCGTGAAGTGTTTAAAGCGACGATGGAAAAGCTCGGCATTGAAACGCCGCGTTCTGGCATCGTCCACACGGTCGAAGAAGCCGTTGAGCTCGTTGAGAAGGAAATCGGCTATCCCGTCGTCGTGCGCCCCGCATACACGATGGGCGGCAGCGGCGGCGGTTTTTGCTACAACATCGAAGAGCTCCGCACGATTTGCCAGCGCGGACTTGATGCATCCTTGACGCGCCAATGCCTTATTGAGGAGTCGATTCTCAATTGGGAAGAACTTGAAGTTGAGGTCGTGCGCGACTCGAAGAATCAGATGATTTCCGTCTGCTTCATTGAAAATATAGATGCAGTCGGCGTTCATACGGGCGACAGCTTCTGCGCCGCGCCTTTCATCACGATTTCCAAAGAGCTTGAAGAGAAACTTAAACGCGATGCGTTCAAAATCGTCGAATCAATCGGCGTTATCGGTGGGTGCAACGTGCAGTGGGCGCACGATCCGAAGACGGGACGCGTCGTCATCATTGAGATCAATCCCCGTACATCACGCTCTTCCGCGCTTGCATCAAAGGCTACAGGCTTCCCCATCGCGTACGTTTCGGCGCTTCTCGCGTCGGGTATGACGCTTGATGAAATCCCTTATTGGCGTGACGGCAGCCTTGATAAGTATACTCCGTCAGGCGATTATATCGTTCTTAAGTTCGCGCGCTGGGCGTTTGAAAAGTTCCGCGCCGTTGAGGATAAACTTGGCACTCAGATGAAGGCCGTCGGCGAGGTGATGTCGATAGGAAAGACTTATACGGAAACTTTCCAGAAGGCAATCCGCGCTCTTGAGCGCGGCCGCGCCGGGCTCGGTTTCGTCAAGGATTTCAACGAGAAGAGCCTTGATGAACTTCTCAAGATGCTCGCAATTCCAAACTCCGAGCGTCACTTCCAGATGTACGAAGCTCTTCGCAAAGGCGCGAGCGACGAACAGATTTTCGAGCGCACGGGCGTCAAGGGTTATTTCGTCTCTCAAATGCGCGAGCTCGTCGAAGAGGAAGAGAAAATCCTTTCGTATAAGGGTGCGCTTCCGCCGGATGAGCTTCTTGTTCAGGCCAAGAAGGACGGCTTCTCCGATAAGTATCTTTCGCAGCTTCTCTCAGTCCCCGAAAAGGAGATTCGTGAAAAGCGCAAGGCGCTCGGATGCGTAGAGACGTGGCATAAAGTTCCCGTTTCGGGCGTCGAAAATCAGGCGTATTACTATTCGTCCTATAACGGCGTCAAGAACGAAGTTGAAGTTTCCGCCAACAAGAAGAAAGTTATGATTCTCGGCGGCGGCCCCAACCGCATCGGTCAGGGCATCGAATTCGATTATTGCTGCTGTCATGCGGCGATGGCGATGCGCAAGATGGGGTACGAGACGATCATCGTCAACTGCAACCCCGAGACGGTTTCAACCGACTACGATACTTCCGACAAGCTTTATTTCGAGCCTGTGACGGTTGAAGACGTTCTTCAGATTTACGAGCACGAAAAGCCTGAAGGAGTCATCGTTCAGTTCGGCGGCCAGACGCCTCTTAATATTGCGCGTGGGCTGCAGGAGGCCGGCTGCAAGATTCTCGGCACTTCCGTAGATTCCATTGACGATGCGGAAGACCGCGATCTCTTCCATTCCATCATGGATAAGCTCGGCATTCCTATGCCTGAATCAATGATGGCAAGCGACCTTGACGGTGCGATTGAATGCGCTAAAACGCTTGGATATCCGCTTATCATCCGTCCGTCGTTCGTCCTTGGCGGCCGCGGCATGGAAGTTATTTACGATGAGCTTATGCTTAAGGAGTATGTCGCAAAGGCAGTAGGCGTAACTCCCGATAGGCCTCTTTATCTCGACCGCTTCCTTTGCCACGCTCTCGAATGCGAGGCTGATGCTCTCTCCGACGGCAAGGATATTTTCATTCCTGCTATTATGCAGCATATCGAGCTTGCAGGCATCCATTCTGGCGACTCTGCGTGTGTTCTGCCGCCTGCGTCAATCAGTGAAGAGAATAAGGCTACGATTCTCGATTATACTCGCCGCATCGCGACTGAGCTTAAGGTTGTAGGCCTTATGAATATGCAGTTTGCTATTGAGAACGGCAAGGTCTATGTGATTGAGGCTAATCCGCGCGCTTCTCGCACGGTCCCGCTCGTTTCAAAGGTTGCAGGCACGCAGATGGCAGGCGTTGCTACGCAGCTTATGCTCGGCGAGTCCGTCAAGTCTCTTGGTCTTGATAAGCGCCATGTGGTTCCTTATTTCGGCGTGAAGGAAGCTGTAATGCCGTTTGAGAAATTCCCGGAGGTCGACCCCGTCCTCGGCCCTGAAATGCGCTCCACAGGCGAAGTTCTCGGCCTTGCAGACACGTTTGGTCTTGCGTACTTCAAGTCGCAGGAGGCGGCCAATTCTCCGCTTCCTACAAAGAGCGGCAAACTCCTCGTTTCGCTTTCGGAAAAAGTCGAAAGTGCAATTGAGGCCGTTAAGAAATTCGTGGAGCTCGGCTTTGAGGTCGTCGGTACAGAAGGAACTATCAAATTCCTCGCAGAGCGCGGAGTAGTCGGTAAGGTTATCGCCAAGATCGGCGAGGGCCGTCCCGATGTCCTTGACGCGATAAAGAACAACGAAGTTTCGCTCATCATTAATACGCCTTCCGGCCGCCGCGATGCGCGCGCTGACGATTGCCGCATCCGACAGGCTGCGATCAAATATTCAGTCCCGTATTTGACTACGATTGCCGCGGCTACTGCAGCCGCAGAAGGTATCGCAGCGGCGATGAAGGGGAAGGGCGAAGTCCGTTCTCTTCAAAGTTATCACGCTTCAATCGGCAAGTGATCTGCAAGAGAGATACTTTCACAGCTGTTTATGTTATGAAGATATCTCTTGTAGTCATCTTAGTTTCGCTAGCATCCTTGACGACGGTGTTTGGTGCGCCGCCGTCGAGGAATGGACAGCCTATTTCGCTTTACGTTTCTCCCAAGGGAAACGACCAAAATTCAGGCACGCAGAAGTTACCGCTCAAAACGCCCCACAAGGCGTTGGAGCTTTTGCGCAACGTCTTCAGCGATGCTCGACGCGAGATCGTTTTTCTTGACGGCGTTTACGAATTTGAAACGCCTCTTCAACTTAAAAGCGACGATAGCGATATAACTTTACGCGCTCTCAACAAGGGAAAGGCCGTTATATCAGCAAGCGTCCCTGTGCTTAATTGGCGGAAAGAATCCGTTTCAGGAAAACTGCTTGTTGCCGATATGCCGTTCGAGCCGGAGGAAAATTCGCTCTATCTTCTTACGGTCAATTCTAAACACGCGAAAGTTTCTTCTTTTCCAAAAGGGAAAAATATAGTATGTCCCGCCGTTCCTGGAGACAAAACAAATTTCTATTCCTTGCCGTATGAGCGCTCGTCATTCCCGGAAGACTTTGATATATCTTCGCTCGATTTATCAAGTGTGTGGCTCAGTATCCCGCAGGAATGGGCGGTTACGCGCACTTTTATCAAGGAGAATGATGTTCAAAACGCTCGCTTCGTCTTGAAAAGTCCCACGAACATGGCGATTGGAATGTACAATTCAGGCTTTAAACTGATAAATTCACGCCTTGGTCTTGATGTGGAAGGCGCTTGGATGTACGAGAAATCGACGAAGAGCATTATCTATAATCCGCGTGCCGACGAAAGCCTTGATAAAATCGAAGCTCGCATCTCGCGCCTCGTTACGCTTTTTGATCTCCGCCATGTTGATGGATGTACGATAGACTCTCTTGTCATAGAAGGGTGCCTTGAGCCTTTTACAAGCAAACTCTACGACGGCAAACCTCTTCCTGCCGCGATTTCGGCGCAATACTGCTCGCGTCTCAACGTTCGCAACTCGATTATCCGCAACTGTATGGGCGGAGGTGTAAGTCTTCTTAAGGCTAACCGCTGCGCCATAGAAAATAACCGCATATACGATCTTTACAAAACAGGTATCAGTTTTGTTGACGGCGGTGCGGGCTACTGCAAGGCCAACTCAAACTGGATGCGCAATCTTCCTGAAGGGATAAGCATTCAGATCGGCCACATGCAGTGCATGTGGAACGATATTGCCGAAATCGGGAGAAGCGCTCTTACGATGTGGAGCAGCTTCAGTGTGATCGCTTCCAACAGACTTAGCAACTGCATGTTAAGAAGTCGTGATGGCGGGGCGCTTTACGGCGCATACGATTATTGCCTGATAAAAGACAATATCGTAAAGTATACGAAGAAGAGCGATTGGCCTGGGCTTTATGCCGATGAAGGCTCGCAGCACAATGTTTTCACGGGGAATAAGATTGATGGTCTTTGGTGGCCCACTCACATGCATCAGGCGTATGGCATAATCGTTTCAAACAATGTGTTCAAAGCCGACTCAACGATGCGCTGGTCGTTCCAAGGTTGCATGTTCAGCCGTTTTGTCGACAATAAAATTTTTGCGCCCGCGATGATTAAGCGTGACGCGTATCTCGCAAATTGCGCTGAATGGGCGCGCAATAAAGTTTATGTCAAAGATTCCGTTACGGGAAAGTATGCTCCGGCTAAAAGTGTCACTTTAGAGCGCAAGAAGGCGGTAAGTAGGGGCGAGCTTAATGTGCCCCTTAATGATGCGGCGGCAAATGGTACCGAGCAGATTGACGGAAAGCGCCTTAAAAGCGAGTATCCCATCCCGTGGACGAAATTCGTGTGGACCGATGTCACGGAAGACGGGTATCCCGCTCCCGGTACGCAGCCTGGAATTGTGTTTTCATATTCTCATGACGAGAGATATCTCTACGTTCACTTACATTACAACTTCGCAAAAACGTCTCCTTATTTCGCGTATAAAAATTTTGGTCCGAGGGTAGGCGTGGACGATACTGTAAAACTTTATTTTGGCGATAAGGTTACTCTCACTCTTTTGTGGACGGGTGCATCTTCTTTTGAAGGAGTCAATTACAAGTTTCCGCCCGCCGATTTTAAATTGAACGAAGGCACTTGGTGGGACGGCGCTTCAATGGAAATGCGCATTCCGCTTTCAGTAATCGGGCTTAAGAAACGCGAGTTTGATACGGCTGTTTCGTTCAATTGCGAAAGTTACAACGCAGACCATTATCTTAAAAGATATGTGTTCCCCGTTGAGAATGGGAAAATATGCACAGGCACGCTTGTTTTTCCTGCTAATTTAATCGCGGGGGAAAAATGAGAAGTAGCGTTTTTATAATCGTTCTTTTGTGCCTTGGTATGCTTTCGGCCATGGCCTCTCCTCGTCACTCCAGATTGCAGCCGACGCGCAAGAGCGAGCGGGCGGAATTTGAAAAGCGTTATGTTGAGGAGTTTGCCGGTCGCAAGGCGCAAGCGGCAGAATCGCTTCCTGATAACATGCGCTTCGACCGCTCCCGCCAGAGAGGCACGTGGCTTATAATGCTTCAGATGGGCGAAGATGGGCGGCGCGTTCGTTTTATGGAAGCAGTTTTTTCTTCCGGTTCATTCTCACGCGGAAAAATGTTCGTTTATGGCGTTGGGGAAAGGACTGTCAAAGCAAGCGAATTTGCCCGCCTTGCCAAAGAGTTTCCCATGGCGGCGATTCCTGTAAACGCAAGAAGAAGCATGCCTGTTTCCCTCTACCGCAGGAAGGGCTCGCCCGTCAGGCAGCGTGTCCCCAAAGATATATTGCGTTATACAGATTTTACTCCGATTTCAGATTCGTGGGGGCCATTGCCTGGAATGCTTTCGGCGCGAGGGGTTGACGTTTCCGAGGCGGGGTTTTCAATAGATATCGTTTTTCCAGGGAAAAGCAAAGTTCCTTTCAGTAAATTCTCGTGTGGAAATGAGACGCGAAGTCTATCCATGAAAAAACTTGTCGAAGTTATTGTAAGTGCGATGCAGAAAACGGGAGAAGATGTGTCGAAAATTTCCGACCGCGCTGCCATCGACGCCTTTTCTTCAAGTGAGATAATCTTCAATTTCGGAAATAAAAAGCGTTGATTTTTTAGGAGGTTTTTAAAATGGCATATTTTCTTTTCGGCATACTTTTTTTAGTAGCGGGGTATTTTATCTACGGAAGAATAATCGAGAAGTTTCTCCCTTCCTTAGATAAACCTACGCCTTGCATCGCAGCGCCCGACGGCGTCGATTGCGTGCCTCTGCCTAAGTGGAAGAATATGCTTATACAGCTTCTTAACATTGCAGGAGTAGGGCCTGTCATCGGAGTTATCCTCGGTATTAAATTCGGGAAAATCGCGCTACTTATCATTCCTTTAGGATGTGTGTTTATGGGGGCCGTCCACGATTTCGCCGGAGGAAAACTTTCTCTCTTTGAGGACGGCGCGAATTTGCCGAAAATCGTGCGCAAATATCTCGGAGGTGTGTTTTCGTCAGTTTTTTCGTATGTTATGCTCGTTCTTCTTCTCCTTGTAGTTGCAGTTTTCATAAATGTTCCAGCGAATCTCATCGACAAAACTGTTTTTCCTCAAACATCTTTTTTCTGGTGGGCGGTCGTGTCCATCTTTGTCTATTACATCGCAGCTACGCTTTTCCCGGTAGATAAGATTATCGGGCGCGTATATCCGTTTTTCGGTGCGCTTCTTATAATAGGATCTGTCGCAATAAGTCTCTCGCTTTTAGTTGCGGCATTTTCAAACCCCGAGATTCTCTCGGATTGCGCGGCATTCGCTCCCTTTCAAGAGAAGAATCCTCTCTTCCCGTGTCTTTTTGTAACTATCGCCTGCGGCATTATTTCAGGCTTTCACGCAACGCAAAGTCCTATTGTGGCGAGAACAATGACAAGCGAGAGGGAGGCTCGTGCCACATTCTACGGTATGATGATACTTGAAGGAATCATTGCAATGATATGGGCGGCCGCTGCACTTGCCATATATAACATCGATCCTTCAAACGTTTCTCTCAACGGGCCTGCTGTCCTTGGAAATATTACGAAGCATTTTCTCGGTCCGTGGATGGGCGGTGTCACGGTTTTTGCGATAGTTGTACTCGCCGTTACGAGCGGGGATACGGCGCTTCGCAGTGCACGGCTGAGTGTAGCGGAGATATTCGGCGTAAATCAGTCGTTAATCAGCAAGCGAATTTTTGCAACTCTTCCGCTCATCGTAATAGTTGCAGCCCTTTTGTGGTGGTCAAACCGCGACGCAAAAAGTTTCGGCAATCTTTGGAATTATTTCGCGTGGGGCAATCAAGTTCTCTCCGTCACGACTCTTATGACAGCAAGTGTCTGGATGCTTAAATGCGGGAAGGGGGCGAAAGCTCTTGTCACTTTAATTCCAGGAGCTTTTATGAGCATGGTTGTGTCAACTTTCATTTTCTGGGCGTGGCCTACAAAGGATCAGGTGTGGGGAATTATCCCTGGAGGGCTTTCTCTTTGTCATGCCTCCTGCGCCGCGGCCGTGGTTACGGCTTTGATCGTAGTATTCGTCATACGCCGCAGCCGAGTTGATTTTGAGGAGGGCGGCAAGTGCGCGCATTAAGAAAAAAAGATTCTCACTTTTCTTCAGAAGATCCGTTTGGAGAGCTGAAAAAAAATCCTTCTCTCCCCGCTGGGATGCGCCGTCGTTTTAAGGATCGTGTCCTCATAATGACGACGTCGGAGTGCTTTAATCGTTGTCCTCACTGTACACGCGCATTCATACTTGGAAAAACGGAGACTGTCGATACTGAAGAAAAACTTAATAAGTGTGTCTCGTACGTGTTGCGTCACCGAGAGATTCGAGATGTTCTTCTTTCAGGAGGAGATGTCTTAACGCTTCCCGATAAGGCCGTAATCAAGTTAGTAGATGCTTTTGCCTCTCTTGAACAGATTGATATGGTGCGCATCTGCACGCGCGCGCTTGTTGACAATCCTGAGCGTGTTACTGATAAGCTTGCGCGTCTTCTCGCACGTTCGGGGAAGGTGTGGGCGAATGTCCACATAAATACTGCCTCGGAGGCGTTGCGTGCAGCTCCTGCCGCCGCGCGTCTCGTAAACAGGGGTATTCCAGTTTCCTCGCAAACAGTCCTTTTAAAGGGTGTAAACGATACTCCTTTAAAGATGCTCTCTCTTCTTAAGACGCTTTCTGCGGCGAGAATTAGGCCTTATTACGTTTTTCAATGCGACCCAGTATCGGCAATCGAAAAGCGCTTTGGCGTGCCGCTCAAGAAGGCAAAGGCCATAGAAAAGTACTGTGCCGAGCGCATTGGAGGGCTCTCTCTTCCTCGTTTTGTTGCAGATCTTCCATCTTCTTTGCGCAAAACGCCTCTCGATTTGTTATAATACACACCTGTAGCCGGAGTGTCGGAATGGCAGACGATGCGGACTTAAAATCCGCTGCTCGGTATTGAGCGTACGGGTTCGAGTCCCGTCTCCGGCATACCACATCAAGTGCCAAGCGAAAGTGCGCAAGGTCAAAGGGAGTGGTGTGAAGATTTTGGAGGAATGATGGGGATCCTTTGGAGATATATACTGCGTGAATTTTTAGTGCCGCTTGCGTATTGTCTAGTGGGCTTTATTTCTATATACGTTCTATTTGATCTTTTCGGGTCCTTTTCGCGAATGCTTGAGGCGAAGCTTTCGTTTTCAGATGCAGTTATGTATTTCTGCGGCTATCTCGCTCCGTACTTTCATTATCTCGCTCCAGCGGCACTCATGCTCGCTACGCTTTATACTGTTTGGTCGTTCTGCCGCCATTCCGAGCTTGTCGCAATGCGTGCAAGCGGCGTAAGTTTCATTACAATTTCCACACCCATTCTTTCGTGCGCGCTTGCGATGGTGTTTTTCGTTTTTTGGGTGAGCGAGTCGTTTATGCCGCGCTGGTCGCAATGGGCGTATCAGCTTAAAAATTCAAAGTTTGAATCGAGCGGCGCGGAGGTTGCGGGCAATCTCGTTTTGCGCAACGCAAAAGGGCGCCGCACTTGGAATGTCGAAAAAACTCTTTCACCCGACTGCAGTTTTCTCGGAGGCGTGCGTGTTACGGTTGACAGGCCCAGCGGTGCGCGCTTTTTCACGGTTACGGCTCCTGAGGCGCGTTTTATAGACGGAGAATGGTGGCTTTCCAATGCAGTAGTACAGCATTATGATGAGGGCGGCTCTGAAATTTCAACGCCTACGCCAGAGCTCGATTCTCTTCAGTTCAGGTGTTTTGATTCTTTCACTGAGCGCCCGGAAGATTTTTTGATGCAGAACAGAAAGTGGCAGTATAATTCAGTTAAGGACCGTCTTCGCTACCTCGCAACGCATAATGAACTTTCTCCCGAAAGAAAGGCCGATTTGAAGTACGACACGTGGGCGCAGATTATGGCTCCGTTCGCGTGCCTTGTGATAACGCTTTTCGCCATCCCCGCGGGAATAGCATCAGGTAGGCAAAGCGTCTTCCGCGGCGTTCTCGGCGCTTTAGGTATGTTCTTTGCATTTTACGGTATTGATATTGGTTGTATGGTGGCCGCGAAAAACTCATGGTTGCCTCCCATACCTGCCGCTTTGATCCCGCATGTGGTTTTTCTTGTTTTGGGTCTGCGCCTTTTCTATCGCCACCGTTAATTTTACCGCTGTTTCCAAAACTTCAAAATCGTAATCGCATGTTACAAAAGTGCGATGATTGTTTTGCTAAAATTTGCAGTGATGAAAAACAATCTTGAAAATGCGCGTCGGAAAATCGATGCAATTGACGATGAGCTTATAAAGCTCTTCCTCGAAAGGCTTGCTGTTTCACGCGAGGTTGCCCTTGCAAAGAAAGAAACAAATGGAGCGGTGGTAGACCCTATGCGTGAGCGTGAGATTCTCACAAAAATTTCCGTGGCAGCAGGCGCGGAAAATGAAAATGCCGCAAGAATGTTTTTTACGAATATTTTTTCGATTTCTAAAGCGCGCCAGAGAAGCATTTTAAAAGGTCCTTCGCCGCTTCTTGCTGAAATTGACTTGTCTTCCGCTCAAACAGAGCCGTTTCCTTCGCGTGCTGCGGCGCGGAAGGCTCGTACGCACAGCAGGCAGTTTCGCAAATGGTCAAGGTCCCTACAATCGTATATTTCTCGGAATTTGAAAAAGTTTTTGAAGCTGTTGAGAAGGGCTTTTGTCCGTATGGAGTTTTGCCGGTCGAGAATTCTGCTGCAGGTTCAGTAGCGGCAGTTTACGATTTGATGCAGAAGCATCGCTTTCATATTGCTAAGGCGCTTAAGCTTAAAGTGGATCACGCGCTTCTTGCGCCTCAAGGCGTCAAGATGTCTGATATTCGCGAGGTAATAAGTCATCCTCATGCGTTTTCTCAATGTCGTCAGTTCTTGAAAGAACATTCTTCTTTAAAAGTCACTCCAGCAGTAAATACGGCGGTGGCGGCAAAGGAATTGTCTGTATCTTCAAGGCGTGATGTTGCTGTGATTGCTTCTCGCGCATGTGCAGAGCTTTACGGTCTTGATGTATTAGCGGATCGTGTGCAGGATGCAGCATACAACTATACTCGCTTTATATGCATTTCTAAGGATTTAGAAATACGTCCTGACGCGAACAGGATGTCAGTGATGATGTCGCTTCCTCATAGGCCTGGGGCGCTTTCTGCGATAATTTCTAAGTTTGCAGCGATTGATGTTAATCTCACTAAGCTTGAGTCTCGTCCAGTTCCTGGTATGGATTTTGAATTCAGTTTTGTTTTTGATTTTGATTCTTCTGTTTCAAATCCTTCAGTCCGCGAACTATTAGCCGAGCTATCGCAAGATCCTGAGATAGAGCGTTTTGAGTTTCTTGGCTCGTACAACGAAAAATAGTTTCGGTGTAGAGCGGGTTAATGTTTGAATGTTTGAATGTTGGAATGTTTGAATGTTAGAATGTTAGAATGTTAGAATGTTGGAATGGGGGTTTAGAAGGTTTAGAAAGTTTAGAGTTTAGCGTTTAGAGGGAAAAGATTCTCGAACTAACCACTAACCACTAAAACGTCTTCGCTGCGGAGCTTATGTTCGGTCTCGTTGCTCGGGCGTCGCCTATATCGCCTCGACAATAAGGTACGCTTACGCACGCCACCGCGATTCGTATCTCTGGCTGCACATATTACCTCTCCTACGGCGACTCCTGCCCTCGCTCCTCACTCACATAACTCCTCCGCTCGCCGCTAAGGACTAACCCCTAGTTCCTAACTCCTAATCGCTGATTTTGATTGGCGCGATAAAATGAGAATCTTGTGCGGAAAATCCTTGAGTAAATACGGGCATCCCGCGTGTGGAGCTGCTTGTAAGA
>JAEIGA010015086.1_pt1 | contig 11767 bp, 7 predicted proteins | sample 9270691 | NCBI WGS metagenome assembly JAEIGA01 (sample SAMN17057246, study PRJNA624740) | gut metagenome | biome: biome; isolation source: fecal sample | host: Bos grunniens | place: China: Xizang | collected 2019
AGGATGTTCAGGGAAGGAAACTTTCAACAATTGCGGAAGGACCGTTGCGGGTGACACGTACACCGGATTATGCAGAACAAAATCCCATGTCGGTGGTGGATCGAACTCCCGGATGGCGCGATTGGGTGTGGCAAGTATCTTTTAACGAAGTTGGAAACCCTGTTATTGCCATGGTGAAAATCAGTGGCGACAAACGGACTCATGATTACTATTATGCATATTGGGATGGAACACAATGGAAAAAGATTTTCTTGGCGCATGGAGGAGGACATTTCCATCAGTCTCCTGATATAGAACACTGTTATAGTGGAGGTATGGCAATAGACCCGGCATGTACCAATGAGGTGTATTGTTCGGTACCAGTGGTGGGTGCATTCGGAAAGATGTATGAAATAGTGAAGTTTACCATAAATTTCACGACCGGTGAGGTAAAGCAACAACAGATTACACGACACTCGCGAAAAAATAACGTCCGACCATTTATCTTAAACGATTCAGAAGCTTCACCTTTACGATTGACATGGATGCATGGGGATTATTATGATTGGATTCTCAGTTCGGCACGGGCAGGGTATCCAACGTCCATTCATGGCGTGGTACAATGGGACAGCGAGCCGGTAAAACTGAATGATGGTGTTATAGCACAATCGGAGCAAGAAGGCATGAATGGAAAGGTGAAGGTGGACAAGAAATGGAATAGTTCGGATTTTACTTTGGCGATGTCTATCAATGTGACAGATGAAAAGGCGCAAGGAGTCATCTGTGAGGGTAAAGATTGGTGCTTGAGCATAGATTCTTTGAGTTTAAAACCTTGTCTTAAGATTGGGAGGGACGAGTACAAAAGCGTGAATGTATGGGGTACTGCTGATTCTTGGAAGAATTTTGGTCGTGGAACCAATGGAAAATGGTATCCGATGGAACTATATAAAGAGCTTGAACTTGTCATAACCTATTCGGACAACCGTGTGCGACTTTATATCAATGGACTTCTTGATATGAATGTAGAAGGAATCTGTGGATTGAAAGGACTGCGCCTTGGCCGTTTCAATGGCAGTATAAGTACTTATGCGATATATAATAGAGCATTCAATCCCGATGAAGTCGGTGCATGGTGCTCGTTTATTCGTTGAATGATAAAAACAAAATAAAACTTGATATCAGTAGAACATTTAAAGGTTGAATTTGCTGCCAAACCATTGTTTCATGATGTGTCTTATGTAATCAATGATAAGGACAGAATAGCATTAGTGGGAAAGAATGGTGCAGGTAAATCAACAATGTTGAAGATAATAGCCGGCATGCAACTCCCCACGGAAGGTACGGTGTCTGTTTCTAACGGCATGACGATAGGGTATTTACCTCAGGTCATGGCGTTGAGTGATGAGCGTACTGTAATAGAAGAGGCGGAGCAGGCGTTTTCGCATATAGATGAAATGCAGAAACGTCTGGAACGTATGAATAACGAGCTGTCTGAACGTACAGACTATGAAAGTGACGAGTATATGTCACTTGTAGAGAAATTTACCCATGAAACGGAGCGCTTTCAGATGATGGGAGGGATGAATTATAGGGCCGAAATGGAACGAACCTTACAAGGGTTGGGCTTTTTACGTTCGGATTTTAATCGTCCTACCAGTGAGTTTAGCGGCGGATGGCGCATGCGAATAGAGTTGGCTAAATTACTATTGCGATGTCCGGAAGTGTTGCTGTTGGATGAACCGACCAACCATTTGGATATAGAAAGTATCCAATGGCTTGAGAACTTTTTGGCTACAAAGGCTAATGCTGTAGTGTTAGTGAGTCACGACCGAGCATTTATCAATAACGTGACGAATAGGACATTGGAGATTTCTTGTGGAAGGGTGTTTGATTATAAAGTCAAATACGATGACTATGTCCGTCTGAGGGCTGAGCGTAGGGAACAGCAGTTGCGCGCTTATGAAAATCAGCAGAAAGAGATAGCGGATATCAAAGATTTTATTGAGCGGTTCAGGTATAAACCTACAAAAGCGGTTCAGGTACAGAGTCGTATCAAGCAATTAGAAAAAATAGTTCCGATAGAGGTGGATGAGGTGGATAATTCATGTCTTCGTTTGAAATTCCCGCCTTCTCTTCGAAGTGGTGACTATCCTTTGATTTGCGATGGCGTAAGAAAAGATTATGGAGCACATGTCGTTTTTAAGGATGTGATGCTGACCATAAAAAGAGGAGAAAAAGTTGCCTTTGTTGGAAAGAATGGTGAGGGAAAATCAACTCTAGTCAAGTGTATTATGAACGAGATACCGTTTGAAGGTGATTTGAAACTCGGACACAATGTACAGATAGGGTATTTTGCACAGAATCAAGCGCAACTATTGAACGAGGAATTGACCGTATTTGAAACCATTGACAACGTGGCGAAAGGGGATGTACGTCTGAAAATTCGTGATATACTTGGCGCCTTTATGTTTGGTGGTGAGGCATCGGACAAGAAAGTAAAAGTGCTTTCTGGTGGTGAACGCAGTCGGGTGGCTATGATAAAACTATTGTTGGAACCTGTTAATTTCTTGATATTAGATGAGCCTACCAATCATTTGGATATGCGTTCAAAGGATGTCTTGAAGGAGGCTATTAGAGATTTTGATGGTACGGTTGTCATTGTCAGTCACGACCGTGAATTTTTGGACGGTTTGGTGACGAAGGTTTATGAGTTCGGAGGCGGGCAAGTCAAAGAACATTTGGGAGGTATTTATGATTTCCTACAGAAAAAAAAGATTGATTCATTACAGGAACTGCAGAAATCAATATCGCCTTCTTCGCTATCAGTGGGAATGGTACAGGTAGACAAACCGGTCAGTCAGAATCGTTTGAGCTACGAACAGCAAAAAGAACGTCAGAAGAAGTTGCGTAAATTGGAAAAAGTTGTAGAGCAATGTGAAGATGAAATAAGTGAAATAGAATCTGCTATCGCAATACTGGAAACACAGATGGCAACACCCGAAGGTGCCACAGATATGGCTTTGTACGAACGTCACACGATGCTGAAAAAACAGCTCTCTGTTGTAGAACAGGAATGGGAAAACAGTATCATGGCATTGGAGGAAGAAAAGAGTATTCAATAAGTAATCAATAATCATTTAAATAGTATCAATATGAAGTTTAAACATTTGTTATTAACCGTTCCTTTTGCTTCGATTTCTATGATGTCATGTCAACGTCAGAATGTCGGAACAGGAATAGATTTGGCTAATTTAGATACGTCCGCGCAACCCGGGGATGATTTCTATCAGTATGCGACCGGAGGATGGCGCGATGCTCATCCACTCACAGCAGAATACAGCCGTTACGGGTGCTTTGAAGTGTTGAACGAAAATAACAACAAGCAGTTGCGTGAATTAATAGAGTCTGTAGCGAACGAAGAACATACCGTTGGTTCATTGGAGCAGAAGATAGGTGACTTATACAATATAGCGATGGATAGTGTGAAGTTGAATGCAGAAGGGTATGCACCTATAAAAGACGATTTGGATGCGATAGAAAACATCAGTGCGAGAGAGGATGTTTTCCCGATGATGGTGGCTCAGATGAGTAAGGGGATAGGTGGATATTTCAGTTTTTATATTGGAGCAGATGTGAAGAACAGTACCCAAAATCTCTTGCAGTTCTATCAAGGAGGAATGAGTCTGGGTGAAAAAAGCTACTATTTTGATACCGATAGTTCAACCATTTCCGTTCGCGAGGCTTTTGTGTCATGTGTGAGCGATATGTTTGTGATGTGTGGATATCCCGAAACAGTAGCTCAAAAAAAGGCTGAGGCCGTTTTACGTATTGAGACTAAGTTGGCCGAAAAGTCCAAATCTGCTACTGAATTGAGAGATCCAGAGGCTAATTATCACAAGATGAGTGTAGAAACATTGAAAAAAGAATTCAGTGGAATAGATTGGGATTTGATGTTTAAATTCATCGGATTGACGGAGGTAACTGAAGTGAGTGTCGGACAGATTGAGGCGATGCATGAGGTAGAGAATGTTTTGGCAGAGGTGTCCGTTGAAGAACAAAAAGCATACATGCAGTGGGCTTTGATCAGTGCAGCGTCATCTTATTTAAGTGATGAGTTCCGCGCCCGCAGCTTTGAATTCTTTGGTGGCGTATTGAGTGGAAAACAACAGGACCGTCCGCGTTGGAAACGTGCAGTGGCAACAGTTGAGGGCGTTTTAGGCGAAGGATTAGGACGCATTTATGTAGAGAAATATTTTCCAGCCGAGGCAAAAGAACGCATGATAAAATTGGTGAAGAATTTGCAAGTGGCGTTGGGAGAACGTATAAATGAACAGGAATGGATGAGTGATGAGACAAAAGCACGTGCACACGAAAAACTATCTACCTTCCATGTAAAGATTGGTTATCCGGACGAATGGCGAGACTATTCAGCTTTGAAGGTTGAGAATGACTGTTATTGGGCAAACGTGGTACGTAGCAATGAGTTTGACATCAAGCACATGATCAATACCAAACTTAACAAGCCGGTTGATCGTAACGAATGGTTGATTACCCCTCAAACGGTAAATGCTTACTACAATCCGACAACTAATGAGATTTGTTTCCCGGCTGGTATTCTTCAACCTCCATTCTTTAACATGGATGCCGATGATGCATGTAACTATGGTGCTATCGGTGTGGTGATAGGTCATGAGATGACACATGGTTTTGATGACAAAGGACGTCAGTTTGATAAAGATGGGAATTTGTCAGATTGGTGGACTGCCGATGATGCTGAAAGATTTGACGCTAGAGCGAAAGTGATGAAGGATTATTTTGACCAAATCAATGTGTTGCCCGATTTGAAAGCCAATGGTACGTTGACATTGGGAGAGAATTTGGCGGACCACGGAGGTTTGATGGTGGCATATTGTGCTTTCCAGAATGCCATGAAGGAAAATCCGTTGGAAGTAGAGGATGGATTCACTCCTGAACAACGTTTCTTCTTGTCGTATGCTAATTTATGGGCACAAAACATCCGTGATGAAGAGATACGTCGATTGACAAAGATTGATCCTCATTCATTGGGACGTTGGCGTGTGGACGGTGCTCTGCCGCATATCGATGCATGGTATGACGCATTTGGCGTAACAGAGGAGAATGCTATGTATATCCCCAAGGAGCAACGTGCTACCATTTGGTAATTGTAACGTAAAATAAAGAAAAACGAATAGACATGCCATTAACATTGCCTGATAAGCTACCCGCCATAGACTTGTTGAAAGAGGAAAATATATTTGTAATAGACAGTTCCCGTGCATCAGCACAGGATATTCGTCCGTTGCGCATTGCGGTATTGAATCTGATGCCACTGAAAATAACGACGGAAACAGATTTAATCCGCCTCTTGTCAAACACTCCATTGCAGTTGGAAATCTCTTTTATGAAGGTCAAAGGACATACCTCCAAGAATACACCTATTGAACACATGCAAGCGTTCTATCGTGATTTTGAGGTGATGCGACATGAGAAATTCGATGGAATGATTATTACCGGGGCTCCGGTGGAGCATTTGGAATACAATGAAGTGACATATTGGGATGAGATTTCTGAAATCTTTGACTGGGCACGTACACATGTGACGTCGACCCTATATATCTGTTGGGCGGCGCAAGCAGGATTGTTCTACCACTATGGGGTTCCCAAGTATAAGTTGGACAAAAAGATGTTCGGTATCTTCCAACAATATCCCATGGATGCGAAACTCCCTATCTTCCGTGGTTTTGATGATGTGTTCTATATGCCGCATAGCCGTCATACCGAAATACATCGTGAAGATATTTTAAAGAACAAGGAATTGACACTGATTGCAGAATCACCATTGTCGGGCGTGAGTATGGTCATGGCTCGCGGTGGACGTGAGATTTTTGTTACCGGACACGCAGAGTATTCGCCTTATACATTGGATACGGAATATCGCCGTGACTTGGACAAGGGGTTGCCGATAGAAAAGCCTGTTAATTATTACAAGAACGACAATCCGGACGAAGGACCACTCGTAACGTGGCGTGCCCATGGTAATCTATTGTTCTCTAATTGGTTGAACTATTACGTATATCAAGAAACCCCTTACGATATAAATAGTATTAAATGATACGTCAACGTCCGATAGAATTATTGGCACCGGCACGTAACTTGGAGTGCGGAATGGCTGCCGTAGATCATGGCGCCGATGCTGTATATATTGGCGCAGCTAAATATGGTGCGAGGGCAGCAGCCGGCAACTCTGTGGAAGATATTGCCCGGTTGGTGGCTTATGCCCATACATATCATGTTAAAGTCTATGTGACCATCAATACGATTTTAAAGGATGAGGAATTGTCTGACACCGAAAAAATGGTATGGGAACTCTACCGTTGTGGTGTAGATGCTTTGATTGTACAGGATATGGCAATGCTACGACTTCATCTGCCTCCGATACCCTTACATGCCAGTACGCAGATGGACAATCGTTCGGCGGATAAGGTGAAGTTTTTGCAGCAGAATGGTTTCAGTCAAGTCGTTTTGGCTCGCGAGTTGTCATTGCAAGAGATTAAGGACATTCATGAGCAGTGCGATATTCCTTTGGAGGTGTTTGTTCATGGTGCGCTATGTGTCAGCTATAGCGGTCAGTGCTATGTCTCGCAACATTGTTTTGGACGAAGTGCCAATCGTGGAGAGTGTGCTCAATTCTGTCGTTTGAAATTTGATTTGCAGGATAGCGATGGTCGTGTTGTTGAGAGGGGTAAGCATCTTTTGTCCTTGAAGGATATGAATAGGAGTGAGGACCTAGAGCGATTGTTGGATGCCGGAGTTTCGTCGTTAAAAATAGAAGGACGATTGAAAGATGTGGCATACGTGAAGAATGTCACTGCCTATTATCGGAAGAGACTTGATGATATTTTTGTCAAGCGTAATGAATATCGAAAGGCTTCGTCGGGTCATGTCACCTTAAAGTTTATACCACAATTGGAGAAGAGCTTTAACCGTGGATTTACACGCTATTTCCTTGACGGAAGAACTGCGGATATTTTTTCTTTTAATACCCCTAAATCTTTAGGAGAGGAAGTTGGAATAACTAAGGAAATCAGAGGTAACTATATCGTTGTGTCAGGTGTCAAATCATTTGCCAATGGTGACGGACTTTGCTTTATAGACGAAAAGGGGGTATTGCAGGGTTTCCGCGTAAATAGAGTAGATGCCAATAAGATATACCCCATGGAAATGCCGCACATCCGTCCCAAGACTCGTTTGTTTCGCAATTATGATAAGACGTTTGAAGATGAATTGGCGCGCCCTTCAGCTGTCCGTAAGATTTCCGTTTCGTGGCTGTTGACTGAATATACCGAAGGATTTGTATTGCAGTTGCGTGATGAAGACGATGTGATGGTGAGTGTGTCTTTTCCTTTTCAAAAGGAATTGGCAAGGAATTCGCAGGCGGAAAACATCAAGGTGCAGTTGAGCAAATTGGGCAACACCCCATTTGAGGTGTTTGATACAGTGGTCGAATTGCAAGAAAATAGGTTTATTCCCTCGTCCGTTTTGTCTGAATGGCGCAGGGTAATGGTGGAACGGTTGTTGAAAGCCAGAAAAATAAATTATCATTATTCATTGCGGGCTTTACCAACTCCTTTTACTGATTGGTTGGATGAGCAGCATGGCAAGAAAAAGATGGTATTCGTACCTGAAACATTGACTTATCTGGCAAACGTTATGAACGATAAAGCTGCACAGTTTTATCGGATGAACGGTGTAAAGCATGTGTTGCCGGCTTTTGAACAACAAGAACCGGAAGATGCGGTCTTGATGTTCTGTAAACATTGTCTTAGATATAGTTTGGGGTGGTGTCCTCGGAACGGACAAGAAAAGACGCCCTACCGAGAACCATTCTTTTTGGTATCTTCTGATGGGCGTCGTTTCCGATTATCCTTTGATTGCAAGAATTGTCAGATGAAGGTCTGCAAAAGTTAAAAATGTAGTGATACGTCAATCCCTACTTGAACGGGTGGCGCACATTGACTGAATTTCAAGTTGCGGGTTGTAGCAGTTGACGTAAAGAGGAAGGTGTCATAATCTGTATCAGTCAGATTTTTGCCCCAGATGTCAAGTTTTACAGTACCGAAATCTATGCCGGCATGGGCATTGAGTAGGGCGTAGAACGGTTGTTTGTATTGGTTGTCTTCACTCCAATAGATTTCACCGGCTCCTGTCGTATTGACACCTATAAAACAACCCTTGATGTTTTTGTTTTGGATTGGATGATAGTATTCTATACCTGCTGCCATTGTGTGTTGAGGTACAAAAGGAACTTTATTCCCATTGTAATTGATGCTTTCTTGTTGATGTTGTTCGTTAGCGGCTTGCGCCTCATAACGTTTGAAGATGGAACGGGTGTAACCATATGATGCGTTCCATGCGATACGGTTTTCCCACAAACTTCCTTTCCAACCGATTTCCGCTCCGTAGCTTCTGCCTCTACCGGCATTCTCCATGATACGCCCCAGACCGCTGCTCACGAATTTTGATATTTGCTGGTTGTAAATATCCATATAGAACAGGGCGGCGTCCATCTGAATCTTATCGTTTAAGAAAGAGAAATGTCCGCCCACCTCATAGTTGTAGCTGTATTCCGGTTTATAGAAAGTCTGTTCGGGTGTACCGAGGAATTTTTCTTGTGGTATCTGATTGATGATCATTTGTTTTACCTGTTGAGGCATCATGGCATACATCGGTTTTTCAAATTCTTCCTTCGTCTTCTCTTGTGTTGATGCCATCATCTGACTGCGCATCTCTCCTTGTACAAGGTCGCTGAACATCTGAATGTTGTAGCCTCCACTGCGGTAACCTTTGCTCCAACTAACGTAGACATTGTTCTTCTTGTTGAAGTGATACATGAAAGCTATTTTGGGCAACCATTGGATATAGTCGTCTTCAAGTTCTCCGCGTAGATAAACTTCGTTAGTGATGTCTTTCAATGCGAGAGGCATCATGGGTGAGGTAAGCTGGATGTCATAGGCCATCTGTCCACCATAGTTGTGTTTCAGTTTCAGTCTTTCGTATTCGATACGTATGCCGGCAGAAAGGCTCAGTCCTTCAACACCGAACAGATGGTTGAACGTACTTTGGTGAAATGCTGCAATGTCGGTGACAGGAGTTTTGAAAGCTCCGTCAGCCACAAAAGGCGATTGGTGCATATCCATGGATATGCTCATTCTGCTTGCCTGCATGGCGCTGTTCGCCTTGTCAAATACCGTATTCATAAAACGGTCGGTCAATGACACAGGGCTTTTGGTGCGGTTGGTCTGAACCATGGCGTATGCACCGGCTATCCATTCCCAATGGGTGTTGTATCTGCTTTTGAACGTCAGTTCCTCGCTCCATGAATTGATGCGTTGTTTCTGGCAGAGTGTGAAATAGCTCTCGTCAATGAAATCCTGATCCATTGTCATGTTATCGTTCAGATTCTGATAAGCCGTGACGGAGGTCATGACGAAGTGGTCTGCATTGTATTGCACGTTTAGTCCTGTGTTGAACAGGCTGCGACGGTAGAACGACGGATCGTTATAGATGATACGTCCGATGTTTCCTGCTTTTTCTTCCTCCGTTTGGTCAACACTGCCTGAATAACAATAGGGATAGCCGCGATCTTCTCTGTATGAATAGTCAGCCGTGAAATCCACCTTCCATGCATCGTTAGGCATCCAGATAAGGCGTGCACGACCTCCTGCCACCTCATGTCCACCAACTCTCTCGTTGCGTGTCACATTCTTGAAAAAACCATCAGAATGTCTATAGAACCCGCTTAATGAGAAAGCAATATGATTATTTATCTTTTGGTAGTGCGAGGCGGAAACGTTGTAGCCCACATCTTTCAGACTACCACCTACTTTGATGTCTGTACCTTGATATCGGAACGGATTGCGAGTAAAGACGCGGAGAATACCGCCCATGGAATTGCGTCCGTACAAGGTGGCTTGCGGACCGCGAAGCACATCAATACGTTCTACATCCAACAAATCAATGTCGTAGGCACTCTTGTCGGCATACCCTACATTGTCTACATACAACCCTACTGCCGGTGTGTTGATGCGTGAGCCGATACCGCGGATGTAGGCGGCAGAAGTCAGACTACTCCCATAATCGGGCATATAGAAGTTGGGGACGTATTGCGATAATTCCTTTAATGATGTCGTGTGTGTATTGTTGAGCGTTGTTTCGTCAAATAAGGATGCCGCAACAGGAATCTGTCGCAGCTTATGCGTCTCTTTCGGAGTTGATACAATGACAATTTCTTCTATGTCCTTTACTTTTGTACTGTCTTCTAACGTATTCGTGTGTATGTCTGCATTTGCAGATATGGCTATAGCAGTCAGCATAGCCGTCAGAAAGTATTTCTTCATGCTTATTATTAAATTAAGTCACAAAGGTAGGAAGACTGCCGATTTGTGGCAATCCTAATTTGTTAGGATTTTCAGATGCGGTCGGCTTCTATATAGCCGTTCATGACTGCATATATGGTCAGACCGGAAACGGAGCGCACGTTCAGTTTCTCCATCAGGTTCTTGCGGTGAGAGATGACAGTGGTGATACTGATGAAGAGTTTGTCTGCAATCTCTTTGTTCGTCAGTCCCTTGACAATGAGCGTCAAAACTTCAATCTCACGGGCGGAGAGCCCGTTGGGATCTTCAGTGTTCATCGTGCCTTTCGGCAGGTGCTTGCCATGGGCATGTGCGCTTTGTTGTAGTTGCAACAGGGCACGTACCATTTTTTCTTCAGTTAGGAAGATGTTGAGTGTATGGAATCGCGCCATCTGCGGTGTACCGGCTGTACCGTTGGTCAGTACGATGGTCTTGTTTTTTCGTTCAATAAAGAAAGTGCTATGTTCCAACAAAATCTGCGAAGAAATGAAGTAGTGGAAATACATGTCCGGGGTGTCACATACGAACTGCTCAAACGTGTTGAACGTGCGAACAATGGCAAAAGGCATCATACGCTCAATCAGGTTTCTTAGTCCAATACAAGTCAAGGTATTAGCTTCAATAATGGCTATTTCCGGTTTGTGTGTCATCTGCATTTTGTTTTCCGCCACAAAGTTAGATAAAAAAAGTGAATGACCGACAAAATATAGAAATACCATATTTCACACGATATGTATCCATAGTTGTATGTGTGTGATACTATATACGAGCATGACAACAAGAAAACCTGAAAAAGATTTGAATCTAAAAACTCATCTTTTGTTTGGAGCTTTATATTTATTTTAATACATTTGCAATGTTTTGTTCCGCACGTTCCATTTGGGAGACCATTTCGGGGCGTCGGATGAAAAGGGAATCGGGTGAAAGTCCCGGACAGTCCCGCTGCTGTAAGCTCATTATGCGGTTTGTTTATTACCATGAGCCACTTCCTTATATATAAAATAAGGTGGGAAGGCGAACAGACCGGAGTAAGTCAGAAGACCTGCAAAACATAAGTCGTGCTCAAATCTTCGAGGACAGGATGAGAGGTCATGCAAGTGAATTTTTAAGATTGAATTATGAAACTGAATGCATTCCGCAAGGAGTGGTTTCGTGTTGTTATAGGTGTATATTGTACCTTTACGGCAGGAATCATTCATGCGAGTGAAACGGACAGCGTATCAAGTAGCATGTATCACTTGAAACGTGTGACGGTGAGCGCAGAGCGTTCATCACGAATCCATTCTGCATCCATGCCAACCCAAGTGATGACTTCGGAAACAATGCGCGGATGGGGGGTGCAGAACCTTGCG
>JAEIGA010015087.1_pt1 | contig 11766 bp, 8 predicted proteins | sample 9270691 | NCBI WGS metagenome assembly JAEIGA01 (sample SAMN17057246, study PRJNA624740) | gut metagenome | biome: biome; isolation source: fecal sample | host: Bos grunniens | place: China: Xizang | collected 2019
AATGTCTTGCGTGCCAAGATGATTGATGACCTTGACCTTGCAGAGTTGACATTCTCACACAACTATCTATTCTTCTACGATCAGTTGGAGAAGTCTAACCTATTCCTTCAGGGTGTTATCGACACTAAACACCTTCCTATGGATGACCGTCAAGTGGAGTGGTTGTTCAAGAACCCACTTAGCGATGGTGGTCAGTTTACGGGTGTGTCAAACCTTGTTATGAAGTATGGTGTTGTGCCAGCAGAGATTATGCCTGAGAACTATCAGTCGAATAATACAACACAGGTAGGTAATCTTCTTAAGCTTAAGTTGCGCGAGTATGGTTTGGTGCTTCGTGCGCAGAAGGATCGCCGTGCACCTGTGGCTCTTAAGACAGAGATGTTAAAGGAGATTTACTCTATGTTGGTTCGTGCCTATGGTGTGCCTCCAACAGAGTTTGAGTGGACACTTCGCAACAAGGAGGGCGAGGTAATATCTACAAAGAACTATACTCCACAGTCATTCTATAAGGAGTATTTCGGTGATATAGACCTTGAGAATAATTATGTTATGGTGATGAATGACCCATCACGCGAGTATTATAAGGTTTACGAGATTGAGTATGATCGTCATGTTTACGACGGTGATAACTGGGTGTATCTAAATCTTCCTATTGATGAGGTTAAGGCATTGGCTATTGCCTCTATCAAGGATAATACTGCGATGTACTTCTCTTGCGATGTGGGTAAGTATCTTCTCTCTAAGAAGGGTACACTCGATATCGCTAACTTCGACTATGAGTCGTTGATGGGTGTTGAGTTCCCAATGAACAAGGAGGAGCGCATCCGTACATTCGCAAGTGGCTCATCGCACGCTATGACTCTTATTGCTGTTGACCTTGACGAGCAGGGTAACGCTAAGAAGTGGATGGTTGAGAATAGCTGGGGCCCATCAGCTGGTTGGAAGGGTAACCTTATTATGACAGGTGAGTGGTTCGAGGAGTATATGTTCCGCGTTGTTGTGGATAAGAAGTATATTCCTGCCGAGACTTTGAAGCTCTTGGAGCAGAAGCCTATTATGTTGCCATCGTGGGATCCTATGTTTGCATATGAGGAGTAATCTATGGCACAGGAGATAGAACGAAAATTTTTGGTTGTGGGCGAGTATAAACATCTCGCCCACACTTCTTCTCATCTGACGCAAGGATATATTGCTTCGGGTAAGCGTACGGTGCGTGTGCGTATCAGCGATGAGCGTGCATGGCTAACTATTAAAGGTCCATCGAAGAATGGTGGGTTGTCGCGCTATGAGTGGGAGAAGGAGATTGATAAAAGCGATGCCTTGGAGCTTATGGAGCTATGTGAGGGGGCTCTTATAGATAAGCGACGCTATTTGGTGGAGTATGAGGGACACATCTTTGAGGTTGATGAGTTCTATGGAGATAATGCGGGACTTATGCTTGCCGAGGTGGAGCTAAAATCAGAGGATGAGGAGTTCGCTCGCCCTGAGTGGTTGGGGCGTGAGGTTACGGGTATAAAGCGCTATTATAACTCTCATCTTAGGGCATACCCATACAAGGATTGGGATGAGGAGGAGCGATAAAATCAGAGGGGTGGCGGAGTTCGTCCGCACATCCCCTCATCATCCGAGCATGCTCGAAATTAAACTTTATACTTAAACTATGCAATTGGTAAAAGGTGTTATTTATATGCTATTGCTCAATCCATGATTACCGTTTCATCTATCTCAATGCCCCAATCAAATAGGTCTGCAGCGCACTGCATTTGCATGTCGGTCAATGTTTGTTGAGCGTTGCTATCGCCAACAACTGCATTGAAGAATGCTTGTGTCGAAGGGTAGTATCTCTTTACACTCTTCGAGAAGCAGTCGTAAAATGCTCGTTGAGCCTGATGATTTAGTCCTGAAGGGAGTATTCCCTCCTCCACGAGATATGGATATGGGTAGATGTTGCGCATGTTGTGTGGATTGGCATTTAGCTCCTCGACAATGGTCGATACAACATATACCTCCACGGTGTCACCTCTGCCCGGAAGTTCTATAAATGTTGTGTAGATAGGGTAGTCTATCTCTATTGCCTCAACAACATTGCCACTAAAGTCGTTAAACTCCGCCTCTTCGAGATTATCAAGATAGACCATATCGCGGTAGGCGCGTAACTCACGGCGTAGTTGCTCACGCTCCATGTCGCCCCATCTCTTCTCTCTTGAGCATCCAACTCCAGACGCTGCTATAGCAGCCATGGTGATAAATAGTAAAATCTTTTTCATTGTTCTATGTGTTTTGGTTTGTCCCCACTATCTGCAACAGTCGTGCCACGCTCAACACGCTCATATATTGAGGTTATATAGACGGTAAATACAGGGAACATCGCCATGCCTATTATAGGTAGTATTACGCATATCACCTTTCCTATGGTTGTTACGGGAAATATCTCTGCCCCAACAGTTGTCATATTCATACATGCCCACCATAATGCATCGCCAAAGCTCTCAACGCTACTATTCACAGGGGCTTCATACTCGTAGAAGAACAGAGCAGCAAAGTAGGTGCATATAACCACTGTGGCTATATATGCCCATAGTATGCGTGTTGCACGACCTTCTATAAGCCATCGTAGTGTTATATATAGTGCCATTACGGCGCGTAGCATGACTATGCCGCTGAGGATGATTGTGTCACTATGACTCAATTCTATGCCGATGTTTTGTACGATAAAATGATAAGGTATCGATAGTAGCAACATGAGGAAATTTCGAGCAAAGAAGTGCCATGGGCGCTTGTTGCTGAGCATGAGTGCAAAGAAGTCAATGATAAAAATAATGCATACTATGAGCATTGCCCAGTAATATAGCCCGGAGAATCGTGCTAACTCCTCGGTGTAGAGTATCTCAATGGATAGTGAGGCGAGTAGCAAGATGCTTGCAAAGAGTGTTAATATATTTATTGTGCGTAAAGCCATGTGTTGTTTCTGCATAGCTCTGGCAATTTTAATGCCATTTAATTGAAATTTAAAAGGTGTGATTGAAATATTTATATTACCTTTGTACGAATATTTTTGTCATGTTGCAAATTGGGGTGAATAAGCTATATAACTATTTAATACTAAGGTAAATGAAACGATTTTTTCTTTTTGTTTTTGCAATTGTTTCCATGTCCCTAATTTCATGTAGTGGTGATGGAGATGGTGCAAAATTTAAGATGGTCCTTGAGACTGAAAGCGAGGTAGCCCTTGATATGTATGGCAAGGATGTAAATATTGGCTACAAAATCATCGGTGCTGAAGGTTCTGTTGCTGATGTTAAGTTTAGCGACCCCTCTTGGGTAAGAGTAATGGAGCATAGCTCTGGTCAGCTAAAGTTGAGAGTCTCAGACAACCTTACAGGTGGTAGCCGCATGGTAGCAGTGACACTAAGCTATGGTGGTAGCTCTGCATCTGTGATTATCAACCAGTTGGGTGAGGCATATGTGCCAATTATCACCTCTAAGTCAGGTGATAAGATTGAACTTGAGCGCGCAGGCAGCAAGGTGCGTATCGAGTATCAGTTGGAGAATATCAATGACAAAGATTATATTTATGTTAAAACCTCGGCAGATTGGATCTACTCTATCGACACAAATGTTGATGGTTATGTTGAGCTTGGTGTGGCAACCAATAACTCTAAGGCTCTGCGTAGCACAACAGTTACTGTGGGCTATGGCGTAGCATCGTTCGATGTTGAGTTATCGCAGCGTGGTGATGGTGATGTTCGCTTTGTAGCATCTGTCATGGAGGGTGAGTATTATGGTGATGCTCGAAGCCCAGGTGCTGGAAACTACTGGTTTTCGCTAAGCGATAGAGGCTTCGATGCTGAATCTAAGGCTTATCCAAGCGCCACTTACTATCGTATTGATGCCTATGGTGAGGTATATAGTGGTGATGACATGATGGTCCCTATTCCAAATGGTGTCTATACCTTTGATAAGGATAATACCTACGCTAAGGGTACATTCACCGCAGAGTATAGTGGTTTCTGGGTGACAAACAAGAATGGTAAGCGTGAGGGTGCTATTGCAACCTTCGAGTCGGGTACACTTGTAGTTGAGGATGGTAAGATAATATTGGATGTTGTTGTTGATGGAGAGGCTCACCATGTTGAGTATGTTGGCAATACATCTATATATGATGCACAGGATACCGTTACTGTCTATTCAACACTTGATGGAGACTATGAGGCGGATCTATCGAACCACAGCCTAATTTATGAGTGCTATGGTGACTACTATGAGTTTGGCTACACCAACTGGATGATTGTTATCATGCCTAATGATGGCAGTGGCGACTGCTTCCAGTTTGACTTTATCACAGGTTATACAACCCCTGAGGAGGGCTTCTGTGGTGAGTATGTCTCATCGGACTACTTGGCTCAGAACTCATTTATCCCTGGTTGGACAGATGGTACGAACTTGCTATGTAGTTGGTTCTTTACAGCCGACCAGAAAGAACTTGCACCATTCCGTGGTGGTAACATGTCTATAAAGGATAATGGTGATGGTACTGTAACAGTAGATATTGATGTTAAGGATGACCTACGCAACAGAATCACTGCTACATGGACAGGTACACCTATCGAGAATCAATAACAACTAAAACTATAAAATCTATGAGAAAATTATTCGGATTATTGGTGCTCTCAGCCATTTTTGCCATGGTGGGATGTACCGAGCAGAACAATGAGCCACAGGCTACATCGTTCACACTTGCTAAAACTGAGTTGGCTGTGCCAAGCGAGGGTGGCGAGCAGGTCGTTGACTACACTATTGTAAACCATCAGCAGGGTGCTGTGGTTGTTACCAGCTGCAAGGCTAATTGGATTAAGGATCTTAGCACGGCTACAGTCGGTCAGATTAAGTTTAAGGTTGCTCCAAACTATAGCAATGAGGAGCGTGAGACTGTAATCAGTGTATTGTACACAGGTGTAGATGAGAAGTCTGAGATTAAGGTTAAACAGGGTGCATCTGATAAGCCTTTGTTTGCCTATGAGGTGGTTGTTAATGAGCCTACATATCTATCTCTCAATGTTACGCCTGCTGATCTAACATCTGCGTATGTGTGTCGTGCATATACCGAGGAACACATCAATACCTTTGCGCTCTTCGACGACCAGGATCTTATCTCATACGATATGTCAGCTATTGAGTATGAGGCGATGTTTAACGGTCAGTCTCTATTAAACTACTTGCAGAATATTACCCATAAAGGTAAGGGCTTTGATATTGAGTTTACACGCCTTTTCCCAGACACTAATTATGTTGTCTATTGCTATCATGTTGATCTTACAACTGGTGAGGGATATGGAACTGTTTATCGTGAGGTTATCCGCACTGCAAAGCCTACGACTGTGGAGTTTGATGTTGAGCAGGTCTTTGATGTTTATGGCGCTACTGTAACCCAGACTATCACTCCTGCCGATAAGAATATTTACTACTTTACAGGTTGTTGGAGTGTTCAAGACTTCTATAATTACTATGGCATGAGTGCCGAGATGGAGGAAACCTTGATAACTAAGTGGAACGAGAGTGTATCCTTGGGTATAAGCAGTGGCTACCAGCCATATCAGATTGTTGAGGAGCGTTGCTTCAAGGGTGATAAGGTTATCGTTCATGATGAGCTTAAGGCTGAGACTGATTATGTATTCTATACCTTCTCAGTGAATGGCGAGACAGGTTTTGCTTCGTCGGATATCATCATCGAAAAGATCACAACTGAAGAGGCGTATGCATCGGGTATGACCATTGATATTGAAGTAAAGGATATCTTCTACACCACTGCAAATGTCTATTGGACAGCCAGCGATCCTAAGGGTAAGTTCGTGCGTTCAGTATTCACCAAGGCAGAGTTTGACTCATGGGGTGCAACTGATAAGGATAAGATTGAGAGCTTCTATGCTAAGCATGGACCTATTGTCTGTGAGGGTCAGACAGATATGAACCTCACAAACCTTATTGCAGGAACAGAGTATGTTGCCTTTGCTTGGGGTCTTGATGGTGATACACCTAATACAGGCATCTTTAAGAAGGAGTTTAGAACCCTTAGTGATGTCCCAGGAAACTCAGACATAAGCCTTGATTGGTCAACATTCTATAATATTGCAGAGGTTGCAGATGTAGATGCTGAGCATTGGGGAGGCTATGCTTCATACGAGAATACGGCTCTTGTGCAGATGTCAATCACTGGCGTTAATCAGTCGGATGAGGTTTATATCATGGTAACAACAATGCCTATAGACTACTATTCTAAGGAGTCTGAGTGGTTGCGCGATGTGGCTAAGGAGCAGTATATGTTGAATCTATACTCAACATATAACTATGTGGCCGAGTATGAGAAGGAGTACACTGTTGTTGCTGTGGCTAAGGATGCGAATGGCAACTATGGTAAGCTCTTCATACAGGAGATGTATCTCTATGCAAGCGATGATGAGGATGTAGCTAACTACTCATATGTAGCAAATAACTAATCTTAAAAGTAAGCATTTGAGGGGGAGATTACTTAATTTTCTCCCTCTAATGTTTTTAGATTGGTAAATGTTTAGTATATTTGTAGCGTCGAGATAAATATTTAATGCAATACTGTAACATGAGAAGACTTTTTGCAAAACTGTTATGCTACATTGCTGTGGTCGCAGGCATGGTTGCCTGTGTCGAGAAGAAAGGTAGTGTAGCTCCTACAATCACACTCACACCCGTTGAGAGTGATGCGCAGTCGATAACTTTTGTTATCAACACAACAAATGCTGAGAGTAGCGCCTATATGCTTTATGATGGTGAGAGCGTTGCTGTAGATGAAATTTTTGCTAAGGGAACAAAATCTAAAGGTGACCTTATTACCATCAAAGATCTACGACCAGAGACCAAATACTATGTTGCTGCTGCAGCTCGCAATGGCGATATTGAGGTTATGGCTGAGCCTATCATGATGACTACAAAGTCGGCGGGTAATGGCGGCGATAATGGCGGCGATGATAATAATGGTGGTAATGGCAACCTCCCGGATATTGATGGCGTAGAGAATATCGTAATTGCCAAGAGCAAGGATGGTCGCTGGTATGAGCCATATAACTACTATGTTACCTTTGTGCGTGATAATGGTGATCGTATCGTGCTTGACTTCTACACCCTTGATGAGACTATGAGCCTATACTTGCCATATGGTCAGTACTCCTTTGCATCTAACTACCATCCATACACCATTCACCCTGAGTCATCAGGCTACTTCCTTGCAGGTATGGGCGATGGTGAGGGCTTCCACTTTACAGATGGTTATGTTTCTGTAGATGTTGTTGATGGCTACTACGCTATCTATATGATGCTCACCTACGAGGCGGATGGTGAAGCTAAGAGTATTCAGGGCTACTACCACGGCATCTTGTCTGGAGCCTCTGTGCCTGAGGGCGATGATGAGGGCTCGGAGGAACTTATCGAGGTGCTTGAGGTTGGCTCAACATCTTTCAGATTTAGAATTAACGCTGAGGAGGGTCAGTATTGGCGCTGCTCGGTTGTTGATAAGCGTGTCTATGACCAAACTCAATCTAATCCAGGTGCATGGGTGGTAACTTATGGCTTTATGCTCGAGGGTCCATTAACATTCAATTGGGAGCATGGCAAGGAGTGTGAATATGTCAATGGCTTGATGATGAGCGTAACCCCATCTACGGATTACATTATCATGGCAGCTCTTATGGACTATAGCGAGGGTAAGGAGAATAGCCTTCTTGGTGGCGTGGAGATGGTTCAGATACGCACTGAGGCACCACAATCAGGTACAGGTACTGCTGATATCACAATCAAGGAAATCCATGCAAACGATATTGTTTTCGACTGTGTGCTTAGTGACGATGCGTGGTGTTGTTATGTCGCTCTATTGGAGTCATCAATGATTGACCCTATCGCAGAGGGTGGATATGCACAGGGCGGTTACAACTCATTCGAGGAGTGTATGATTTCGCTTGTGCCTGATCTTAGCTATGATTTTATGCGTCAGATTATTCAGACAACCTACGACTATAAGTGGGAGGGTATTAAGTACGGCACAGAGTATAAGATGTATGCTGTAGTCGAGGATATGGATAAGGGTAGAACATTCCTTGAGGTCGCAACATTTACAACTCCTCGATAATATATAAATGAGTATAGCTATGAAGAGATTATTATCAATTATTATGCTCATGGCAACAACAATGTTTGTTGCGTGTGATCAAACAGACGATACCAAAGATGGTTTTACAGTTCTTTCTGGTATCGAGTACAAGGTTGAGTCTAATGGTGGCGATGTATATGTTACTTACAGCGGTGCAAGTGAGATTGAAGCAACCATCAAGAGTGGAAGAGAGATAATCAACCATATAAAGACTCCTGCTGCTGGCGTTGTTGTTGTAAACTTCAAGGCTAATACCCTAAAGGAGCAGCGCAGTGCTGTTGTTGAGCTTCGTACAGGTGAGCATTGTGCCACACTTGTCTTCTTGCAGGCAGCCGCAGGAGGTAGTAATGTGGGCGCAAATGCAGATGTAACCTTTGGTGCTCTCTCCATGGATGGTTATTACTATGGCGAGAAGTATGGCGAGGGTAGCGACCGTTATGCCTTTTTCCTCTCGGACTACGGACTCAATAATGGCGGTCAGGCATATGCTAATGGCACATACTACTACATTGATTGTTTTTCTCCAGCTACCAAGAGTCTCTCTTTGCCTCTTGGTACATACACTTTCGATAGTGCTAATAGTGGTGAGCCATATACCCTCAATAGTGAGAATTGTCAGCTAATCCTTACTGGTGACAGCCCGGAGAATACCGAGACCAAGTATATGAGTGATGCTCGTATGGTTGTCTCAGCAAATAAGGTCGTTCTTGAGGCTACTATCGATGGTAAGGTGCATGTGGTTACATTCGTAGGCGATCTTAGCTTGGATGATGTTAGTGATGAGAATGGCAACACTGGCGATGATAACAACGACCCAACAGGTGGTCAGGATGGTGAGGCACAATCAACACTTACCGGCGACCGCCATGTAACTTTCGATGGTGAGCATCGTGCTAAGTGGGGCTATGAGGGTGACTATTGGCAGACAGGCTACTCGAACTATACTATCTATTTGATGAATAAGTCTGGTGGCTATGTATATGGCGATACTTTGCAGTTTGACCTTGTGACTAATAATCAATCCACCGATGGTAAGTTTGCAGGTAAATACACCATCTCGGATAAACCAGGTAAAATGGTTATGGTCGCAGGCTTTACAAATAAGTATGCTCAGGCTGTAGGTAGCTGGTTATATGAGTATGGCGGTGGTAGTGCATCGGGTTATAAGAACTATGCAATGATTAAGAGCGGTACAGCGGAGTTTATTGACAATGGCGATGGAACTCACACCGTAATCCTCGATGGCTACGATTATAAGGGTAATAATATCACTTGTAATTGGACTGGTGTAATCGAGAAGGATTAACAATTGCAACTAAGATTGTGGATAATAAGACCTATCTGACGGAAATAATCGCGTTAGATAGGTCTTTTCTAAAAAATATTAAAAAAAGTTGCTAAAAAATTTGCAAATACAAAAATAATGCATACCTTTGCACTCGCTTTTAGAGCAATGGCGAGATAGCTCAGCTGGTTAGAGCGCATGATTCATAATCATGAGGTCCCCAGTTCAATCCTGGGTCTCGCTACTTAGGCACCTCGAAATATCGAGGTGCTTTTTTCTTTTTAACAATACACCCCTTTGAGATATCACGGGACTACCATAATCAGATGGGGGCAACGCTATCAAATTCGTTTCTTGTCCCACTTGGCATATTTCATATACAAAGAGCATAATATTCCAAGTAGCACGCCATAGAGTATCTCGGCAGTCCAAACCCACTCTACCTTAGTCGTAAGGTTGGTCATAGCGACTATATAGAGTACATAGACAACCAAAATGATGGATTCAAGATAGAGCGCTGCTGAGGTGTTACCCGTACCTGAAACAGCCTCGAAATAGGCATTGCCGATGCCTTGAAATATTGTGCCACTACATATCACAAGGATTGAAGGCACAACAAGGGTTGCAAAGTTTAGATCATCCGTATAGATAGAGGCGATAGTCACAGGGAAGATTGCAACAATCACTACAATAGGTATTGTGCATAGTAGGCAATTTTTGAGCACTTTGCCGATTGTGGAGAATACCTGATCGGTGTGTCCCTCGCCGATAACCTTGCTCACAAGTGTATTTGTCGTTGTAGAAAAGGCAAAGCATGGCGTTATAAGAATCATGTATATGCTTCGTGTGATGGATGAGATACCCGTTGCCGTCTCACCCATCTTCTCAATAAGCACAAAAAAGATGAACCATACACCAAACGATAGAAGCTTTTGTACCATTGTAGGGGTCGATATTCTTAGGATTCTCCCCATAAGCTCTGGCTCAATGCGATATCTCCTAAACATTCCGTATTCCTTGTTGCGCAATTTGATGTAGCTATATACAGAGAAAAAGACAAAAGCCGATATCTCAGCTGCAAACGATGCTATTGCCGCACCAGCAATGCCCATCTCTGGAAAACCCCAATAACCAAATATCAAGCAGTAATCCAAAAATATATTTACAATAGCCATTATTATCGTAGAATATGTGATTACCTTAGTGGAAGATATTCCCACATACAATGCTCGATAAAGAAAGTTGAAACAGACGAATATAATGCCAAATTGACGGTATTTGATATAGTCGAGCGAGGCTTCATATATGTTTTGCGAGTCGATAAGCCATAGCAAAAGGTGGTCGGAGAAGAGATATAATACCGATAATAGTAGGCAACCTAACATCAGCACAAAGAGAGAACCATGCTGAAATATTACTCCCACGCGACCATAGTTTTTCTCACCAAAGCGGCGAGCAATAATAATCTGTACTCCCACTGCAAAGCCCGCAGCAATAGTTGTAAATACAAAATAGAAGAGACCTGCAAGCATCGAAGCACCCAAAGCCACTACGCCGAGGTGTCCCAAAAATGCGGTGTCGGTGAAGTTGATGATGGTCTGAGCCATGTTGCCTAACATTATCGGCAACGCAATACTCCAAATCTCCTTGTTTGTTATATGTGTTTTCATTCTAAAATCATCGTATTAAAACCACAATATCCTCACTTTGTCTAATAATCTCTGCTACAAAGATAATACTTTATTTGCAATGGCAGATTAACCATAGCCCAACTTTACATCTGTGTATATGGTATAAAATAGGAGTGACCCCAAAGTTTTATTGACTTTGGGGTCACTCTAATGTGTTATCTTAATTTGGGATTAAGCCTTGTTATCAGAACCGAGAACCTCCTTAATCTTGTGGATGTAGAGCTTCTTCATGTTGTCACGAGCAGGGCCCAAGTACTTGCGAGGGTCGAACTCTGCTGGCTTCTGAGCGAATACCTCACGCACAGCTGCTGTCATTGCAAGACGAGAGTCAGAGTCGATGTTGATCTTACATACTGCGCTCTCAGATGCCTTACGAAGCTGCTCCTCAGGAATACCTACAGCTGCCTTCAATGCTCCGCCATACTTGTTGATTGTGTCAACCTCATCCTGTGGAACTGACGATGAACCGTGAAGAACAATAGGGAAGCCTGGAAGCTGCTCCTCGATAGCTGCAAGAACATCGAATGCAAGTGGTGGTGGAAGAAGACGACCTGTCTCTGGGTCAAGTGTACACTGCTCAGGAGTGAACTTGAAAGCACCGTGTGAAGTACCGATAG
>JAEIGA010015088.1_pt1 | contig 11766 bp, 13 predicted proteins | sample 9270691 | NCBI WGS metagenome assembly JAEIGA01 (sample SAMN17057246, study PRJNA624740) | gut metagenome | biome: biome; isolation source: fecal sample | host: Bos grunniens | place: China: Xizang | collected 2019
ATGTCAAGAGTTTTTTGCATAAATATTCAATATTTTTCACGAATATGCATTAAAAAGTGCATAAAAATCAAAATATGCACAAAATTATGCATAAAACTGATTTACACATAATTCCATTGACACTTATACATATACAGTATACACCTTTACAGCTGAAATTTCAACACTTTTCAGCTGATATTTCTGAATATTTTGTTAATTACTTAATGTGTTTTATATGCCGGAACTGACAAAGAATAAAATGAACGGAATATCATTTTAAAATTGACAATAACATAATAATATAGTATAATCTAAATATTAGATTCAGAAGGTGTTTTATGGGAATTACAGAAATACTTATGATAGGGATTGCGCTTTCAATGGACGCTTTTGCGGTTGCTGTCTGCAAGGGCTTGAATATGCGCAGAATAAACAAGGCTTATACAGCTTTAATCGGATTATTTTTCGGAGTTTTTCAGGCAGGTATGCCGCTTATAGGCTGGCTTCTCGGTAAACAGTTTGAAAGCTATATTGTTTCTGTTGACCATTGGATTGCATTCGGACTTCTTGCGTTTCTCGGTGTAAGAATGATTATCGAGGCTGTTAAAGAAGATGACGAAGAAGAAAGCGGAAATTCAGATAAGCTCGATTTAAAGGAGCTTACGCTTCTTGCGGTTGCAACAAGCATTGATGCTCTTGCGGTAGGAATCACATTTGCATTCCTGAAGGTAAATATACTTCTTTCAGTTTCCGTTATCGGAGTAACAACCTTTACATTATCGGTTATCGGAGTAATTATCGGCAGTAAATTTGGCAGTAAATTCAAGAGCAAGGCTGAAATCGCAGGAGGTATAATCCTCGTTGCGATAGGTGCAAAAATACTGCTTGAACATCTTGGAATATTAGTATTTTAGGTGAAATATGGAATATATGAAAAAAGCGCTTGAGCTTGCGGAAAAAGCATATAAGCTCGGCGAAGTGCCCGTAGGTGCGGTGGTTGTCAGAAAATCCGATGGAGAAATTATCGGAGAGGGATATAATCTCAGAGAAGGCGCAAAAAACGCACTCGCTCACGCAGAAGTAATTGCAATAAATGATGCTTGCAGACGACTCGGCGGTTGGCGGCTCCCTGATTGTGCGCTCTATGTTACATTAGAGCCATGCCCGATGTGCTGCGGAGCTATAATAAATTCAAGAATAGACGATGTTTATTTCGGAGCTTATGATAAAAAAAGCGGCTCTGCATTTTCTGTGCAGGAGATGTTTTCGTTGCCGTATAACTGGAAGCCGACGCTTCATTGCGGTATTATGGAGGAAGAATGTTCAGCGCTCCTGTCAGAATTTTTCAGAGAGCTGAGAGAAAATAAGCAGAAAGTTCAGACTGCGGAGGGAGGTAAAAATGTCAGATAATATAACTCCTCAGCAATATCGTGCTGAGATGGCGTATATGAATCACGAGGTTGCAAATCTGAAAGCGCAGGTGCAGGAGCGTGATAGAATAGACCCGTATAATCCGTTTGATAATCCAACGGAATATCATCATTATAATGGCGATTATTCAAAAATATCTCCGCTTATAAATGAAACGGGATATAAAATACCTCTTGAGCCTATGAAGTCGGAAAAAAGAGGAATAAGGCATTATTATAATATTGCAGGATTCAGTCTGCTGATAAGTGAAATTCTGACAATTGCTCTTTTTTATGCATTGATTTATATTTTTTCCGGTGTTATAATGTTCCTGAATCCCAAGGCAGATTTAATTGCGATTGATGATTATATGCGTTCGGGTTCGATTTATATGGGAATAAATATGTTTATTTTCCTTTTATGCAATGTCGGAATAAGCTTGCTCGGACTTAAGCTTGCAAAAATAAAAATATCAGAGCTTTTCAAAACAACACAGTTTACGTTCAGTAAAGGTTTTCAATATGTGTTTATAGCTATATTCCTCCAGACGTTTTCGGCATATATTTCCTCGGCAATAGGATATATTATCGAAGAATGTGGATATACAGCCTATGTACCTGACGGAAGTGCAGGACAGTCTACTTTTACGGGAATAATAGTAAGCATAATTTACGGCTGTATTATAGCACCTGTAACGGAGGAGTTTTTTTACAGAGGCATGCTGCTTAAGCTGTTTTCAAAAGCAAATCAGCGTTTCGGAATTATCTTCACAGCATTTTTATTCGGACTTGCTCACGGAAACGTCGCACAGTTCTTGCTCGGATTTATTGTGGGGATATTTCTTGGACATATAACACAGAAGCATAATTCAATAATTCCTGCAATTATATGTCATATAGCGGTAAATGCAAAATCAGAAATCCTGAGCCATGTATATGATACGGAATATGGGTATATAATCGCAACGGCAATAACAATGTCGGCATCGATATTCGGGCTTATTATGCTGTTTGATTTCAGGCTGAAAAACAAACTTCCTGCAACGACTCCGCATCAGACAAGACGAGGATTTACACTTGCGGTATTTTCAATACCTCTGATGCTTACAGTAGTATATCAGATATACAATGCATTAACATTCATAATATGAGTTTTGGGCGGAATTTTCCGCCCGATTTTATTATTATGAGAATATTTTTATAGGGGTGTCGTATCCATAGGGCATAAACCCTCGGCATTACGATAAAATAAATTTTTCAAAATTTCAGAAAATTTCTCAAAAACACTTGATTTTTTGAAAATAAGGTGTTATAATAATAGAGTATTATAGCCTAAACCTAAAGACCGGAGCAATCCGGTCTTTAGTTTGTATATGGGCGCATTATGAACAATTGGGGAGGAGCTGTTTATGAAATTCAAAAAATTCGGTAGTACCGAACAAAAGGTTTACGACCTCGTAAAACCGATTACAGATGAGCTTGGATATTTCATCTGGGATATAAGCTTTGAAAAAGAGGGCGCACTCTGGTATCTGCGAGTGTTTATCGACAGAGATGAGGGTATTACAATCAATGATTGTGAAACCGTAACACGTCCTGTAAGCGATATTTTAGATGAACACGACCCTATTTCACAGAGCTACATTTTAGAGGTTGGCTCAGCAGGCCTTGAACGTGAGCTTGTAAAGGAAGAGCACTTTGAGGTTTGTATAGGCGATGAGGTAAAGGTGCATTTTATCAGAGCCGTAGACGGTGAAAAGGAAATCGTCGGAATTCTTAGCAGCTATGATAAGGAAAGTATAAGTATAGCCGACGAAAACGGCGAACAAAAACAATATCTTATTTCAGATATAGCTTATGTAAAGCTCTATATGGATTTTGAATAATAAATAATTGGAGGAATTAACAGAAATGAACAAAGGTTTTTTTGACGCACTTGCATCACTCGGAGATGAAAACAGCGTAGAAACTGAGGTGCTTGTTGAAAAGGTAAAGTCAGCGCTTTTAAAGGCGGCAAGAAAGGCTTATCCGCACAGCGAGGAGAACTTCAAAATCGTTATCGACCCTGCAAAGAAAAAATTTGAAATGTATATTATTCAGCAGGTAATCGATGATGAGCCGATTGATATCAACGAAATCAATATTGACGAAGCAAGAGCAAAAGACCCTGATGCTTATGTCGGCGGAACAGTTCTTCATAAAGTTGATGTTGCAAAGTTCGGAAGAGCAGCAGCACTTTCAGCAAAGCAGTCAATCAAGGGCGACCTCAGAGAAATCAACAGAGAGCAGGTTCTCAATAAGTTCTCTGATAAAGAACACGAATGTATTACAGCAACAGTTTCACAGGTTGAACCCGGCAGAGGAACAGTTACTGTTGTATATGACGGAACAGAGCTTTATCTTTTCAGAAATGAGCAGATTCCCGGCGAAGTTCTTGAAGAAGGCAGAAGCGTAAAGGTTTACATCACAGGTATCGTAAATAAGACAAAGAAGCCTATCATCAAGATTTCACGTTCACATAAAGACCTTGTAAAGCGTCTTTTTGAAATAGAAGTTCCTGAAATTTATGACGGAATAGTAGAAGTAAAATCAATTTCAAGAGAAGCAGGCTCAAGAACTAAGATTGCTGTATGGTCAAAAGACCCTAATGTAGATGCAGTCGGAGCTTGCATCGGTCCTAAGAGAGCAAGAATTTCAGCTATCGTAAACGAACTCAGCGGAGAAAAAATCGATATCATTCCATACAGCGAAAAGCCTGAGGAATTTATCGCAAGCGCGCTTGCTCCTTCAGAAGTTCTCAAGACAATCATCGTAAGCGCAGAAGAAAAGACATGTACAGTTGTTGTACCGAATAATCAGCTTTCACTTGCTATCGGTAACAGAGGTCAGAATGCTAAGCTTGCAGCTAAGCTTACAGGCTATAAGATTGATATCAAGCCTGCTGTTGACAATGTAACAGGCGAGCCTGCACCTGAGCTTGATGATAACTTCGTACCTGCAAAGAGCGAAGAAGTTGAAGCTGTTGAAGAAGCTGCAGAAACAGCGGAAGCAGTAAACGAGGAAGCAGAAGCTTCTGAGGAATAAAATATGATGAAGCCTAAAAAAATTCCAATGAGAATGTGCCTCGGCTGTAACGAAATGAAGCCGAAAAAAGAACTTGTGCGAGTTGTAAAGACTCCTGAGAATGAAATATGTCTTGACCTTGTCGGAAAGAAAAACGGCAGAGGCGCATATATATGCAGAAGTCTTGAATGTTTTAACAGTGCAAGAAAAAACAGACGCTTTGAAAAGAATTTTTCCTGCAAGATTGAAGAAAGCGTTTACGAGGTAATGGAAAATGAGCTTAAATCAGAAAATAATTAATCTGCTTACAATATGCAGAAGAGCAGGAAAAACGGTAATCGGCTTTGACGCTGTATGTGCGGAAATGAAACTGAATAAGGTGTTCTGTGTTCTGCTTGCGGCGGATGTATCACCGAAAACGAAAAAAGAAATTGATTTCTACTGTGGAAAATCAGGTATAAATGCAGTAATTACTCCGATAAATAAAGAAGATTATGGAAAATATCTCGGAAAGCAGGCAGCGGTAATTGCCGTATGTGATAAAGGCTTTGCAGATAAATTTCTGTCAATGATTTCACAGGAAGAGAGTACGGAATAAATCTTATAAACAATTGCAAATTTTAATGTATACAACAGGAGGGTATCAGCCTATGCCAAAGAAAATAAAGCTTAGCGAGGCAGCTAAAAATCTTAATGTTACTTCTCAGGAGCTTATAGACTACTTTGCTCAGCAAGGAGATACAAAAAAGAAAAACGGTTCAAGCATTAATGAGGACGAAATGAATTTACTGCTTGAGCATTATTCAAAGTTAAACGAGGTTGAAAGCTTCGAGGCATATTTTGCATCAGCATCACAGCCAAAGCCTGAAGCTGAAGAAAAATCAAAGGCTAAAAAGACAGCCGCAAAGAAGAAAACAGAGGATTCTGAAAAATCAGAAGAGCCTAAGAAAAAGGCAGAGCCAAAGGCTGAAAAGAAGAAGGCAGAAACTGAAAAGAAGGAAACCGAAAAGAAAGAAACTGAAAAGCCAAAGGCAGAAGTAAAAACAGAAAATACAAATAAAGAACAGCAGAAAGCTTCTGAGCCGAAAAAGGAAGAAAAGCCTGCTGAAAATAAAATTTCTGAGCAGAAAGCTCCTGCAAAGGCAGAAGAAAAGCCTGCCGCAGAGCCTGTTAAGGAGGAAAAAACGGTGGAAAAGACAGAAAACACCGCTAATCAAAGCAATTCAAACAATAATAACAAGAAAAAGGAAAAGAAGCAGCCAAAGGCACAGAATCACGGTGAAAGAACAAAGCTTAATGTTAATTTCTCATCTGAAACTGCGTCAACATCAACTCAAAGACGTACAGTTGATACAAGAGGCTCTTATGTAGACCTTGATAAATATAATGAAAGATATGAGCAGATTGCTCCTGCTAACAAGCATAAGGATAATTATTCTTCAAAGAAGCAGAAGATTAATCAGAAATCTGCACAGAGAAACCGTCAGCAGTATTCACAGAAGGAAACAGAAGCAGAAAAGCTCCGTCGTCTTGAGCTTGAACGTGCAAGAAAGCAGCAGCTTAAGGTTCTCATTCCTGATAATATCATCGTAAGCGAGCTTGCTTCACGTCTTAAGGTTACAGCAACAGATGTAATCAAGAAGCTTATGGGGCTCGGTGTAATGGCTACAATCAATCAGGAAATTGACTTCGATACAGCTTCACTTATTGCTGAGGAATTCAACGCAAAGGTTGAAAAGGAAATTATCGTAACTATCGAAGAACGTCTTATTGACGAGAGCGAGGATGACGATACAAACCTTTCAGAAAGATGTCCTGTTGTCTGCGTAATGGGACACGTTGACCACGGTAAGACATCTATCCTCGACAGCATCAGAGGTGCTCACGTTGCCGCAGGTGAAGCAGGCGGTATCACACAGCATATCGGTGCATATCAGGTAAACTATAACGGACAGGATATCACATTCCTTGATACTCCTGGACACGAAGCATTTACTTCAATGAGAGCAAGAGGTGCGAACACAACAGATATCGCAATTCTTGTTGTTGCGGCTGATGACGGAATCATGCCTCAGACAGTAGAATCAATCAATCACGCAAAGGCAGCAGGCGTTTCAATTATCGTTGCTATCAACAAGATGGATAAGGAAGCGGCTGACCCTGAAAGAGTTAAGCAGGAGCTTACAGAACACGAACTCGTTTGCGAAGAATGGGGCGGCGATGTTATCTGTGTACCTGTATCAGCAAAGACAGGCGAAGGTATTGATGAGCTTCTTGAAAACGTACTTCTCGTTGCTGAAGTCAAGGAGCTTAAGGCTAATCCTGACCGTCTTGCAAGAGGTACAGTTATCGAAGCACGTCTTGATAAGGGCAGAGGTCCAATTGCTACACTTCTCGTTCAGAATGGTACTCTTAAAACAGGCGATATCATTATTGCAGGTACATCTGTCGGCAGAGTAAGAGTTATGACAAACCATAAGGGTAAGCCTGTAAAGACAGCAGGTCCTTCAGTTCCTGTTGAAATCACAGGTCTTGCAGAAGTTCCGAGTGCAGGTGATACATTCAACGCTGTTGAAGATGAGCGCCTTGCAAGAGAGCTTGTTGAACAGAGAAAGCACGAAGCTAAGCAGGAACAGTTCAACGCATACAAGAAGGTTACACTCGATAACCTCTTCAGTCAGATTGCAGAGGGCGAAATCAAGGAACTTCCTATCATTGTAAAGGCAGACGTTCAGGGCTCAGTTGAAGCTGTAAAGCAGTCACTTGAAAAGCTTTCAAACAATGAAGTAAGAGTAAGAGTTATTCATGGCGGTGTTGGTGCTGTCAAGGAAAGTGACGTTATGCTTGCAAACGCATCAAATGCTATTATCGTAGGCTTTAACGTAAGACCAGACCCTGTTGCAGCAGAAAGTGCAGCCCGTGACGGTGTAGATATCCGTCTTTACAGAATCATCTACGACGCTATCGAAGAAATCACAACAGCTATGAAGGGTATGCTTGCACCTAAGTTCAGAGAAGTTGAACTCGGACGTGTAGAGGTACGTCAGGTTTATAAGATTTCAAATGTTGGTATGGTTGCGGGAAGCTACGTTCTCAATGGTAAGGTAACAAGAGGAAGTCAGGTTCGGGTAGTTCGTGACGGTATCATCATTGCAGACGATAAGATTGCAGGCCTCAAGAGATTCAAGGATGACGTTAAGGAAGTTGCAGACGGATACGAATGCGGTATCAGTCTTGAAAAGTTCAGCGATGTCAAGGAAGGCGATATCTTTGAAACATACATCGTTGAGGAATACAGAGAAGACTGATAATAATATAAAATATAAATTCAAAATAATTATACAGGCGGCACTGTACACGTTCGGTACAGTGCGGCTGATAAGCACATAATAAGGAGGTTAAATTTATGGATAACAGCAGAATGAGTACAGCAGATATGCTTCAGTATTGTGATGAGGCTCTTGCCTGGGAAGAATTCGGTCCCGTTGATATTTTCTTTTTTGAATCAGTAAAGAAAATACTTCTCGGACAGTGCAGTGCGTTTGAAGAGGTTGAACCCGTTATTGATGATTATATGGGTATTGAAAGACCTGTAACAGACGAAGAGCTTGAACCTGAATATCATAAGTATGCAGATGAGTATTATTATGAAGAGGGTATTGAAGAATCAGAAGTTATTGAAGAAATGAAAGAATCAGACGCACCATTTGAAGCTAAGATATTCGAAGACGGTTTTTTCAATGCTGAAACAGCTGCCGAAAATCAGATGGTTGTTAATGAAAATGATGAAAATGCAGGCTTTACAGTAAAAATGTAATCTGTATCTGAATGAAAGGAAATAGATATGGCAAGCTTTAAAAACGGCAGACTCGCCGAAGATATAAAGCGTGAGATGACTGCTATTGTAAGAGAGCTTAAAGATCCGAGAATTGCTGATTTTCTGACAATAGTAAGAGTTGAGCTTTCAGGTGATATGTCGCATTGCAAGATATTTGTATCGTGCTTTGAGGGGATTGAAAAGGCAAAGGAATCCGTTAAAGGCTTAAGAAACGGAGAGGGCTTTATCAAAAGAGAGCTTTTCCACCGCCTTAAAATGAGAAAATGTCCCGACCTTAAATTTATAGCTGATGATTCAATTGCTCACAGTGCTGAAATCAATCAGAAGCTTAAAGAAATGTAAGAGGTGTAAAAGATATATGCGTATTAACTTAAAAGAAGCGGCAGAATTTCTTAAATCCTGCAAAGACGCAGTAATTATCACACATCAGAGTCCTGACGGAGACTGCATAGGTGCAGGCTTTGCGCTCAGGGATATTCTTGCAATGCTTGGTATCAGAAGCAGGGTTATATGCTCGGATGAATTTCCGAAGCGTTATGCTTTTATGACAAAAACAGGCTGGGGAGAGGATTTTGAGCCGCAGACAGTTATAGCTGTTGATATTGCCGATACTCAGCTTATGGGAAATCTCAGGGAAGAATATGAAAACAAGGTTGACCTTTGTATAGACCACCATATTTCAAATATCGAATATGCCGAAAGACTTTTACTTGATCCCGATGCAGCTGCTACATGTGAGCTTATATATGAGCTTGCAAAGGAGCTTGGCGTAGAGCTTACAGACCATTGCGCCGCTTGTATCTATACAGGAATTGCAACGGATACAGGCTGTTTCAAGTATGAATGTACAACTGTAAGAAGTCATGAAATTGCGGCAGAGCTTATGAGAAATCACAAAATCAGATATGCCACTATCAACAGGGAAATGTTTGATGTAAAATCAATCGGACGTCTTAAAATGGAGCGTATTGTAACAGACCTTATGGAATATTATCTCGATAACAAGGTTACTATGATATGCATTACAAATAAAATTCTCAATGAGCTTGGCGTAGATGCAAACGATCTTGATGGCTGTGCTTCAATTCCGCTTCAGGTAGAGGGTGTTGAAGTCGGCATCACAATCAAGGAACGTGAGGACGGTGCTTTCAAGGTTTCAATGCGTTCAGCAGATGATGTGAACGTTTCGGCTATCTGTCAGAAGCTTGGCGGCGGCGGTCACGTTAAGGCGGCAGGCTGTCTTGTTACAGGAACACTTGAAGAAGTAAAGGAAAAGCTTGTTGAAACTGTAAGACAGTCGCTGGAGGTAGAATGAACGGCATTTTATGTATGAATAAGCCTCAGGATTTCACATCATTTGATGTTATAGCAAAGCTGAGGGGGATTCTTAAAATAAAAAGGCTCGGTCATGCGGGAACGCTCGACCCTATGGCAACAGGAGTTCTGCCTGTGTTTGTCGGAACGGCAACAAAGGCTTGTGATATACTCCCCGATAACGAAAAAAGCTATCTTGCAGGCTTTAAAACAGGACTTATTACCGATACTCAGGATATTACGGGCAAGACCGTTTCGGAATTTTCAAAGAGAGTAACAAAAGAAGAAATCATTGATATTCTCCCGAAATTCACAGGCAGTGTTATGCAGCTTCCTCCGATGTATTCGGCAGTTTCTGTAAACGGAAAAAGGCTTTATGACCTTGCAAGACAAGGTATAGAGGTTGAACGTGAAAAGCGTGAAATATTCATTGATGAAATCCGTCTTGAACAATTCAACGAGGATACTCAGGAGGGAAAGTTATATGTTTCATGCTCTAAAGGAACGTATATCCGTACAATAATAAACGATATCGGCGAGCTTCTCGGCTGCGGTGCAGTAATGACAAGTCTTGTAAGACTTTCTTCGGGCGGATTTAAGCTTGAGCAGTGTTTAAGCTTTGCAGATGTAGAAAAGGCTCGTGACGAAAATCGGCTTGAAGAGCTTATAATTCCAGTTGAAAAGGTTTTCAGCTCTCTTGCAAGGCTCAGACTGAACGAAGTTCAGACAAGAATGTATAAAAACGGAGTAAAGCTTGACCTTGCGAGAGTGAATAATATAAAAGAAAACGTAAATGATTATGCGGTTTACGGCTTTGACGGAGCTTTTATCGGCACAGCCTTTCCTGAATGGGAAAAGGGCGTGCTTAAAGTGGGAAAAAACTTTTTTTAGGAGAGATTTTTTTGAACAGTGAATATATGACGGATATTCCGAAGCGTGCAATAGCTCTTGGAATGTTTGATTCGGTTCATATCGGACACAGAAGAATTTTAAATTCTGTTACGGAAATAAAAGGCTGTATACCGTCGGTTTTCACTTTCAGCGCAAACAGCGTTATGCGTAAGCACGGACAGGATTATAAATTCATCTATACCGATGAGCAGAAGCTGAGTATTATGAAAAAACTTGGGATTTCAGAGGTTTTCAGCGAAGATTTCAGCGAGGTCTGTTTGCTTTCGGGTGAGGAGTTCGTGGGCGGCATTCTTAAAAAAAGGCTCAATGCAGAGTATATTGTTTGCGGCGAGGATTACCGCTTCGGGCATAATGCTTCATGCGGAATTTCAGAGCTGAAAATGCTCGGAGAAAAGTATTCCATTAAAGTCTGTGTAACTGACGCCGTTTATTCAGGCGGAGAAAAGGTTTCCTCTACGCTTATCAAGAAAATGCTCACAGACGGCAGAGTGAAAGAAGCTTCACAGCTTCTTGGCGGAAATTATTATATATCTCAGACTGTGACAGAGGGCAACCGCATAGGAAGAACGATTGATTTTCCGACGATTAATCAGAATTTCTGCGAAAATCAGCTTATTCCCGCTTTCGGAGTATATTGCTCGAAAACGAAAGTATGCGGCAGAGAATATGCTTCCGTTACAAACATAGGTGTAAAGCCTACTGTTGAAAGAGATATAAAGCCGCTTGCCGAAACACATATCCTTGATTTTTCGGGGGATATATATGGGGAAACAGCAGAAGTTTCGCTTATAGATTTTATTCGTGGTGAAAGAAAATTCGCTGGAATTGATGAGCTGAAAAAGCAGATTTCGGATGATATTAAAGAAGCTGAAAAACCAAGGTATCAGACATCTGAGATATGCAGATATAAAATGAGGTGATATTGTGGCATTTATGGGGATGTTTATGATAGGCATTCTTGTGTTTATTATCATAGTTGGAATTATATTTACAGTAGCAGTGATTTCCCTTATAGTTTCAATTTTTATGCAGTTAAGCTATAATAAGAAACTTAAAAATTTCAAAGATGGCGACAAGAAGCCGAGAAAATGGTATTACATTCCAAGAATTATATCTATACTCAATTTTGCTCCGCTTGTGTTTTTAGTAATTTCATTTGCTGTAATTGAAATAAAAAGCAATTTTGAACAAAAAAATTCTCTTGCATTCAATGTTACTACGGGCAATTATGAAAGAGCTGAGGAATTG
>JAEIGA010015089.1_pt1 | contig 11766 bp, 9 predicted proteins | sample 9270691 | NCBI WGS metagenome assembly JAEIGA01 (sample SAMN17057246, study PRJNA624740) | gut metagenome | biome: biome; isolation source: fecal sample | host: Bos grunniens | place: China: Xizang | collected 2019
AAATTCGTGCCCAATAAGCCACGCTAAACGACCTTTTATAGACTTATGACTCGGCTCAAGGCATCAACAATACAAAACAACGTGTACTAAGGCCACTCAGACAAAACGTAACGGGACTCGACCCTCTCCTCAACCGCATCAGGCAATGCTGAGAAGAAATCGAGCCGAGTGATACGCTCTACCTCATCGACTGAATTGACATACTTGTCGCGTTTGTAATTGCCCGACTCATTCTTATAGATGAACCCCACTGCTCGCGGACGACCGCTCTCCACACCTGTCAACACCACCTTGAAAAACGCATCGGGGACACGTATCTGATGCAGTTTCCCAATGTATCCATATTTGGGCACATCATACAAGATGGGACCGCAAACGATGTAGACTGGCTCTACCGAAGCCCAACGACGACAAGCCTCCTCGAGCTCCTTCCAATCTCCGCGGTTGAGGTTATGATTTTGAGGACAAATATTAGTCATATAAAAACTCTCGTCCATCGCACGCCAATGCCACCGATTGTCGCCGGCAGGGCACATGTGCCCCCTATCCCATCCCGAACCTTTGTACTCTTCGGTCGTAATTGCACGACGAACAGAGATATCGGGATCAGGCACAAAACGATCGCTGCGACTCTCACGTTCAATGAGACGCTCGGGATTAAGCTCCCACGCCACCCAATTAGGAATATTGGTCTCTGGATTAAAGGATACGGTGTAACCCAAACGCTCAAGATACACCTCAGAAATTTCATAACGGGCCACAGGAATCTCGACACCCGTAACCTTCACCTTACGACTACTACCACAGGCCGTGAGCAGCAATAAAACTAGGGGGAATAGCAGCTTTTTCATATTCATAGTGCAAAGATAATGCAAGCAAATGAATAAACATCAAAAAAAGTTGTAAACCGAACAAAAAAAACAGCTCTAATATGAAAAAGGAAAAATAGTTTTTTCGTACCTTTGCAAACAGAAAAGTTTACGCCAGTAGACAAAGAAACTATCCTTAATTATTATATTGTTTTATGAAACAAGACATGATTGTTATTTTGGACCTCGGCAGTCACGAAAACACCGTGCTTGCTAGAGCCATCCGTGCATTGGGTGTGTATAGTGAGATCTATCCGCACGACATCACAGCAGCAGAGTTAAAGGCATTGCCTAACGTGAAAGGTATCATCATCAACGGTGGTCCCAACCACGTGATTGACGGTGTAGAGATCGACGTTCTCCCCGAGATCTATGAGGCAGGCTTCCCCGTAATGGCCGCAGGCCACGACAAGGCATTGTGTGAGGTTAAACTAGCACAATTCACCGACGACGAAGAGGCTATCAAAGCTGCAGTAAAGGGATTTGTATTCGACACTTGTAAGGCTGAGGCCAACTGGAATATGAAAAATTTCGTTGCCGACCAAATCGAGCTCGTACGCCGTCAGGTCGGTGACAAGAAGGTGTTGCTCGCACTTTCGGGCGGTGTAGACAGCTCAGTAGTGGCAGCACTCCTGCTCAAGGCTATCGGCCAAAACCTTGTGTGCGTACATGTAAACCATGGCCTCATGCGCAAAGGCGAATCTGAGGATGTTGTAGAGATGTTTAAGAACCAGCTCAACGCAAACCTCATCTACGTAGACGCCACCGAGCGCTTCCTCACTAAGCTCGAGAACGTAGCAGACCCCGAAGAAAAACGCAAGATTATCGGAGGTGAGTTCATCCGCGTATTCGAAGAAGAGGCACGCAAGCTTGAGGGTATCAGCTACCTCGGCCAAGGCACCATCTACCCAGACATCGTGGAGAGCGGCACCAAGACCGCAAAGATGGTAAAGAGTCACCACAACGTTGGTGGTCTGCCCGAAGACTTGCAATTTGAACTCGTAGAGCCCTTGAAGCAGCTCTTCAAGGACGAGGTTCGCGCTTGCGGCCTTGAGCTCGGCTTGCCCTACAACATGGTATATCGCCAGCCATTCCCAGGTCCCGGCCTCGGTGTACGCTGCCTTGGAGCCATCACTCGCGACCGTCTGGAAGCAGTACGCGAATCTGACGCTATTCTCCGCGAAGAATTCGCCAAGGCTGGACTCGACAAGAAGGTTTGGCAGTACTTTACTGTTGTACCCGACTTCAAATCTGTAGGTGTGCGTGACAACGCTCGCTCATACGACTGGCCTGTAATCATCAGAGCCGTCAACACCATCGATGCAATGACCGCCACAATAGAGCAGGTCGACTGGGCCATCCTCATGAAGATTACCGACCGTATTCTCCGAGAGGTGAAGACCGTAAACCGCGTATGCTACGACATGTCGCCGAAGCCTAGCGCAACCATCGAATGGGAATAATATAAGCTCAAAACAAACAGAGCTCGCTTCACTGTCATTCTGAGCGTAACGAAGAAGCTAATGCGCCGCGCAGCGCAAGTTGAATCTTTGTTTTGCTCAGAATGACACATTTTCATAAATAAAAACACTCAATATATGACCATAGCAGTAGATTTCGACGGCACCATCGTACAGCACCGTTACCCCGAAATAGGACGAGAGATTCCTTTTGCCATAGACACACTCAAAATGCTCTCACAAGAGGGACACAGACTAATCCTCTGGAGCGTGCGTGAAGGCCGTCTGCTGAACGAAGCAGTAGAATGGTGTCGAGAGCGCGGACTAGAATTTTACGCAGTAAACAAAGACTATCCAGAAGAAGAGCGCAGCCATGACCACTACTCACGCAAACTCAAAGTAGAGCTCTTCATAGATGACCGCAACATCGGTGGCCTTCCCGACTGGGGCGTCATATATCGCATGATTAAAGAGAAAAAGAGCTACCGAGATATCCTTATCGAAGAACTCAATGCCGATAATGCCATACAACAGCCCAAACGCAAGTGGTGGCAGCGAGGCTGACAGCAACGACAAAAAAAAAGAAGGGCACACACCAAGCACTAACCCACGATAAAAGAATGGCTACACAAAAGAACACAAAGAAAAATACCCCACAAAAAGAGAAAAGGGACATTAAGTGGATTGAAAATATACGCACGTTCGTAAAGAACGAGACAACACAGTTCATCTCCGGATTGTTTTGCGTGATGATAGGAGCTTATATGATATTGGCATTAAGCTCGTTCATCCTCAATGGAGGCGTTGACCAAAGTGCTATAGAACAAACAGGTATAGCAGAGCAGGTGAGCAATGCCGAACAGATCATTACTACCCAAAAGCACTCTGACGAAATAAAAAACTCCACAGGACGTAGTGGAGCACAAATAGCGCACTCATTAGTAAACAACCACTTCGGCTTGTCTTCATATAGCATTGCAGCCTTTCTTATCGTATTGGGACTGACACTCATGCGTGTCCGTAAATTTGACCTTAAATATTGGGGGGTATGCTGTGGCACCGCATTAATATGGTTCTCCCTACTATTGAGCGTTACTGTCGATCGATGGCTCGACTCATCAGCCATTTATTGGGGAGGCTATCACGGATACAATCTGGCTGCTTGGATGGAAAGACAGTTCGGTTTGACAGGCATCATCATCTTCTTAATGATAACTGCTATACTTTTTAGTCTTTACATAAGCAATAACACCATTGAATTCATACGTAGCCTATTCCACATCAAATTGCCTGGAAAGAAGGAAGAGGAAACCACTACTCCCCTATCTACGCCAGAGGAACAGCCAAATGAAGCCCCTGAGACAGAGATCAACTTTACCATAGAGGAAGAAAACGTTGAAACAATATGGCCAACAGAAGAAGTTACTGCTGAAAACGAAGAAGAGGAGCACACGGAGGAGCATGAGATAGAAATCATTGCCCCTACCATAGAACCATCAATGCCTACCGAAGCCATGGAGCACCCCTCGTATGAAACGACCGAAGACACGGAATTCACGATCGAAGTCAACGAGGAAGAGGAGGCTAAGAAGATTGTAGAACCATACAATCCTCGTCTGGATCTGTCACGCTACAAATTTCCCACAATCGATCTACTCAACAAGAGCAACGACGAGGCATTGACCATAGACCGAGAAGAACAAAATGCCAACAAAGATAGCATCATACGAGCTTTGCGTAGTTTTGGTATTGAAATCAGCTCTATCAAAGCTACCGTAGGCCCCACAATTACTCTTTATGAGATTACACCCGCTCCAGGAGTACGTATTTCAAAAATCAAAAACCTAGAAGATGACATTGCAATGAACCTCTCTGCATTGAGCACACGTATCATCGCTCCAATGCCAGGAAAGGGTACTATCGGTATAGAAATCCCGAACGCCAATCCACAGATAGTATCAATGCACTCGGTCATCAGTAGTCGCAAGTTCCAAGAGTGCACCTACGAGCTACCTGTAGCCCTAGGCAGAACCATCACGAACGAGATATTCATGTTCGACCTCTGCAAGATGCCCCATCTGCTCGTCGCAGGAGCCACTGGTCAGGGTAAGTCGGTCGGCTTAAATGCTATCGTCACCTCCTTATTATATAAGAAGCATCCCGCAGAGCTGAAGTTTGTGATCGTTGACCCGAAAAAGGTGGAGTTCTCGGTATATGCCCCCATTGAGAAGCATTTTCTCGCTAAGCTCCCTGACGGCGAAGATGCCATCATCACTGATGTAACAAAGGTGGTACAGACCCTCAAGTCGATCTGCGTAGAAATGGACACTCGCTACGACTTGCTCAAAATGGCCGGTGTGCGTAATGTACGCGAGTACAACGAAAAGTTCATCAATCGCCAGCTAAATCCCGAGAAAGGACACAAATACATGCCCTACATCGTTGTCATCATTGACGAGTTTGGAGACCTCATCATGACTGCTGGCAAAGAAGTCGAGATGCCGATAGCCCGTATCGCCCAGCTGGCACGAGCGGTAGGAATACACGCGATTATTGCTACGCAGCGTCCTACGACAAATATCATTACAGGAAACATCAAGAATAACTTCCCCGCACGTATCGCCTTCCGAGTAACGGCAATGATAGACTCTCGCACCATCCTCGACCGCCCTGGCGCCAATCAGCTCATAGGCCGAGGAGACTTGTTATTCTTGCAAGGCATAGACCCCGTGCGTGTGCAGTGCGCCTTCGTTGATACCCCAGAGGTAGACAGTATCTGCCACCACATCAGTAAGCAGCAGGGCTACCCCACCGCTTTTTACCTGCCCGAATACATAGACGAGAACAGCGGAGATAGCAATAATCTGGACGATGTTGACCTAAAACGTCTTGATTCTTTGTTTGAAGAAGCAGCAAGACTAGTAGTAAATCATCAGTCAGGATCGACCTCGCTCATCCAGCGCAAATTTGAGATTGGCTATAACCGAGCAGGACGCATTATGGACCAGCTAGAAAAGGCAGGCATCGTAGGGCCGGTCAATGGCAGCAAGCCACGTCAAGTAATGTGTGCCGATGAAATAGAACTAGACATGCGCCTCAGCGGCCTGAATGGGTAGCTCGCCCCACCTAGCATCAGCAAAACTCATCTATGCAAATTGTTTTTGAGAGGACACAACATCTTACAGCAAAAAAGTAATTTATAGCAAAAAGAAAAGACTCGCCCTATGATGGAGCGAGTCTTTTTCTTCTATATGAATTAATCTTAGAAAGAATAGCCTAAACGCAAAACAAGCATTGAAGGATTTACCTTGCCTGATTCAAACTCACCTGCTAACTTATCGGCCCAATCACCAAAAGCGCCCCCTTCTTCACCAAACAATTTACCTTCGATATCCGCAGCACCAAAAGCATAGTAATGTACACCAAGAGAAACCTTACCGCCCAAAGTAATACCGGCGCCAGCCTGCCATGCCACAGCTGCAGCAGTACGATACAATTCATCTGTATCAATATCACGCTCTATGACATCATCCCATTCATCAAAGGCACCCTCCAATGAGAGAGCATTATGGAAGTTTACACCCACACCAGCCTCAGCCCACAAAGCTAACACTTTAAGGTTAATCACCTGCCAGTTTAAACCAACCATCACAGGAGCATTGAAACACAAAGGGAGCATTACGTTTTGATCAAGGCCGGCTTTAGAAAGGAGTTCGTCATAATCACCGCGTACATCACTATAGAACACATCTGCTGACGCAAACAGGCCCCAATCACCCAGCAGACCAAGCTGATACTTTAGGCCTGCATTCCATCCTGTGGCAGCATCGCCAAAAGTTGTTGCAGCATTGTCCAATGTGATATCAGACATAACCCCACCTTTATCAAAAAAGTCAACAGGGAAACTACCTCCCACTCGGAGTGAAAGGCCATTCTGAGCATTTTGAGCACTTAACATTGAAGAAATGCCCAAAACAAATACAGACAAAACAAGTCTTTTAAAAATCTTCATAACATCAAAATTTTAATATACAATTAATAATGTGTGCAAAGATACACCTTTTATTTATAATTCGTTAACATTATGAAGATTTTTAAAGGAAATAGAGGTTTTCAAGACACGCCAACAACTCACACTCGAGTAGAAAGACAATAACCAAAATAAATAACATTCTTCACATCAGCGCAAATAAAAAAAGGCGAGCAACTTTCGCTGCTCGCCTCATTAGCGGAAAGGGAGGGATTCGAACCCCCGGTGCCTCTCAGCACGGCGGTTTTCAAGACCGCTGTAATCGACCACTCTACCACCTTTCCAATGCCTGTTAGTCAGGACTTTCTTTCGAGCGGAAAACGAGACTCGAACTCGCGACCCCAACCTTGGCAAGGTTGTGCTCTACCAACTGAGCTATTTCCGCAATCAATTTTCGTGAAGAGAATGAGACTCGAACTCACACGACCCAACGGTCACTACCCCCTCAAAGTAGCGCGTCTACCAATTCCGCCATCTCTCCATTATCTGTTCATTAAGTCAAATACTCGTTTGGTTTGTGCCCAGAACAGGACTCGAACCTGCACGTCTCTCAACACTCGCACCTGAAACGAGCGCGTCTACCATTCCGCCACCTGGGCTTTACACCGACACTTCGGTTGTAGACACAAATTCAAACTTGTGAGCGGAAAACGAGACTCGAACTCGCGACCCCAACCTTGGCAAGGTTGTGCTCTACCAACTGAGCTATTTCCGCATTAATCTTACGTTATCCCCTTTCGAAGATTTGCGTAACTACGTTTTGCTTGTTCAATATTTCAAGGAGCATTCGGTTTGTTTCCGTTTTGCGAGTGCAAAGGTACTGCTTTTTTTTGATTCACCAAACAAATCCTAAAAAAAAATGCAGAAAACAGTGTTTTTTCTACAAAAATCATCAAAAACCATACTTTTTGCCTCTTTTCCCCACTTAAAATATCCCGAGCACAGCTGTATCTTCACATAACAATCCTCTCCTATCGTATAACTTTTTAGCACAAACCGATTTAACCCATACATAAAAAAGAAGGAGAATACTCAAGAATGAGCAATTCTCCCTCCAACGTATGTAAAAGAAAAAGATTCTTCCGCAAACTTTTCAGCCTAGATTCATATCAATCAACCACAGCGACTAGTTCCACAATTGGTACAAATGAGACAACCCTCTTGGTACACGAGAGACTCCTGACCACAATTCGGACACACCTGACCCTTAGCGGCAGTACCATCCTGCACATATTTCTTCAAGGCACGCTCTACGCCGACCTTCCAAGTATTAATACTCTCACTATCCAGCTGCAATGAACTAACAAGCTTTATTACCTGTTCGATCGGCATACGATAACGAAGCACACCAGAGATAAGCTTAGCATAGTTCCAATACTCCTTATCGAACTTTTCAGACAAACCTTCAATGGTAGTCTTATAGCCACGCTTGTTACTAAACTGGAAATCGTAACGCTTCACACCATTCTCGTCTACATTTTTAATAATATAGCCATTGGTCACCGACTTGGGAAGGAGGATGCCTTCTTCATCGTCTGCCAAACCTGTAAAGATTTCATAGGGACGCCCTTCAAGCAGTCCAACGAATGCCACCCACTTCTCCTTATTATTCTGAAAACGTACCACTTCGGCCTCAAGCACACGAGGACGAGTTTCAACGACTACGGGAGGCTTGCAAGTACATGGTTCCTCAACAGGCTTACCATCGGCACCCTTCTTCTTATTATCTGTAGACACAAGCACACCACTACGCGAACCGTCACGATATACCGTACATCCCTTACAACCACACTTCCAGGCTTCAACGTAAAGTTCATTCACAAGTTCCTCGCTTACATCTGCAGGCAAGTTGATAGTCACACTAATACTATGGTCTACCCACTTCTGGATGCGACCTTGCATCTGTACCTTCTTAAGCCAATCGATATCGTTTGCTGTAGCTTTATGATAGGGACTCTCAGCCACCATAGCATCTATCTCCTCTTGAGAATAACGTTTGGTAGTATCGTATCCCTTGGTTTCCATCCAAGTCATAAACTTGGGATGATATACAATAAATTCCTCGAAAGCATCACCTGTTTCATCAGTAAAATCAACACGAACATCAGGATCGTTTGGATTCACCTTACGACGACGTTTATACACAGGCATAAATACAGGCTCAATACCAGAGGTAGTCTGCGTCATCAAGCTCACAGTTCCTGTAGGAGCAATGGTCAAGCAAGCGATATTACGACGGCCATATTTCTTCATTTCATCATAGAGCGCTGGATCAGCGTCTTTCAAACGATTAATGAAGGGATTATTCTTTTCGCGTTCACTATCATAAACCTTAAAAGCGCCGCGTTCCTTAGCCATCTGCACAGATGAGCGATAAGCTTCGATGGCGATAGTACGATGTACCTTCTCTGAAAAATCTGTTGCCTCATCAGTTCCATAGCGCAAACCCATAGCTGCAATCATATCACCCTCTGCAGTGATACCAACACCAGTACGACGCCCCAGACAACTCTTATCCATAATCTTCTGCCACAAAGTGCGCTCCGCACCCTTCACCTCCTCGCTCTCAGGATCGCTCTCGATCTTGTCCATGATAGCTTCAATCTTCTCAATCTCAAGATCGATAATATCATCCATGATTCGCTGCGCAATAGCCACATGCTTCTTGAAAAGATCAAAATCAAAGTATGCCTCGGGAGTAAAAGGATTTACCACATAGGAGTAAAGATTCAAAGCCAACAGACGACATGAATCGTAAGGACATAGAGGGATTTCACCGCAAGGATTGGTAGAAACCGTCTTGAAACCAAGGTCAGCATAACAATCGGGCACTGACTCACGAATGATTGTATCCCAGAAAAGCACACCAGGCTCAGCACTCTTCCAAGCATTGTGCACAATCTTCTTCCAAAGTTCAGATGCATTTACCTCCTTTGTATATAGTGGTTCATTGCTATCGATAGGATATTTCTGAGTATATGTCTTACCCTCAACAGCTGCACGCATAAAGTCGTCATCCATCTTTACGGACACATTAGCTCCAGTCACCTTACCCTCGGTCATCTTCGCATCGATAAAAGACTCCGAGTCAGGATGCTTCACAGACACACTGAGCATCAATGCACCACGACGACCATCTTGAGCCACTTCACGAGTAGAGTTAGAGTAACGCTCCATAAAAGGAACAAGCCCCGTCGATGTCAGCGCTGAGTTTTTCACAGGCGAACCCTTAGGACGGATATGCGAAAGATCGTGACCTACACCTCCACGACGCTTCATTAGCTGAACCTGCTCTTCGTCAATACGGATAATAGCACCATACGAATCTGCATTACCATCCATACCAATAACAAAGCAATTTGAAAGCGAAGCTATCTGATGATTGTTACCGATACCAGTCATAGGACTACCCTGAGGCACGATGTACTTGAAATGATCAAGCAAGTCAAACAACTGACGTGCTGATAACGCATTAGGATACTTAGCCTCGACACGAGCAATCTCATTAGCTATTCGCCAATGCATATCTTTTGGAGTCTGCTCATAAATATTACCCGCAGAGTCCTTCATAGCATACTTATTGGCCCAAACCCTAGCCGCAAGCGCATCGCCACCAAAATATTCAAGTGTAGCGTTCTGCGCCTCTTCGAAAGTGTAAGTTTTCTGTTCCACTGTATTTTTAAAGTTTTAATTACCGTTCAAGAAAGTTCAAAATGTAGAAGCGAGAAACTTCAAGAACAAAAGCTCTGCAAAATTACACAACCTTTCCGTATTGTCCAAATTTTACAACAATGAAAATTGTAACAACAACAAAGTTTTCCAAAACAAAACCCTACAATACTGTTAATATGTTATTTATATTTTAGAAAAAGGAAGAAAGTTTTCCAAAAGAATAATCACCTTATAAAACACACTTGTCATAAAAAAAACACAGGTGCCTTGCGCATATGCGCAAGGCACCCATTCTTTATCCATACTAAATTAGTTTATCTGGTCTTAAGTTTGGCCTCAATCTCATCTATGGCCTGTTCTACGACCTTATTTATTTCTAGCTGATCCTCTATTGTACGACATGCATGCAATACTGTAGAATGATCTTTCGACCCGATGCACTGTCCGATACGCACCAAAGACAAACTAGGCAAGTGCTTGTGAGCTAAATACATCGACACTTGACGAGCTAGCACGATGTCTCGTTTGCGAGAAGATGAGAAAACACTATCCGTTTTCACATGATAATACTCACAAGTAGAGTTTACAATATCATCCACAGTAAGCTCTTTTTCCATAACACGAACAGCCTTACTGATAACGCGCTCAGCTAGAGTCATGTCAATCTCTCGACCATAGAGCGCCGAATGCGCATGAAGTGAAATCAAGATACCCTCAAGTTCTCTAACGCTATCCGTGACATTCTCCGCCACATAATCAAGAACTCTAGGCGCCACAGCTATACCTTCGCGACGAACTTTATCTTCCAATATGCTACGGCGAAGATCCAAGTTGGGCCGCTCAATCTCAGCTGTAAGTCCCCACTTAAAACGAGTAATCAACCTCTCCTCTATTCCCTGAAGCATCACAGGAGGACGATCACAGGTCATAATCAACTGCTTACCATTCTGATGCAAGTGATTAAAGATATGGAAGAATGTATTTTGTGTCTTCTCAACACCCACAAATTCTTGAATATCATCAATAATCAACACATCAATACTCTGATAGAAATTAATGAAGTCGTTAACCGTATTCTTACGTACTGAATCAGTATACTGAACCTTGAAGAGATGAGCAGAAACGTAGAGCACTCGCTTCTCGGGGTAAAGCTCTTTGACCTTCAGACCTATAGCATTAGCCAAATGAGTTTTTCCGACACCCGACGCTCCATATAAAAACAATGGATTGAAGACTGTCTTTCCTGGTTTTTGTGCAATACTTTCAGCTGCTGCACGCGGCAAGCGATTACTTAACCCTTCTATGAAATTATCAAAACTATAATTGCTACGCAACATCGGGTCAAGATCTCGTACAGGCACAGGGACTGAAGGAGGAGTCGTATTGCCAACCAATACCTTTGTTTCAGATCCTACAGAATGTGGCTTCTTCGTCTGATGTTCCGATTGCTGATCCATCACCAATTGGTTCTGGCGATCAGTAAGAACACGATAGTTCAGCACTGTATCTTCGCCAAATATGCGATAGATCACGGCGCTCAGCAAATCCACATAGTTATTCTCGATATGCTCGTACACATATTGACTAGGGACAAACAAAGTCAACACCTTATTGGCTTACGATGCTGGTTTTGTACATGCAAACCACGTATCGAAGACAGCCCTATCCACATTGCTATGGATAATCTGCAAACACTTGTTCCAAAGTCCTACGAGTTGCGTCTCAGTCATGACTG
>JAEIGA010015090.1_pt1 | contig 11765 bp, 12 predicted proteins | sample 9270691 | NCBI WGS metagenome assembly JAEIGA01 (sample SAMN17057246, study PRJNA624740) | gut metagenome | biome: biome; isolation source: fecal sample | host: Bos grunniens | place: China: Xizang | collected 2019
ATTAGTAAGAAGAAGTAGAAGGGAGTGACTGACAACCATGGCTCTATCAAACACCGCGACTCCTAAATATTATGGTCAATTTCGGGACGCTGTAATAAGAGGCGAGATTCCAATAAACAAAGAAATCTCGATGGAGATGAATCGAATTGACGAACTAATAGCTAACCCTGGGGTTTACTATGACGACAAAGCCATCGATGGTTTTATAGAATATTGTGAAACTGAAATGACCTTAACCGATGGAAGCGAACTTCATCTACTGGATACTTTTAAACTATGGGCTGAAGCAGCACTATCATGGTTTTACTTTGTAGAGAGAAGTGTGTACGTTCCAAACGAGGATGGTCACGGTGGTAGATATGAGATTAGACGTATCAAGAAAAGATTGATTAATAAGCAATATCTGATAGTTGCGAGAGGAGCTGCCAAATCACTTTATGCAGAACTAATTCAAAGTTACTTTCTAAACGTTGATACTTCAACCACACATCAAATAACAACAGCACCAACAATGAAACAAGCTGATGAAGTTATGGCGCCATTCAGGACTGCTATAACTGTTGCTAGAGGACCGCTGTTTAAATTCCTTACAGCAGGTTCTATAAACAATACGACCGGCTCTAAGGCTATGCGAGCTAAGTTAGTCTCAACTAAGAAAGGTATAGAAAACTTCTTGACTGGTTCACTATTAGAGATAAGACCAATGAATGTTGCAAAGCTTCAGGGGCTTAGATGTAAAGTGGCTACAGTCGATGAGTGGCTTTCTGGTGAAACTAGAGAAGACGTTATAGGTGCCATTGAACAAGGGGCGTCTAAGATAGATGACTACTTCATCTTAGCGGTAAGTTCAGAAGGTACTGTTCGTAACGGTGTTGGTGATACAATCAAAATGGAATTGATGGACATCCTTAAAGGAGATTACATTAATCCACACGTATCGATATGGTTCTATAAACTAGACAGTATCGATGAAGTAAGTAATCCTGCTATGTGGGTAAAAGCAAATCCTAACATAGACAAGACAGTTTCTTATGAAACGTATCAACTAGACGTTGATAGAGCTGAGAAAGCGCCTGCAAGTAGGAACGATATTCTTGCCAAGAGATTCGGTATACCTATGGAAGGGTATACGTATTTCTTCTCATACGAAGAAACGATTCCTCATAGATATAGAGAATACTGGCAGATGCCTTGCGCCATGGGAGCAGACTTGTCCAGAGGCGATGACTTCTGCTCGTTTGTATTTTTATTCCCTCTAGGAAACGGTACATTCGGTATAAAGTCTAGATCATATATTTCTTCTTTAACATATAATAAATTACCTCAAGCTCTATATCATAAATATCAAGAGTTTATAAAAGAAGGTAGTCTGATTGTTATGGAAGGTGCTATATTAGACTTAGTAGAAGTATACGACGAATTATCGTCATTTATAGATAAAGCTCAGTATGATGTTGTATCTTTTGGTTATGACCCATATAATGCAAAAGACTTTGTTGAAAGGTGGACTCATGAAAATGGACCATTCGGAGTAGATAAAGTTATTCAAGGAGCTAAAACAGAGTCAGTGCCTTTAGGAGAATTAAAGAAATTATCAGAAGAAAGATGTTTGTTATTTGATGAGAGTATAATGTCATTCGCTATGGGTAACGCCATAACAATAGAAGATACTAATGGTAATAGAAAGTTAGCTAAACAAAGAAAAGATCAAAAGATTGACCCTGTTGCAGCGCTTATGGATGCTTTCGTTAGCTATAAGAGAAACAGGGATGCATTTGAATAGGAGGTGATAAAGTGAACGCACTATCTAGATTGAAACATGCTTTTAATATTTTTACTGTAGAAGACGATTTCAAAAGAAGACATCAATCAGAATCTAGCTCTTATTATAATCCACATAGAGCAAGATTCAGCAGAGGCAATGAAAGGACTATAGTTACTTCTGTTTATAATAGATTATCTATTGACACATCTTCTTTAGAACTTAGACACGTAAGATTAGACGATAACGGTCGATTTAAGGAGTATATGAATTCAGGGTTAGATAATTGTCTATCTGTTGAAGCAAATGTGGACCAAACCGCCAGAAACCTACTACAAGACATTGTTATATCAATGCTTGATGAGGGATGTGTAGCGGTCGTACCTACTGTAACGACAGATAACCCAACCTTATCTAATTCTTACGATATATTAGAACTAAGGACTGGTAAGATAGTAGAGTGGTTCCCTACAAAAGTCAAAATGAGTGTCTATAATGACAAAACTGGTAGACGAGAAGAACTTACCCTACCGAAGAGTCAAGTAGCCATAATAGAAAATCCTTTATATGCTGTAATGAATGAGCCGAACTCAACAATGCAGCGTTTAATAAAAAAGCTATCGCTTATGGATACCGTTGACGAAGAGACAAGCTCGGGAAATCTCGATTTATTAATACAACTACCGTATGCAATAAAGACTGACGCTAGAAAAGCTCAAGCTGAAGAAAGACGAAAAGACATAGAAGCTCAGCTTAACGCATCCAAATATGGTGTTGCTTATATAGATGGTACAGAGCATGTTACTCAACTTAATAGACCAATAGAAAATAATCTAATGAAGCAAGTACAATATCTAACCGAGTTGTTATATTCTCAATTGGGGTTAACTCAAAGTATATTGGATGGTACTGCTGATGAGAATACCATGAACAACTATTTCAGTAGAACTATAGAACCTATTATAGGCGCTATCGCTGATGAATTTCATAGAAAGTTTATTAGTAAAACAGGAAGAACTCAAGGTCAAGCCATAACGTACTTCAGAGACCCATTCAAGTTGATACCAATGTCTCAAATGGCTGACATAGCCGATAAGTTTACTAGAAACGAAATTATATCTTCTAATGAAATGCGTCAATCTATTGGTATGAAACCTTCCAAAGACCCAGCTGCTGATGAGTTGAGGAATAAAAATTTAAGAACTCCGGCTAAAGAGCCAGAGCAGAATACTAATAAGGAGGAAACTGACAATGAAGAATCTTAAGTATGATTTTGGAGGTTGGGCAACAAAGTATAATGTAGCTTGTTCAGATGGAAGAACTATATTAACAAATGCATTTCAGCATTGTGATGGCCAACAAATCCCTTTAGTGTGGAACCATAATTATAATGGACCAGAGAGTATAATTGGTAAAGCTATACTTAAACATGCTGACGCTGGGGTGTATGCTTATTGTGCATTTAACGACAATGAGACTGCTCAAACCGCTAAGAATTTAGTTAAGCATGGCGATATAACAGCTTTATCCATATATGCTAACAAACTACAACAACAAGGAGGTAGAGTGTTACATGGTGATATAAAAGAAGTTAGTCTTGTTCTTGCCGGAGCTAATCCTGGAGCAAGTATTCAAGAAGTTCTAATCCATGGAGACATTGATGAGTCTGCTGCTACAATCTACAACGATGAAGAAGGACTGGAATTGTATCATGCTGATCAAGAAAATCAAAATGACTCCGAAGAAGACGAGCCTAAAACAAAAGATGAGCCAAAGTCTGTTGCTGAAATTTATGCTAACATGACTGACGAGCAAAAAGCCGCTGTAGCTATAATAGCTGAAAAAATATTAGAGGAAAATGATGAGGAGGACGATAACATGAAACATAACGTGTTTGACCAAAACAATGGAAAAGGTGCTGACGAATTAATGCACAGCGAGTTCATCGCAGAAAGTATAAGAGATGCTAAAAAATATGGAAGTTTAAAAGAATCATTCTTAGCTCACGCTGCAAATTATGGTATCGAAGATATCGGACAATTATTCCCTGTTGAAAAGAATGTTACTAATGAACCTACATTATATGATAATGATCAAAGCTGGGTTAGTGCCGTATTTAATGGCGCTAAAAAGTCACCTTTCTCTAGATTAAAATCTACTTATGCTGACTTAAGAGAAGACGAAGCTAGAGCTAAAGGTTATATAAAAGGTAAATACAAGAAGGAAGAAGTATTTAAACTATTAAAGAGAACGACTTCTCCTACAACTATATATAAAAAGCAAAAATTAGATAGAGATGATATCTTGGATATTACAGACTTCGACGTAGTTTCTTTTGTTAAGAAAGAAATGAGAATGAAATTAGACGAAGAAATAGCTAGAGCTATATTAATTGGTGATGGAAGAGATCCTCTTAATGATGATAAGATCAACGAAAAGAATATAAGACCTGTATTCAATGATGAAGACTTATATACTATAAAAGCTACTATAGGAGCTGCTGGAGAATTAGGACAAGCTCATGCATTTATTAAAGCCGTTATAAAAGCAATGGCACAATACGAAGGTGATGGAATTCCTACGTTATTCGTTGAACCTGAGTTATTAGCTGACATGCTATTAATAGAAGATAAAAACGGAAGATTCATTTATGAAAACGAATCTGTATTAGCTAAGACTTTAAGAGTTAAAGAAATTATATCTGTTCCTGTAATGAGAGGGTTAACTAGAAAAGTGGACGGTAGCAGAAAAGCAGCTGTTCGTGGTATAATATATAATCCAGCTGATTACACATTAGGAGCAGATAAAGGCGGTCAAGTTGCAATGTTTGACGATTTCGACATCGACTATAACCAACAAAAGTTCCTAATGGAAACTAGATGTTCTGGGTCTTTATTAAAACCTAAGACTGCTATCACTATAGAAGATGCACCTACAGCATAATAAAATCAAAATGAGTTAGAGCGGAGTGGTTACTAACCATTCCTCTATCTAACAAGTGAGGTGATTAGAGATGGAGAAGACAGTTGAACAAGTGTTTGATGAAATGACTGACGAACAAAAAGCTGCTATAATGATTGTTATAGAGCATATGAAAAACCGCAGCGCTAAACACAGTGACTTAATGCACTATGGTGTTAAAGGTATGAAATGGGGGAAGAGACTTTCTGAAAATCTTATAGAAGATGTTGGCTCAATAAACACTGATGCTCCTTGGTTAGAAGACGATGAATTAACTAGTGAAGAGGTTGACGCTTACGATAAAATCATATCTGATAAGTATGAATTGTACGACAAAGTTAGTAAACTTAAGAATGAAAAGAATAACGCGTTTGCCGCAGTTAAGGGTTTAGGTATAAAAGCGGCTACTGCTATGCTTAAGGTAAAGAAGAAATTACTTGACATTAAAGTAACATTCCCACCTATGTTCAGTAATTCAAGAACAATCACAAGATACACCACTTACAACGGTAAGACAAGTGTGCATACAAAACATGAGAGATATTGAGGTGATAAACGATGGCTTATAGATCTATAAAAGATATAATAGACGAAATGTCAGAAGAACAACAAGCCGCGGCCTATGCCATAATAGACTCATACTACAATGAGTACGGAGAAGTACAACATGGTGACGTAGATCAAAATGCGTATGATGAAGATGATTCATTAACGCACTACGGAGTGCTTGGTATGAAGTGGGGTAGACGAAAGGCTTACAGTACTCAAAGAAAACAAGACAGGTTGGAAAAGAGACACTCTAAGATAACTAAGACGTACATGAAAGTTGACAAGAGGGCTAGAAAAGAAGAGAGAAAAGTAACTAGAAAAATGAACATGACTAATGCTAAACTTAAGGTTACTGTAAGAAGAGCTAAAAGGAATAAATTAAAAGCTCAACTCGAAAGTTACGATGCTGAGTTAGTAAGAATAAATAATAAGACAGCTGGACTAAGAAGTCAGTTGGAACGTAACGAAAGAACTAGAGCTTTATTAGACACTCAGCTTGACAGACTCAACAAAAAATATGATAAGAAGTTCCTAACTGAGATGAGTAAGCTAGATTCTAAAGATGATGCTGATAAAATCGAAGCTATGAACCGAGAAAGAGAACGATATAAAGAAAAGATTCGTTCTTACAAATAAAGGAGGAAATATAAATGTCAAAGACTATTAGAGAGATAATAGAAACTATGAATGACGAACAGCAAAGAGCTTTATACGCTCTAGTTGAAACTGCAATGGATGATGTTGATGATGATGATATGGAACACTCAGATTTCGATGCTGATGATATGGAACACTCAGATTTCGATGCTGAAGAAGCTTTAGAAACTATATTTAAAGACGCAAGAAGAAACGGAAGTTTAAAAGACGCTTTCCTAGAGCATGCTGATAAATATGGAATAAAAGAAATAGAACAATTATTCCCAAGCGAAAAGTCAACAAGCTCAAGACCTCATTTCGTCGATAACAGAAGCGAGTGGGTTAATCACATCCTAAAGAACGTTCATAAGTTACCATTCTCAAGAGTTAAAACTATGTTCTCAGATATATCAACTGATACTCTACATGCTAGAGGCTACACTAAAACTCATAAGAAAGTTGAAGATGTGATCAGCTTATTAAAGAGAACAACTGAACCTACAACTATCTATAAGAAGGGTAAATTAGATAGAGACGACGTATTAGACATCACTGACTTTGATGTTGTTTCTTGGATTAAAGAAGAAATGAGAATGAAGTTAGATGAAGAGATTGCTAGAACTATCTTAATCGGTGACGGTAGAGATTCTGCTGACGAATTCAAAATAGATGAAGAATGTATAAGACCTATCTACAACGATGATGATTTATTCGCAGTTAAAGTAGATATAAACGATACAGAAGGTTCTAACAGATATAAGAATATAATCTCAGCTCTAGTTAGATCTAGAAAATTATATAGAGGTAGCGGTACGCCAGACTTATATACAACTGACGATGTTGTTGCTGAATTATTATTGCTTGAAGATAGCAGCGGACACTTCATCTATAAGAGCGAAGAAGAACTTAAATCTATATTAAGAGTTAAAGACATCATCATTGTAAATGAGATGAATGGTTTAACTAGAGAAGATGAAGAAGGTAATAAAAAGTCTGTTTATGGTATAATAACTAATATCGCAGACTATGCTATAGGAGCAGATAAAGGCGGTCAAGTTGCAATGTTTGACGATTTCGACATCGACTATAACCAACAAAAGTTCCTAATGGAAACTAGATGTTCTGGGTCTTTATTAAAACCATACTCTGCTTTAGTAATAGAAGGTAAGTTCAACGGAACAAGTAGACCTATAGTTCAAGGACCTCCAAGTGATTCTATTATATCTCTTAACAGATATGTTAGTGGAGTAGCTCAAACTGCAACTGCAAATGATATATACATTATTGCAGAATTCCCAAAATGTAATAGAACTGTCGAGTCTGCTTCTGTTCAATGGAAAGTAAAATTATTATCTGAAGGAAGTAATGTTTCAGCTACAAAAGTACAGTCTCAAGTATTTGCAACTAATACTTACGGTGCTCTAAACTTCGGAGGAGGATATCAATATACAACTACAGCATCTTTAGCTGAACCTGTAGAGTTTGATAGATTATATACTTTTGATGTTGAAATACCAATCAACAGTGGAGCTAGTTCAAACAATCTAATAACAAACTTCAAATATATAAAACCAACACTTAAGTTTACTAAATCTACTAGTGGTGAAGACAAGTATTTAGCATTCGAGCTAGTTAGTTGTATATTAAAAATAAATAATGTTGAGCACGATATTACACTTGCTGTAGCAAATGGTCCAGCTCCATCTTCTAATAAAGGAGTTATGAATAAAATAGTTGACTACGAAGGACCACAACCATATGCTGGTCTTAAAGCAGGTTGTATCGGTAACTCTATAACTTTCGGTATGGTTCCTAGTGGAGCACAAACAGATCAAGCTTATTGCACATGGGTTGAACAACTAAAAGGTATATGTGGATTCTCTCAAGCAATAAACTACGGTAAGTCTGGAGACACAATGGCTAATAGATCAGGATCTACTAGCGTATTCAGCAGACTTTCATCTATGGATAAAGACTTAGATGTCATAACTGTATTTGCAGGAGTTAACGACTGGATGGTTAACACGACATTAGGTAACATAGACTCTACAGATACTTCAACTTTCTATGGAGCGCTTAACTCAATTCAAACGACTTTAAAGACAACTTATCCTAATGCTAGAATAATGTTTATACTACCTCTTGATAGAAACCAAATAAATGGTAAACCAAAGGGTATAAATGCACAAGATAACAACCTAGAATATTACAGAGAAGCTATAAGAAAAGTTTCAAATAAATTCGGTATACATGTGTATGACTTACAAGCTGATTTACCATTCAGTTTCTTCAATGTTGAAGATAATGATAAGTATTCTGGAGACGGACTTCACCCTAACCAAGAAGGTATCAACCACTTAGCAAATTGTATTGGTAACGAAATCAATACTAACCTTTTATAGGAGAATAATTCAAAATGACCAAGTATCATGGGTATGTGGGGTATGCCGTTGACGTCGAAGCATACCCTGGTGTTTGGGAAGAGCAACTAACCGAACACGAATACTTTGGAGACGTTATTAAAAATAGAATGAACCTGCAGCAAAACAATGTTGTAAATGCTGGTATAACAATAAACAATAGTATAAGTATAATCGGAGACCCTTTTGCATATGAAAACTTCTATGCCATAAGATATGCTACTTATCTCGGTAAGAAATGGACGGTTACTTCCGTTGAAGTAGCTAGACCTAGACTTATACTAACTTTAGGAGGAGTGTTTAATGGATAGTAGAATAAATCTACAAAAATATTTGGAGGGTATAACTCCAAACGTATATTTCCAACCTCCTTCTACATTAACTATTAAATATCCATGCATAGTTTATTCAAGAAAAGCAATAAATAAATTAAGGGCTAATAATAAAAATTATAAATTTAACAACTCTTACACAGTTACAGTGATTGATCGAAATCCCGACAGTCCGATAGCTAGTGCTATAAATGAGATGAATTACTGCGAGTTTGATAGACAATTCGTAACTGATGGATTGAGTCATATATCATTCACATTATATTATTAAGGAGGAAACAAAATGGCTAAAATTGTATGGGATGCAGAGGGTAAAAGACTGTACGAAACTGGTGTTAGCAATGGTGTGCTATATGTAAAGAAAGATGAGGGCTATGAAACTGGTGTTGCTTGGAATGGATTAACAGCAGTTACCGAAAGTCCTTCTGGAGCAGAATCAACTCCACTTTACGCTGATAATATCAAGTACCTTAACTTATTATCAACAGAAGAATTCGGTGCTACAATCGAAGCGTACACTTATCCTGACGAATTTGGAGTATGCGATGGTTCCGCAGAATTAACACCTGGACTTACAATAGGACAACAAGGAAGAAAACCTTTCGGATTAGTCTACAAAACATTAGTTGGTAACGACGTTAAAGGACAAGACTTCGGATACAAATTACACATTATATATGGTGCTCAAGCAGCTCCGTCAGAAAAAGGATACGCTACTATTAACGATTCACCAGAAGCTATAACTTTCTCATGGGAATTAACAACTACTCCAGTTGCTGTTACAGGACATAAACCAACATCTTGCTTAACAGTTGACTCTACTAAAGTTAATGCTGAAAAGTTAAAAGCTTTAGAAGACAAGTTATTTGGAACTGAAGAAGCTGAACCAACTTTAGTAATGCCTGATGAAGTATTAGCATTATTAAAGACTGAATAATAAAATTCAAAATGAAGGCGGCTGCTCTAACGAGTGGCCTTCTTATAAAAATTTAAATAACGAGGAGAGATTGTAATGGTAAAGAAAACTATAAAATACACTGACTTTAATGGGAATGAAATCGAGGAGACTTTATACTTCAACCTATCTCAAACAGAACAAACTAAGATGGAGTTAAGTAAGAAAGAAGGTCTATCTAATTATATAAAGGGGGCTGTAGAATCTGGCGACAATGCTGCCTTACTAGACTTATTTACAAATCTATTAGTAGAATCTTTTGGTATAAAATCTGAAGATGGTAAACGTTTCGTAAAAAGCGCTCAATTAAAAGAAGAGTTTGCTCAATCAGCAGCTTTCGATGCTTTATTTATGGAAATAGCTACAAACCCAGATGCAGCTGAAGCTTTCGTTAAAGGAATAACTAACAGATAATATGTTAACGATAAACATCCCTGAAAGAGATTACTTTGATGAATCTACTCAGATGTTTACAACTATTCCTGCTAGGACTATTGACTTAGAACACTCGTTAGTGGCAATCTCGAAATGGGAATCTAAGTATATGAAACCATTCCTTAATGAGAAGCCTAAGACTACTCAGGAAACTTACGACTATATTCAGTGTATGGTCGTAGGTGAGCCCTGTGATATGCTAACAATACAAAGCATAACATATTTGGATTTGGAACGGATAACTAATTATATACAGTCTCCTAATACTGCCACGACGATAACGCATCATGGTCAACAAAAACCTAACAGGGAAGTTAAGACTTCAGAACTTATATATTATTGGATGATAGCTTTTAATATACCGTTTGAATGTCAGAACTGGCATCTTAATAGATTGCTTACTTTGATAAACATTTGTAATATTAAGAACGATACGTCTAATAAGAAAGTAAATCCAAAAGATACTCTACGTAGAAATGCTGCATTGAACGCAGCTCGTAAGAAAGCTATGAATACGTCGGGTTAGATAATTATGATTACAATAAAATGTACTGGGGATTTTAAAAACACAACAAAATTTTTAGAAAAAGCTAGAAAATTATCAATCCAACAAATCATGGAGAGATATGGTCAAGAAGGGGTTAAAGCATTACAAGCCGCTACTCCAATTGACACTGGTGAAACAGCCAGTAAATGGGGTTATAAAGTTTCTACTGGAAGAGGTAGTTCTTCTATAACATGGACAAATGACAGTATCAATGATGGTATTCCTATAGTAATACTCATACAATACGGTCATGGTACTAAAAATGGAGGTTATGTATCCGGAGTAGATTTTATTAACCCCGCAATTCAAAATGTGATGGATAAGTTAGCCGATTCTATATGGGAGGAGGTAACTAAAGTATGAGTACAAACGTAGATAATCGAATCGTTAATTTGCAGATGAAAACGGACCAGTTTAAGAATGCTGCAAATAGTGCGATAGAATCATTAAAGAGATTAGGCGATAATCTCAAGTTAGCTGAGGGTACTAAAGGCCTTGAGAATATAGCTAGTAAAGTTAGAAGTGTTGATTTAACACCATTAGCAAACAGTGTGGATACTGTTAGAGCAAGATTCTCTGCATTGGATGTTGTTGCTGGAACAGCTCTTGCGAATATAACTAATAAAGCAATGAACGCTGCAACAAACTTCGCTAAGTCTATAACTATAGACCCTATAACAGATGGTTTCAAAGAATATGAAACTAAAATGAACTCATTAACAACAATTCTAACAAATACTAAATCTAAGGGTACAACCCTAGACCAAGTAAATGCTGCATTAGCGGAGCTTAATGAATACTCGGATAAGACAATTTACAACTTTGGTCAGATGACAGATAACATTGGTAAAGCTACTGCTGCTGGTGTTGGATTAGAAGACGCCGTTACATTTGTTAAAGGTTTGGCTAATGTTGCGGCAGGTTTCGGTGTTGATGCGACATCAATGGCTGGAGCCACACAACAAATGACCCAAGCACTTGCTTCTGGTACTGTTAGACTTCAAGACTGGATGTCTATGGAAAACAGAGGTATGGGTGGTGAAATGATTCAAAATGCATTAATTGAAACCGCCGAAAGTATGGGTGTATATGTTGATAGAAGTAAGTCTTTTAGATATACTCTAGAAGATAACTGGTTGTCTAGTGAGATATTCATTAAGACAATGGA
>JAEIGA010015091.1_pt1 | contig 11765 bp, 11 predicted proteins | sample 9270691 | NCBI WGS metagenome assembly JAEIGA01 (sample SAMN17057246, study PRJNA624740) | gut metagenome | biome: biome; isolation source: fecal sample | host: Bos grunniens | place: China: Xizang | collected 2019
AATGATGATTCTCGGCTTTTTGATTAAAGCTCTTGCGATACAAAGACGCTGTTTCTGACCGCCCGATACATTTACACCGCCCTGTCCGAGATTTGTTTCGTATCCGTCAGGGAAGCTCATGATAAAATCGTGAGCACAGGCTGATTTACAAGCGTCATATATTTCCTCGTCAGTAGCGTTTTCATCGCCCCACAGGAGATTTTCCTTGATTGTGCCTGAGAAGAGGACATTCTTCTGAAGCACCATTGCAACCTCGCTTCTGAGAGCTTCTATTGAATAATCCTTTACGTTATTACCGCCTACAATTACATTACCCTCGGTAGTATCGTAAAGACGTGGAATAAGCTGTACAAGTGTTGTTTTAGATGAACCAGTACCGCCGATAATACCGATAGTTTCGCCTGAATTGATTTTAAGATTGATATTTTCAAGTGCAAGATTATTCTTATCTTTAAAATAGCTGAAATTTACATTTTCAAATATGATAGAGCCATCAGCAAATTCTGCGGAAGATTTCTCACTGTCTTTTATATCAGGTTCTTCATCAAGAACCTCACATATTCTTTCGATAGAAGCTCTTGAAATGATAATCATCATAAAAATCATTGAGAGCATCATAAGCGACATAAGAATCTGAGTTACATAAGTAATAAAGCTTGCAAGATAGCCGATTTCCATATCACCGTTTATTGCCATTTTTCCGCCGAACCATAAAATAGCGACAATACAAGTGTATATGCACATCTGCATAAAAGGAGAAACAAGGATGATAAGCTTTTCAGCGAATACCTGAGCCTTTCTTACTCCGTCTGCTGTTTTTTCAAAATCCTTTTTTTCATGATCTTCACGGACAAAAGCCTTTACAACTCTGATACCTACAAGGTTTTCCTGTACGCTTGAGTTCATAGCATCATATTTTGTGAGCATTTTAAGGAATCGTGGGTGAGCGTTTGTGAGTACAAGGATAATTGCAATTGCAAGCACAGGGACAACAACAAGGAATACAGTTGAAAGCTTCGGGTTGATTCTGATTGTCATAACGAGTGCAAAAACAAGCATAATCGGAGCACGGAAAGCTGTTCTGATTATCATCATAAACGCATTCTGAGTATTATTTATGTCAGTAGTAAGTCGTGTTAAAAGTGAAGCGGTAGAGAATTTATCAATATTGGAGAAAGAAAAATCCTGAACCTTTTTGAAGAGTGAACTTCTCAAATTCTTAGCAAATCCCACACTTGCAACAGCGGCAAAACGACCTGCAACAGCACCGAAGAAAAGTGAAACAGTCGCCATAAGTATCATCAGAAGTCCCATTTTGACAACATATCCGATATTTCCTTCAAGAATACCGTTGTTGATAATCTGAGCCATTACAAGCGGAATAAGAACCTCCATAACAACTTCGCCCGTAATTGTAATCGGTGCAAGAATTGCATATTTTTTATACTTGCCTACATGAGAAAAAATTTTTTTATACATAGATAGCTCCTTTCATGTTGATAAGCAGGTAAAAACAGCGGAACAAGAGTATTTTCCAGATTTTTACACATATAAGATTATATCAGATATATGCACAAAAAGTCAATAGCACATTTATACAAAATCACCAATCAAAGAGGCTATTGCATTTGACTGCAAAACGTGTTATTCTCAGATAAGTACAGGAGATGTTTAATATGAAATCAAAATACAAGGGCATATTCTTTATAATTCTTTCAGCGTTCTTTTTTGCACTTATGGCTTTATTTATCCGTATTGCAGGCGATATTCATTTTGTTCAGAAGGCTTTTTTCAGAAATCTTATTGCTTTTTTCTTTGCGCTTGCAATTATGATAAAAAACAAGGAAAAAATCGCAATCCGCAGGAAATACCTCCCCGACCTTTTAATGCGTGCTGTGGCAGGAACTATCGGGATTTTCTGTAATTTCTTTGCAATAGAACATCTTGTGCTTTCAGATGCTTCAATGCTCAATAAAATGTCGCCGTTTTTTGCAATTTTATTTTCGTATCTGATTTTAAAGGAAAAGCTTAATCTAAGACAAGGGTTAATCGTATTTTTGGCTTTTATCGGAAGTTTATTCATCGTAAGACCTACGACAGAGCTTTTTCACAATCCAGCCTCAATAATCGGACTTATCGGTGGCATTGCGGCAGGTGCGGCATATACATTTGTACGCAGACTCGGACAGAATGGCGAAAACAAATCAATGATAGTGCTTTTCTTTTCGGGATTTTCGTGCCTTGTTACAGTACCGTATCTGATATTTTCTTTTGAGCCTATGACAGCAAAACAGCTTGCGGCACTGATTGGTGCAGGGTTATCTGCGGCAGGCGGTCAGTTTTCCATTACTGCGGCATATTTCTACGCTCCCGCAAAGGAAATATCCGTATATGATTATTCTCAGCTTATTTTTTCTATGCTTTTAGGATTTGTATTTTTCGGACAGATTCCCGAGTTTATGAGCGTTATCGGTTATGCGGTTATTATTGCCTCGGCTGTTATGATGTTCATATATAATACACGCAGAAAAGACGTGTAGTGGCGGATATTATCTGACCATGCAAAGCGACATCCAAAATTTATCAAAACCCTTGATAAATCTATGAAAATATAGTAAAATATAATCTGAACTATAATTGCGGAGGATAATTATGCTTAAAGATAAAATTGAAAAATATCTCCTTTCCGTTCAGAAACCGTCACGCTATATCGGCGGTGAATGCGGAAGTGTAATAAAGGATAAATCAAAGGTTGATGTGAGATTTGCATTCTGTTTCCCTGATAGCTATGATATCGGTATGTCGCACCTCGGAATGAAGATTCTGTATTCTCTTATAAATGAGAGAGAGAATTACTGGTGCGAGCGTGTTTTTGCTCCGTGGGAGGATTTTGAAGCTATAATGAGAGAAAACGACATCCCTCTCTATGCTCTTGAAAGCCTTGACCCTGTAAAAGAATTTGATTTTGTAGGCTTTACAATGCAGTATGAGCTTTCATACACAAATGTGCTTAATATGCTTGACCTTGCGGGAATTCCTGTATGGGCAAAGGACAGAGGCGAAGAGCTTTCTCCGATAGTTGTTGCAGGCGGTCCGTGCGTTTGTAATCCTGAGCCTCTTGCTGATTTCTTTGATATAATCATTCTCGGCGAGGGCGAAGAGGTAAATCTTGAAATCATGGATCTGTATCATGAATTCAAGAGAAAAGGCGCAAAGAGAAGCGAATTTCTCAGAGCTGTTTCACAGATAAAGGGTGCGTATGTTCCTTCGCTTTACGATGTTGAATATAACGCTGATAATACAGTAAAAGCTGTTGTGCCGAAGGGGAATGCTCCTGCTGTTGTGACAAAGCGTTATATCAAGGATATGGACAGCGTTTATTATCCGGAAAACTTTGTTGTTCCGTTTACTGATATCGTACATAACAGAGTATCTGTTGAAGTTCTCAGAGGATGTATAAGAGGCTGTCGCTTCTGTCAGGCAGGATTTATATATCGTCCTTTCAGAGAAAAATCAACATCAAACATATGTAAGCAGTCAAAGGCATTATGTGAAAATACGGGCTATGACGAGCTTTCGCTCTGCTCGCTCAGTACAAGCGACCACTCAGACATAAACAATATGCTTTCAAACCTCATTGACTATACAGAGGGTGAGCATATCAATCTTGCACTTCCATCGCTCAGAATTGATAATTTCTCAGAGGAACTTCTTGAAAAAGTAAAAAAAGTCCGTAAAAGCGGACTTACCTTTGCTCCTGAGGCAGGAACACAAAGACTTCGTGACGTAATCAATAAGAATGTCACAGAAGAAGAAATAATGAACACCTGCCGTATTGCGTTTGAGGGCGGATACAGCACAGTAAAGCTTTATTTTATGATGGGGCTTCCAACCGAAACAGACGAAGATATAGTAGGCATAGCAGAGCTTGCGCAGAGAATTGTCGATATGTATTATACTATCGAAAATCGTCCTAAGGGCAGGGGAGTTCAGGTTTCAATAAGTACAGCTACTTTTGTTCCGAAGCCGTTTACTCCTTTCCAGTTTGAAGCACAGGATACAAAAGAAGAAATCGAACGCAAGCAGAAGCTTCTCATTGATTCGATAAAAACAAAGAAAATCAAGGTGAGCTGGCATAATTCCGATGTAAGTCTGCTTGAGGCTGTACTTGCAAAGGGTGACAGACGACTTTCAGAGGTTATATTTGCGGCATGGAAAAAAGGCTGTAAGTTTGACAGCTGGGGCGAGCATTTCAAGTTCGATAAATGGATTGAAGCTTTTGAAGAATGCGGAATTTCCCCTGCATTCTATGCTCACAGATTCCGTGAATATGATGAGATTCTACCATGGGATCATATAAATTATTATGTATCAAAGAATTTCCTTATCAATGAGGATAAAACAGCAAGAATGGCAAAGACAACTCCGAATTGCCGTCAGAAATGCTCGGCTTGCGGTGTAGTTAAGGAAACGGGGGTGAGATGCTTTGATTAAGGTAAGAACAGTATTCAGAAAAACAGGCAGAGCAAAATATATATCGCATCTTGATCTTAACCGCTTTATGCTCAGAGCATTCCGCCGCACAGGACTTCCTATATGGTATACAGAGGGATATAATCCGCATCCTTATATAGCGTTTGCGCTTGCTCTTTCACTCGGATATGAGAGTGACTGTGAGATTATGGATTTCAATCTTAATTCAGAGGTTGATTTTGATGAAATAGTTTCAAAGCTCAATGCAGTTATGCCTGAGGGAATTGAATTTATTTCCGCTTTTGCTCCTGTAAACAAGATTACTGCAATTGCACGTTCGGAATTTTCAGTAAAGATGTTCTGTGATGATACTCAGAAGCTTATGAAGGATTTTTCCGATTTTCTTCAGAGAGATTCAATTATTGTTGAAAAGAAAACAAAAAAGGGCATGAGCGAAATCGACCTTAAACCTTCTGTTGAGACATCAGAGCTTGTGTGTGATGATAGCTGTGTGAGCTTTAATGTAATTCTTCCCGCGGGTACACAGACAAACTATAATCCATCACTTCTTATAGACGCATTTAAAAATGTTATAAATTATCCGATAGATATGGTTAAAATTTGCCGAAATAGCATAATTTCCGATAATGGAGAAAATTTTTTATAAAAACGCTTGCATTTTTTTACGGAATATGGTATGATTAAAGAGCATTTGAAGTCCGTCTGCATGGTGCAGATGAGCGTTAATGCCGAAAGACATTAAATCGGGTAGTCCGCTGCCTTGACGCTGGCAGAGTATGATTTCTGCAGCTTTTTCATCTTCCGTTAGCTGAAATGGTGCGTGATGAATAAAGGTAAGAATATTCGGAAATTTTAGGAGGAAGAAAAAATGGATGCACTTAAAATGATCAGCGATTCAAGCCTGAAGGCTGAAGCACCACAGTTCAACATCGGTGACACAGTAAAGGTTCACGTAAAGATTCAGGAAGGCGATAAGAGCCGTATCCAGATCTTTGAAGGTACTGTAATTGCTAAGAAGCACGGTGGTATCAGCGAAACATTCACAGTTAGACGTGTTGCTCACGGCTGTGGTATTGAGAGAGTATTCCCTCTCCACTCACCTGTTGTAGACAAGGTTGAGATCGTAAGAAGCGGTAAGGTTCGCAGAGCTAAGCTTTATTATCTCCGTGATAGAGTTGGTAAGGCTGCTAAGGTTAAGGAACAGATTCGCTAATTTTTCTTCAGGTGGATTGTTGCGTTTCGGACAGTTTTCTGTCCGACGCATTCTCCTGCTTTTTCAAGGGACTTTTTGTCCCTTTTTTGCTATTTTTTGGTTTGCCGTCGCCGGAATGTACGGCAGCTTTTACCGACTTTGCGGTAACTGCTTGAAATGGTGATTGTATGGAAAACAATAACATTATAGAAAACGAAAACGTTACAGAAAACAATACAGCTGCAAAACAGCCAAAGAAAAAATCAAAATTTGTGAATGACCTTTTGGATATAATGGAATCTACTCTCATTACTGTTTTTATGGTTATTCTTATTATGACTTATTTCTTGCATCCCGTTCAGATTGAAGGCAATTCTATGATGAATACTCTTCAGCCTGATGATCAGGTATTTATGTCAACAGTATTCTTTGACCTTTCTTACGGTGATATTGTTGTTATAGATAATGACTGTGCTTACCTTATGAGCGACAGCAAGAATGTTGTAAAGGGTTCAAGCGGCGGTTATGAAAGATGTCTTATCAAGAGAGTTATTGCTGAGGGCGGCGATGTTATCGACCTTAATACAGAAACAGGTGCTGTTACTGTAAACGGCAACGTGCTTGAGGAAAAATTCCTCGGTAATACTCTTACTAATACTGATTACGGCGCATTCAGATATCCGCTTACAGTTCCTGAGGGATATTATTTTGTAATGGGTGATAACCGTAATAGCTCAGTAGACAGCCGTCATCCTAATGTAGGTTTTATCAAGAAAAATCAGATTTACGGCAAGGTTGTTATGAAGTATGCCGAGTATGACGCTGAAACTGATAAAAAGAAATTCAGCTTTAAAAATCTGATTTATTAATCGGAGGGTTTTCCGATGATTGAAAATAATGCGAAGCCGCAGAAAAAGCTCACTAAAAAAGCTGTTTTGAACAGTATTCTCGATATACTTGAAACTGTATTTATCTCTGCATTCGTTATTACCATGTTTTTCACTTTTGTGCTGAGAATGGCTATTGTCAAGGGTGAATCTATGGTGCCGACTCTTTATCCAGATGAGAGAATTCTCGTTTTTTCATGGGATACAGATTACAAGTTCGGCGATATTATCGTTATAGATTGTCAGGAATCTGTTGTTTTCAGTGACGACGGTCAGCTTGAATACAGAGACGGACTCGGTAAGCAGATTATCAAGCGAGTTATCGCTGCCGAGGGACAGGTTCTCGATATAGATTTTGAAAAGGGTTTTGTCTATGTTGACGGCAAGCCGCTTAATGAGCCGTATATTACAGGGCTTACTCATGTTGACGAGGGTGCTTTTACGGGTAAATATCCGTTCAGAATTCCCGAAGGCTATGTATTTGTACTCGGCGACAACAGAGGAATTTCAAGAGATAGCCGAGATATTGCAATTGGTCTTGTTTCGGAAGAAAGTATTGTAGGCAAGGCTGTTATGAGAATTTCACCGATGAATAAATTCGGTTTTATCGAATAAGGAGGATGTTCGTGGATAATACACAGATGAAGGATATACAGTGGTTTCCTGGGCATATGGCTAAGACACGACGTCTTATCCAGTCTAATCTGTCGCTTGTAGACGGCGTTGTGGAAATACTTGATGCCCGTACTCCTTTAAGCAGCAGAAATCCAGAAATGGACAGACTGACCGCAGGAAAGCCGAAGATGATTCTTCTTAATAAATGTGATATGGCAGACGATAAAATAACAACGCTGTGGATTGATTATTTCAGAACGCTCGGCATTACTGCTATTGCTGTTGACTGTAAAAACGGAAAGGGAGTAAAGAATTTTCTGCCCGTACTTAAGTCAAAAGTGCTTAAAGAGCTTCTTGAAAAGAGAAATGCACAGGGAATGGTCGGACGTCCCATAAGACTTATGATTGTTGGTATTCCGAATGTAGGAAAATCCTCATTTATCAATAAAATGGCGCAGTCAAAGCGTGCAAAGGTTGAGGACAGACCCGGTGTTACACGCACAAAGCAGTGGGTGAAAATCGGCGACGGAGCAGAAATGCTTGATATGCCTGGTGTACTCTGGCCTAAGTTTGACGATCAGACTATTGCCTGCAAGCTTGCTTTTACAGGCGCAATAAAGGACGATATCCTTGATATTGAATCGCTTGCTATGAAGCTCCTTGCCAATCTTGCGGAAAACTATCCCGAAGTTCTTGTTTCAAGATATAAGATAGAAATTTCTGATGAAGATACAGGATATGAGCTTCTTGATAAAATCGGCAGAAAAAGAGGTATGCTTATCTCAGGCGGTGAGGTAAACTATGAAAGAGCCGCTATTACTGTACTTGATGAATACAGGTCGGGCAAGCTCGGACGTATTACTCTTGAAAAACCATCTGATTTCACAGGCGGTGAAAACTGATGGGAAACTGCGGACTTTACGAATATGATGAAGCTGTAAGAAACGATTACAGCATTTTATGCGGCGTTGATGAGGCAGGGCGAGGACCCCTTGCTGGAGATGTCTATGCTGCGGCTGTTATTTTGAAAAAAGATGCTGTTATTGAGGGTGTCAACGACAGCAAAAAGCTCTCTGAAAAGAAAAGAGAAAAGCTTTTTGATGAAATAATTGAAAAATCCGAAGCATACTGCATTGCTACTGCTTCAGTTGAAGAGATAGACTCAATCAATATCTTGCAGGCTACAATGCTTGCTATGACAAGAGCTGTCAAGGGGCTTGGAATTACTCCCGATATTGCTCTTATAGACGGCAATAAAGCTCCCGAAATTGACGGAGTAAAAACTCAGGCTGTCATAAAGGGTGACGCAACCTCGGCTTCAATTGCCGCCGCTTCAATTCTTGCAAAGGTGGCAAGGGACAGATACATGAAAGAGATTGCAGAAAAATATCCGCAGTATGCCTTTGAAAAGCATAAGGGCTATGGTACAAAGCTTCATAATGAGCTTATACTTGAGCATGGACCGTCAGAGGTGCACAGAAAGACTTTTCTGAGGAAGCTTCTCAATGGAAAATAGTCAGATTGGAAAAATCGGCGAAGAATTTGTATGCCGTTATCTTGAAAGAAACGGATATACTATTATAAAAAGGAATTACCGTATAAAAGGCGGAGAGATTGATATAATCGCCTCCGATGGTGTTTATCTTGCATTTGTCGAGGTAAAGACACGCAAGCCTGACGGACTTACAAACGGCTTCGATGCTGTTACAAAGCGTAAGCAGCGCTTGATTGTCAGGGCGGCTTGTGACTACTGCGTTAAGAATAAATCGGATTTACAGCCGAGATTTGACGTAGCAAGAGTAATTTTCGATGGCGTTAAATACTATAAGATAGATTACGTCAGGAATGCTTTTGATACAACGGGAATGCCTTTTATCTTCTGAATTTGCTTTTTTATCGTTTTTACGATATTTATAGATTAGGCAGACTGTATCTGCCTATTATCCCCTCATATCCGAAAAGCCGCATTCGGACTGAACAAGGTGTATTGCAGGCGGCAGAATGGAGAATTTTTATGTTTTATAAAAGCACAAGAAACAGTAATATCAAGGTTTCATCTGCTGAGGCTATTACTCAGGGAATTTCTGTTGAGGGTGGACTTTTCGTTCCTGAAAGCATACCTTCAATTTCTCTTGATGAAATAACTTCACTTGCTGATAAGAGCTATGCTGACAGAGCTGCTTTTGTTTTCAGCAAATTCCTCACAGATTTCACAGACGTTGAAATTCATTACTGTACAGATAATGCGTATAATACAAAGAATTTTGAGTCTGAGAGCATTACTGAGATTTCACATCTTTTTGACGGTACATATATGCTTGAACTCTGGCACGGTCCGACTTGTGCTTTCAAGGATATGGCTCTTCAGATTCTTCCTTATTTCCTTACAACATCAGCAAAGAAAATCAATCTCGATAAGAAGATTGTAATCCTCGTTGCAACATCAGGCGATACAGGAAAGGCTGCTCTTGAAGGTTTCAAGGACGTTGAGGGTACTCAGATTATGGTATTCTATCCTGAGCAGGGTGTAAGCCCTATGCAGAAACGTCAGATGAATACTCAGGAGGGCGGCAATGTAGGAGTATGTGCTATCAAGGGTAACTTTGACGACTGTCAGAACGGCGTAAAGATGATTTTCACAAATGATGAAATCAAGCAGAAGCTTGACGACAACGGTCTTATGTTCTCAAGTGCAAACTCAATCAACTGGGGACGTCTTGTTCCACAGATTGTTTACTACGTTTCAGCTTATGCTGAGCTTGTAAAGAATCAGGAAGTTGCAGCAGGTGAAAAGATTAATATCGTTGTTCCGACAGGTAACTTCGGAAACATCCTTGCAGCTTACTATGCTAAGCAGATGGGTGTTCCTGTAAATAAGCTTATCTGTGCTTCAAACATAAACAACGTTCTCACAGACTTCATCAATACAGGTGTATACGACAGAAACAGAAGCTTCTATGCTACATCATCACCATCTATGGATATTCTTATTTCAAGTAACCTTGAAAGACTCCTTTATATCCTTACAGGCTGTGATGACGCTAAGATAAGAGAATGGTTCGGCGCTCTTGCTGAAACAGGAAAATATGAAGTTTCTGACGATATCAAGGCACTTCTTAAGGAAGATTTCTGTGCAGGCTTCTGTGATGATGACGCTACAAAGACAACTATCAAGAAGATTTTTGACGAGTATTCATATACATGTGATACACATACAGCTGTTGCTGTCAAGGTATACAATGATTATGTTGCCGAAACAGGTGATAAGACAAAAACAATTATCGCTTCAACAGCAAGCCCATACAAGTTCAGCGCAAGCGTTCTTGAAGCTATCGAGGGCGAAAAATCAACTATTGACGAATATGATATGGTTGATAAGCTTTGCGAATATTCAGGCTATCCAATCCCTGAATCACTTGCAGGACTTAAAAATAAAGAGGCTCGCTTCAAGGTTTCTATTGAAAAGAACGATATGAAATCATTTGTTGCTGAAAGCCTCGGACTTTAATCTGTAATGAGTTTATTTGTTATCGGAGATCTGCATCTTTGTTACGGAGTTCCCGATAAGACTATGGAAATCTTCGGCGGCTGGGATAATTATCAGCAGAGAATCATAGAAAACTGGCAGAATACAGTCAGCAAGGATGATACTGTTGTTATTGCAGGTGATGTTTCATGGGGAATGTCACTTGCTCAGGCGTATGAGGATTTCCGCATTATCAATGAGCTTCCGGGTACAAAGATTATTCTCAAGGGAAATCATGATTACTGGTGGACTACGAAAAACAAAATGGATAATTTTTTTGCAGAATCAGGGTTTGAAACACTGAATATCCTGCATAACAATCACTATGCGTACGGCAAATACGCTGTCTGCGGTACACGAGGCTGGGTAAATATGCCCGATGAGCCTGCTGATGCAAAAGTCCTGGGCAGAGAGGCGCAAAGGCTTGATGTTTCAATAAAATCAGCAATAGACGCAGAGCTTGAACCGATTGTTTTTATGCATTATCCGCCTATTTTTGCAGGAAGCTTTAATTACGATATTCTTGATGTTCTTTACAGATATAAGATAAAACGCTGTTATTACGGTCATATTCACGGAGCAAAGGGACATTCTCTTGCTGTGAAGGGCTGTTATGATGATATAGACTTCGCTCTTGTTTCGGGTGATTATCTACAATTTGTACCACTTAAAGTTGAATAAACTGTCGGTAATGTAGAAGTGAGCAAATTCTATAGAAAAGTAAATAAAAATATGCTATAATTATATAGATATGTTTTGAAAATAATGGAGGATATACATATGAGTTTAAAATCATCAAACAAAACAGATGTTAACACTACTGAATTGTTAATTGAAATTGACGCAGCAACATTTGAAAATGCTGTTGAGGCTGCTTACCAGCGTCAGAAGAAGAACATTTCTCTTCCTGGCTTCAGAAAGGGTAAGGTTTCAAGAAAAATGGCAGAAAAGCAGTTCGGTGAAGGTGCATTCTACGAAGATGCTATCAATGCTCTTATCGGACCTGAAATCGATGCTGCTGTTAAGGAAACAAATCTCGTTCTCGTTGACA
>JAEIGA010015092.1_pt1 | contig 11764 bp, 16 predicted proteins | sample 9270691 | NCBI WGS metagenome assembly JAEIGA01 (sample SAMN17057246, study PRJNA624740) | gut metagenome | biome: biome; isolation source: fecal sample | host: Bos grunniens | place: China: Xizang | collected 2019
AAAGATACAAGGGATCGAAGGGTTACGAAGAAGAGTTGAAGAAGGAAAATGAGAAATATGAGAAGGATCTCACGGCTCTTCGTGACGAATATCGTCCGTCATTTCATACGGTCTTCGGGGGCATGATGGACGCTATCGGGAAGAGATCCGTTTCGGCACCGACAAACGATCAGGTCAATCTTTTGAACGTCCTGAAGATGAAGAAGAAGGTCACTCTCGAAGAGTGTCAGCGGACAGCGGAAGCCGTGAAAGATAATCCGATTGCGGTCAGCGTTGTGACAGAAATCGCACACGATCACGGGATCATGCACTCTTTCGATCATCTGTGTCCGGAAATGTCTTCTCAAAGAGCGTCTGACATTGTAACGGGGATGAAGAACACACTCGAAGATTATCTTCAGTATGACACGACAAGAGCGTCCAGAGTGGCGAAAGAGTACCATGATACACACTATGGAGAGACCGAAGGGGGATTGACGAAAAGACGGCTCTTCACCGATCAGAAAGACTTTTATCGTGAAGAAATGGGTTTTTCTCCGGAAGAGTTCAATCAGTTCTCGGAAATCGTTGACTCTTAACGGAAGGGGGATCAGAATGATCGACAACAAATATCTTCAGGGGATCGGACTCAATGAGGATCAGATCACTCTTCTCCGGGATCGTCTGGATCGTGAATCAAAATATCGTAAAATGTTAGGGTCAGAACACGTCATGCACATCGAAGAGATCATGAAACTGACGGACATTGACACGATAGATTTCGACAATGAGGATCTTCTCCGGTTAAAAATCCGGACGGAGTTCGAGGATTTTATCCCGAAGGTCTTTCGGAAATAGTGTCAAAAGTGACGTTATAAAAAATAGTATCAAAAGTATTGCTTTTCAATCCCGATCGTGGTATATTTGAAGTGTCAAAAGTGACGAACGTTAGAAACGACACTATACAATATATCACGAAGGGAGAAAAGAGCATGAAATCAAAGGTTTATGGCTATTGCCGGGTGAGTACGATGAAACAATCAATAGAGAGACAGATCCGAAACGTCAAAGCGGAATATCCGGACGCTGTGATTGTAACGGATGAATACACCGGGACGAAACTCGATCGTCCGGGGTGGACGAAACTATTCAAACAGTTGAAGCCGGGGGACACGGTTGTTTTCGATCAGGTGTCCAGAATGTCCCGTGACGCTGACGAAGGGTTTCGAGTATATGAGGATCTTTTCAATCGTGGGATCAATCTGATTTTCATAAAAGAGCCACATATCAACACCGAAACATATAAAAAGGCTATGGAGACCGGAGTCCCGTTGACGGGGACGAATGTCGATTTCATTCTCGAAGGGGTCAACAAATATCTTCTGTCACTTGCGAAAGAGCAAATCAGACTTGCTTTCGATCAGGCTGAAAAAGAGGTCGAGGATCTTCACCAAAGGACACGGGAAGGAATCGAGACGGCACGACTCAACGGAAAACAGATCGGTCAACCAAAGGGAGCGAAACTGACAACGAAGAAGAGTATCGAGTCGAAGGAAGTGATCCTGAAGAGATCGAAGGATTTCAACGGTGATCTGTCTGATCTCGAAGTCATGAAGTTGACGGGAATCGCTCGGGGTACATACTACAAATACAAGAGAGAGTTGAGAGAGGGGGTCTGAATTATGGTTGTTTTCGGGACATTAAAGGTCGGAGAAGAAGCCGGGAATATTCTTTTCACGGGCGATCTGGATCAATGTCGGGAGTATGCGGACGGGTTGGATCACTCGAAGTATTATGAGTTGAGTATCTGTCAGGATGACGGGATCATAACTGAAAAGATCGTGATCCCAAACACCGGAAAGAAGGGGGTCTGAAGTATGGGAGCATGGGAAGAGATCAATCTCGAAAAACTGAAGAATGTGATCGGAGACGTTGATCTCACGAAATCGGAGATCAAAACGCTCGAATGGTTGTCCGGTTGGGAGAAGGAAACGATCCGTGATATTGTCTCGATTATCGAGAAGGCAAGGAAGACAACACCGATTAAACCGACAACGGAGAAGCGTGAGGTCTGGATCGTGACAGTCTATTTCACGGAAGAGTCAGGTCTTCCGGTCTCCGAAGAATACACGGCTGACAGTTACGGGGAGATCGAGAAGGTGAAGAAACAGATCCGGAGTGACTACGATCCGGAAGAGATCGAGTCGATTATCGTCTCGGATGATCCGGAGATCCGTGAGTTTTTCGTTTGAGAGTGTCTAGATTGCCCGGAGATCGTGTTTTGTAACGGTCTTCGGGTTTTTCTATGCCTGAATGAAAAGAGAGCCTAAAACGGGCGAATATGAGCGTCTGACGATAGTTCAATAATTGACTTCGGGACGGTCTTCGGATATACTCTGAATTGTAATACAACGTTGTGCAAGGTATTGTGACAACCGAAGTTGTATGTCAGTAAAATCAACGGTTTGAAGGCAATACAACGTTGCACAAGGTATTGTACAACATAGTTGTATCGGGAAGGCGGTGATCCGGTGGAGTTGATGACTCTAAAACAATATGCGGACGATCAGGGGATCAGTTATGAAGCCGTCCGGAAACAAGTGATCCGTTACGCTGAAGAGTTGTCCGATCATATTATCACACAAGACCGGAAGAAATATCTCGATCAATACGCTGTCAAGTTTCTGACGGAGAGACGGAGAGAGAGTCCGATCATCCTAATGAACATGGATCAGAACGAAGAAAATCAGCGATTGAAGGAAGAAATCGAGTCGTTACGGGTCAAGTTGATGACGGCTCAAAATGAATTATTGAAAGAGAAGGATCGGATCATTTCTCTTCAGGATGAAGCAAAGAAGACTCTCGAAGACCGGGCAAGATATACGGCTCTTCTGGAAGAGAGCAAAGCGAAAGACGAAAAACTGAAAGAAATGACGGGTCAGGTCGGTGATCTATCCCGTCAGATCGAAGAGAAGGACGGTCAGATCCGGACGATCCAGACGGAAGCGGACGGTCTCCGGAGACAATCCGAAGAGGATCAAAAGAAAATCGAGGATCTGTCACGGGAGAGAGACGAAGCACAAAAGGAAGCACAATCGTTTACACGGTCGATTTTCGGCTTTTATCGTAAGAGATAAGGAAACTATCAATCAGCACCGGAAAAGCGTCTCACGGGTCAAATATGAGCGTCTGAAGGGGGCGGAGAACATTGTCATTGTGGGTTCATGTCGAAGGTGAACGGGAAGACGTTGAGAGATTTTTCAATGAAATATTAGATCCGGAGTTCGGAAGACTTCGGAGAGACGATCTATTTCGTGTCACGGAAAACGACAAACGTTATCGAGACAGAAACAAAAAGGACACAACGGTCGAGAGACGTATTCTCGGATATTGTCCTATTCAATGTTGGGAAGATAAGTCGGTGATTTTCGACAAGTACGGAGTCGAAAAGGGAGAGCCGAAGAAGATCGGGAAAGACATTGAGAGAGTGACTGACGTTCAAGTAAAGATCAGTTTTCGGGGATTTCATTTCGAGATCAAACTTTTCTATGATGAAATCATAGCACCGAAGACGGATCTCTTCACGGTCGAGAAGGACACGGGGATATATACGAATCCAAAAGACAACGGGTCGAGACATATCGGGGGACATTTTAACGATCCTGAAGAGTAAAACAACGTTGTACAACGGTTGCATAACAAGAGCGGATTGACGGAAACGGTTGATCCGCTTATAATGGGTCAAAAAGGTGGAAAAAACATATTGATAATATAACGTGGGGTATGTCCCTATATGTTGTAGAGGTGGAGAAGTATGAACACTATGACAGAATGGCTCGAACAGTATTTTGATGAAGTAGAGCCGAAAGAGTTTTATCGGGGAATATTTCCGGAAGGATCGTTTCAAAAGAAGGGACAAACGAGACAGACGGAGTCGGATGAATGGATCTATAACGGGATCATGGTCTCCGTGAGAAAAGAGGTCAGAGAAGACGGATCTCCGAAAGTATGGAAGTATATCGTCACGGATGATCTGGACGTGATTGACGAAGTGGGAAAAACGGACGATTTCTGTCTCATGAGTCCTATTAGTTATGCCGGGAAGAACCGGACAGCGGATCGGGCAAGGTTTTTATATGCGTTTGCGGTGGATCTGGATCGGTTGAAGGTGAAAGAGAATGATCCGGTCGGTCTCCGGACGCTATGGAATAATCACATCGAGACGGCTGACAGAATACCGAAGCCGACATATATTGTCAGTTCGGGGACGGGTCTTCACTTGTATTATGTGCTGACAGATCCGGTTGCTATGTTCAAAGACACGTCTCGGAAACTCCAGGATCTCAAACGTGATCTGACTTCGTTAATATGGCATGATACCATTGTCGATATTGAGTCCGTGAAAGATATACAACAAGAAGGAATCTATCAGGGTTTTCGAGTACCGGGGACGATCACGAAGAAGGGAGACCGGACACGGGCATTTCTGACGGGGGAGAAGATCGAGATCGGGGAGTTAATCCGTTACACCGAAGGATTTCGGAAAAGTCGGGAGCGGTTGGAAGAGAGTCAGTTTGTCAAAAAGAAATCGCTGACGCTTGCAAGGGCGAAAGAGTTATATCCGGATTGGTATGAGAGACGGATCAGACGAAAAGAGCCTAAAGGATCATGGCACGTTTCCCGTAACGTCTATGATTGGTGGAAGAGAGAGATCCAGACGGGAGCCGTTGTCGGTCATCGTTATTATTGTATGATGATGTTAGCGGTTTACGCTCGGAAATGTTCAATGTACGATCCGAAACACAATCCGAATCCCGTGACAGAAGAAGAGTTGAAAGAGGACGCTTTCGGTCTTCTGGATCACATGGAATCGTTGACGAATGACGAAGAGAATCATTTCACAACGGGGGACGTTCTGGACGCTCTCGAAGCGTTCAATGAAAAGTGGATCACATATCCCCGAAACTCCGTTGCGTTCAAGTCCGGGATCACAATCAAAGCAAATAAGCGAAACAAACAAAAACAATCGGATCATCTGGAAGAGGCTCGGGCGATCCGTGACATAAGATCGAAGAGAAGGGGCGAAGCGTGGGACGCTAACAACGGACGGAAACCGAAAAAGGATATTGTCGAAGATTGGCGTCTCCGTCATCCAGACGGGACGAAGGCTGACTGTATCAGGGAAACGGGTCTCTCGAAGAAGACTGTCTATAAATGGTGGACGCTGTGAGAGCCGTTTTCGGGGTCTCCCGTGTAAGATTGTAGGGGTCACGGGTCTGAAAATTGCATAGAGAGCATAAAAGAAGGACGATCGAGAGACCGTCCTTTTATTTTGTGTCGAATCTAACGACCGTTAAAAGTGACACGGATATTTTGAGCGAATCGGGATCTTTTTCGGGGGTGTTTTGATACCGTAACGGATAACGTCAGAATTGATACTACTCTTCCGACTTCAGTTTCTTTTCGATCGTGTCGAGTTCCTGATCGAGAGTCCCCCAAAAGTGAGAGCGGTTACGGTGAATATAGTTTCTCATGAGCATTTCGGCATAATCTTCGAGTTGAGCCGTGAGAAGTATTAACTCCGGGATATTGTCGAGATCGGGGATCTCGATCCCTTCTTTACGGCATACGTTGAGAAGGGCGGTGTCTAAAACTGTAATCGGTGCGTTGTTTCTGATCCCTTCATCATGTGCAAGGGTCTTTTCGTCTTCCGTCATATAAGGATCATATCCCAGAAGCCATTCTTTACGATATTTCGGGAAATAGACACAAATCGTTTCGGCGGTTGCTTCCGTGAGTGGGTGTCTCAATCTTATGATCCGGTTCAGGTTCTCCGGGGTCATGCCGATTTTGTCAGCAAGATCGACTTGTTTCATTTTTTCGGCTTTTAATATGGTCTTGATATTATCAACACGTCTTAAATCAATTTCTTTCGGTTCAAACATCGTTTTTTCTCCCTTCTTATGATTTTATTGATATTCAATAATTGATATTGAACATCAATTATTATATTGCACTTGATATAATAAGTCAAGAATTGAACAAAGTCAAAAGTTAAACAAGGAAGGGGGTGAAAAAAATGGACGTTTACGGGAAAAACGGAAAGATCAGCATGAAAACGTGTTGTATATGTGGGCGGTTGTTTCCTGAAGGATCTGGAAATAACCCTGATCCGGTAAAGCCGTTAGTCTCTGAAGACGGAAGCGAAAACGAATGTTGTGATAATTGTAACGCTTCCGTTGTTGTCCCGGTAAGAGACTATATCGGCAAGAAAATTTCAGAAGTAAGAAATCAATAGCAAGGCGAAGGGGAGCGGACGAAAATCCGTCTCCCCGTGACGCAAAAGACGGAGTGATAAGAAATGAAAAATCTCGATATTAGAATGATCGTTTCCGAGAATGGTCTGAAATATAAGGATATAGCGGACGAAATGAACGTCTCCCCGGAGTGGTTGTCTCGTCTTATGCGGAAGAATCTGACGATTGATAACAAAGTCCGAATTATGGGAGCAATCGAAAGATTGACGAAGGGGGTTGAGCCTGATGACGTATGAAGAGATAATCTCCCATTTTGACGTAAAAGAAACATATACGGATCGGGTTAGATGTATATGCCCGAAACACGCTGACAAAGAAGCGTCTCTGTCTATCTCCAAAGGTGAAAAGGGTACAGTTGTTTTTTGTCACGCTTGCGGAAAAGAGCGGACTCCGGAGATTGTGGAAGCGGTCGGGCTGAAAATGAGTGATCTTTTCGCTGATGATCCGACTCCAATCACCGGGGAGCGGTGGAGAGCGTATGTCGAAGGACGGGAAAAGCGGAAGATCGAAGACCGTTACGATTATTATGACGTTAACGGACAGTATGCGTTTACCCGTCTCCGGTTATCTGGTAAAACATTCCGTTACGGAAAAATGGAAGGTGATCGGTTCAAATATGGGCTGAACGGTAAGAAGAGAGAAACAATCCCGGCTGTCTTTTGTAAGAGCGTTAACGGGCTGAAGAAGGCGGTTGAAAATGGTCAGCGTGTATTTTATTGCGAAGGCGAAAAGGACGTGAAAACGGTCAATTCTCACGGTCTCACGGGGGTAACGTGTGGGGCAGCCGGGGATTGGTGTCCGGGTTGTGCAACGTTGTTTGTCGGGGCTGATGTGGTTATTTTTGCGGATAACGATGAAAAGGGGATAAAGTCAGCGAAAAACATTGAAAAAAATCTCCGTGAGGTTGCAAAGTCGGTCAGGGTGGTGATCCCTACTCCGGATATACCAAAGGGGGATATATCTGACTATCTCAAAAATCACACGGTCGAAGATCTGGAAGAGTTGCTGAAGGAAGAGCCAAAACCAGAACCGGAAGCCGTGGATCTGGATCAGTTTCACCACATAAACGAAATGACGGGGAAAGTCACCGGGGTTTATGACTATGCTATTTTGCAATACCTGAAGGAAAAAGAAGATCTGTTTGTGTTGGGTCAGATCCCGTTTATTTACGAAAACGGAGTACATCGTCCGAATATTTCCGGGGCAAAACTGAAAACGATGATCCGGGGGCTGATATATCCGGAGTTTATCAAATCGACAACGATCAAACGGATATATGATCTCTTTATTTCGGACAATGATCTTCAGGTCAAAGCGGAAGATCTCAATCGTTATCCGGTCAGGTGGATCAATTTCCGTAACGGGTTCTATGATCCCGTTACAAAGAAAATGATCCCACACGATCCCAAATATAGAGCGATCAACCAGATCCCACACTCTTTTGATCCGGTTCGTGGGGTTATGGGGGCGGTTTTCCCGGAGTGGCTTGACTCGGTAACGGGTTCACCTGAAGATCTGGAAATGTTGCTTCAGTTTTCGGGGTTATGTCTAACCAGAGACACACGTCAGCAAAAGTTTATGATCCTTCTGGGTGAAGGTGGTACGGGTAAATCAACCGTGATCCGTGTTATCGATCTTATGATCGGAGCGGATAACATATCAAATATCTCGCTCAATCAGTTAACACAACGGTTTTCGGCTTTCGGGCTTATGGGGAAATTATTAAACAGTTGTGCGGATCTGGAAATTGACGCATTATCGGACGTTTCCACTCTTAAAAAATGCCTGGGCGAAGATACTCTGTCAGCGGAAGCCAAAGGGAAGGACGCTATCAGTTTCAAATCATACGCAAAACTGATCTTTTCTACTAATGAGTTACCGATCGTCAAAGCGGAAAAGACAAACGGTTTTTACCGGAGATTGTTGATCCTGACAATGAACCGATTACCGGAGAAAAAAGATCCGTATTTTTTCGATAAATTGTCCGCTGAAATCGATGATTTTATCTATATGAGCGTGAAAGCACTCGAAAGATTGTACGAAAACGGGGAGATCACGGAGTCCCCCGGATCGGTGGAAGCGGTGAAGCGTCTCCGGTGCGACTCGGACACGGTGGAAGCCTTTTTGACAGAAAAAATTGTGAGATCTCCGGACTATAAGATCAAAAAAGCGGATCTGTATCGTGATTATGAAGCATATTGTCAGGACATGGAGCGTCAATCCCTGACGAAACAAAACTTTTATCGGTCGATGAAGGTTAAGGGTTACGGGGAGATAAAGACCAACGGGACGGAGTATTTCAAAGGGATTTTTTACCGTGGAAATCTCCCTAAACCGGGGTGCGAAATCTCCCTAAACGATCAGAAGGGGGAGAGCGATGAAAAAAATCCGTTTGTCTAATCAAAAAAAGGGATTTTTTCGGGGAGAAAAAGGGAGAAACCGAAGTGCCACAAAGTCAATAAGGATAAGGGATAGGGAGAAAAGGGAGAAAAGGGAGAAGGTTTTATTTATAAAAAATAAGACCACTAAAAGATACATTTTTATATAAAAAAATAACGACTCGAAAATTCTCTCCCTTTTCTCCCTAAACGGAAAAAATAAGGGTTCGGGACTATCCCGAAAATTGCCTTGTGTTCCCTACAAGGCAGTGCTTGCGAAAACAAAAAAAGGCGGTGAGTAAATATGTCAAAGTACAAGATCAAACCATATCGAAACGGGTTGTTTAAGGTGTGGGTTCTTACTAATGCCGGTAACGGGTATATGTGGGACGATGTGAAGACCGTTTTCCGGTCGGAAGAAGAAGCAAAAAAGTATATCGAAGAACAAAAGAGAGGTGATAAAAATGACTCCAAATGAAAAGGCGGTTGAAACCAGAAGAGAACACAAAGAAGCACAAAAGGCGAAGGAACGTGAGCGAAGGGAGATCCGGGAAAAAATGAAAAAAACCTGTCTCCGGGTGATCGATGATCCGTCAGCGGTATCGGCTGACAAGATCAAAGCGGTTGAGATCCTTCAGGATTTACTGAAAAGGGGGTGAACGTATGGCAAAAGCAAAAAATTATACCGAAGACGAAAGAGTGATCGGGGCTTTCCTGAATAACTTTCGTATGGTGGACGTTATGAGAGAAACCGGACTCTCGAAAAATACGGTTTATAAGATCCGAAACGATCCCGATTTTCAAAAGGTGATCCGGGAGCGGAAGGAAGCAATCCTGAAGACAGCGGTCAATAAAATGCAAGGTTATCTGACGAAAGACGTTGAGATCCTTCAGGAAATAATCGAAGATCCGGAAACGTCAGCCCAAACAAAAGTAAATGCTATTCAAACGCTTATGAACCAATTACGGGATTGGACTACCACAACGGATATTATGAAGCGTCTGGAAGCCTTGCAAAACCCGTCTGGTGACGTTTCTGATACGGTTTAGGGGGTGAAACGGTGAGATTATCGGATAGAGAGATAGAGCGTCAAATAAAGGCTCTGGAAGCGTCTCACGGTACGTCCGTAAAACTGAAGGAAGAGATCAATCGACTTGATATAACGGCTCATATTGCGGATTGTTTTCTTCCGGTACATGAAGACATTTGTCGGGGGGATCACGATTTTATCAATCTTCCGGGTGGTCGTGGCTCTGGGAAATCGTCATATATTTCGTTGGAAATTATCAACCAGATCATGAAGGATCGGAGCGGTCGAAGTAATGCGTTGATTATACGAAAATATGCGAACACTCTCCGGGGATCGGTTTTCAACCAGATACAATGGGCGATTGACGTTTTAGGGGTTGGGGAACATTGGAAATCAACGGTCATGCCGTTAGAGTTTCGATATGAAACGGGTCAGGTGATACGGTTTTCGGGGTTGGACGATCCGACAAAACTCAAATCGTTGAAACCCGTGAAGGGGTTTTTCCGGATCTTATGGATCGAAGAGTTTTCGGAGATCGTGGGAGAGCCTGAATTGAGAAACCTTCAGCAATCCGTTTTGCGTGGCGGTGATCGGTTTACGGTCTTCAGGTCGTTTAATCCCCCCATATCGTCCGCAAATTGGGCTAATCAGTACGTTGAGCGGAAGGACGATCGTTCTCTCACGGTACGGACAGATTATCGTATGATCCCGGCTGAATGGTTGGGGGAGTTGTTTCTCGATGAAGCGGAACGGCTGAAAGAGATCAATCCGAAGGCTTATGAGCATGAATTTTTAGGGCTTCCGGTTGGTAACGGGTCTGAAGTATTCCCAAATCTGGAAATACGGACGATCACGGACGAAGAGATCCGAAACCAGACATATATATATCAGGGTCTCGATTTTGGTTTTTCGTCAGATCCGTTTGCTTTCGTCCGGGTTGCTTATGACAGACGGACGGACACGATCCTATTTCTCGATGAATTATACAAAAGAGGTTGCTCAAATAAAGAGATAGCGGATCAGATCATCGAAAAGGGTTATCACACAACGGGGAAGGTCTCCGGGTCGATCTTCGGGTCGGAAATGTACGAAGAGAGACAGTTGATCGTCTGTGATTGTGCTGAACCGAAGTCGATTGTCGATCTTCACGATAGCGGATTGAAGGCGATCGGCTGTCACAAAGAGCCGGGTTGCGTTCAATACCGGATCAAGTGGTTACAACACCGGAAAATCGTGATTGATCCGTCACGGACTCCGGAATCGGCTCGGGAGTTTCAAAATTATTGTTATGTCGTGGATCGGAAGACCGGAGAGATTACGTCAGAGTTACCGGATCGAGACAATCACACGATCGACAGTTGTGCTTATGCGTTGGATCGGCTCATTTACAGAAAAGGTATATCAGCATAAAAAGAAGGGAGTTGAGAACATGGGACACTTAAAAATTCATTGTGACGGTTGCGGTTCGGATTGGATCGTCTATCACCGGGACGATTTTCACGATTGGAAGGCTCGGACGTGTCCGGTTTGCGGAAAGTCGATTGATCCGGGGACGTGGGATCGTCAGGTTTTGAGAGCGTTCGGAGAAATGGAAGACGCAAATCTCGAATTGATGAAGGATCACACACAATCACACGGGACACTCTTCACGGTTGGTTATGTCCCGGACGTGATATTTCCGAATAAGGAAAACACGGAAGCGGTCGATCAGTTGAGAGAAGAGGTCGAGGATCTGAAGGACGGGATCGACAATCTCCGGAGTATCGTTGAAAAGTTAATCAATGGTGTATTTCAAATTTAAGAAGGGAGATCAAAACAATGATTAAAAACACCGAATTATTTTACACGAAAATGAAACAGTTTCAGGACAAAAGGGTCGAGATCGTTGACGCACACGAAAAGAAACTGAAATCTCTTGAAAGATACAAGGGATCGAAGGGTTACGAAGAAGAGTTGAAGAAGGAAAATGAGAAATATGAGAAGGATCTCACGGCTCTTCGTGACGAATATCGTCCGTCATTTCATACGGTCTTCGGGGGCATGATGGACGCTATCGGGA
>JAEIGA010015093.1_pt1 | contig 11763 bp, 11 predicted proteins | sample 9270691 | NCBI WGS metagenome assembly JAEIGA01 (sample SAMN17057246, study PRJNA624740) | gut metagenome | biome: biome; isolation source: fecal sample | host: Bos grunniens | place: China: Xizang | collected 2019
GTCAATTGTTCGATAAAGCCTTTTCCACTTTTAGGATCTGTATCACGACCATCCATGAAACAGTGAATAAAAGTACGTTCACCGATACCATATTCTTTTGCAATATCACAAAGTTTAAACAAATGATCAAAAGAACTATGAACACCTCCATTAGAAGTTAATCCCATAAAATGAATGTTCTTTCCATTTTCTTTTGCATAAGAGAATGCAGATACAACTTCCGGATTCTGCATAATGCTATTATCAGCACATGCACGATTGATTTTAACCAAGTCTTGATAAACAATTCGACCAGCACCAATATTTAAGTGTCCTACTTCAGAATTACCCATCTGTCCATCCGGTAATCCGACATTTTCACCACTAGCCTGTAATTGAGAATGAGGGTAATTTGCCAACAAACTATCCCAATAAGGAGTAGGAGTATTAAAGATTACATCGTCTTTACCTTGATCGCCGACACCCCAACCATCAAGAATCATTAAAAGGGCTTTCTTGCTCATGTTTATTTCATTTATAATATATGGTTTATACTTTTCTTATTTTAGCGCAAAGATAATAAATCCAATTATATATTGTTTGTCCCCAAATATTACTTTTGTATAAGAATTATGGAAAAGATTATACAAGATAAAGAGTTAGGAGAAATTCTATTAAGAACAAGTACGAGAGCAAAGCACTATACTTTAAAAATCTCTAAAGGAAAGCTTACTGCAACGATGCCAATCGGCGGAGATGCAACTCGTATGTGGATGTATATCCAAGATAATCGGGAAAAATTACGAAACGCATTATTAAAACATCCTGCCCGTCCTTTAATAGACGAACAGACACAATTACAAACTGCTACATTTCATACCCATATTTTCCGTGCAGATAGCTCCAAATTCGTCATGAAATTAGAGAAAAACATACTCCATATATCTTGTCCAATACAAACTGACTTTGCACAAGAAGAGGTTCAATCTATCTTAAAAGGATTTATTGAAAGAGCACTTAGATATGAAGCCAAACGTTTATTACCCTCCCGATTACACCTATTGGCTCAAAAATATGGTTTTAGTTATTCTCAAGTTAAAATTCTGAATAGTAAAAGCCACTGGGGTAGTTGTACGATCAAACGTCATATAAACCTATCATTATCTTTAATGTTATTACCTTGGCACTTGATAGACTATGTGCTTCTCCATGAATTATGCCATACTATTGAAATGAATCATAGCGAACGATTTTGGAGTATCATGAATCAGGTTACAGATAATAAAGCTATATCTTTAAAAAAAGAGTTGAAAAACTACCACATGTTATAATCACATGAGTAGTTTTTCAACTCCCTAAATCTTTTCTATATCAAAATCAATCAGACTTTAATTGTTTACTTTTCCATACAAGAAAAACGATGAATAGGATAAACGAAGACACTCCTCCTATAATTTGTGAGATTGTAACATCTAAAGCCAACCCTTCCGGAGCAACTAAAATATAAGTTGTACAAACAAAAGTCATAAACAAGGCTGGAATTAAAGTTACGATATAAGGTTTCTTTACTGTCACTAAATAAACTGTCAAAGCCCATAACGTAAATACCGCTAATGTTTGATTACACCAAGCAAAATAGCGCCATATTATATCAAAGCCATTTTGATCTTTAAGACTATAAAACAACAAAGCTATGGCAACAATAAATAGAGGGATACAAATCAGTAATCGTTTAGAAATCGTACGCTGTTCTAAATGCAAAAAATCAGCGATAATCAAACGAGCCGATCGAAAAGCGGTATCTCCGGATGTAATCGGAGCAGCAATAACTCCTAACATAGCAAAGATTCCTCCTACTGTTCCTAACCACTCTTTTGTTATATGATCAACCACTACAGCTGCATTACTCTCTCCCATTCCATTCTTTTGAAAGAAACAGGTCGCAGCTGCAGCCCAAATCAAAGCAACAATTCCTTCTGTAATCATGGAGCCATAAAAAATGGGACGAGCATACTTTTCTTTTTTCAAGCAACGCGCCATTAATGGACTTTGCGTAGCATGAAAACCAGAAATCGCTCCACAAGCAATACTTACAAACATGATAGGGAAAATTGGCAACTGATTGGGATGAGTATTTAATAAACCATCTGTTAATTCCGGCAAATCCGGAGAATGAACAAACAACATTATCATAATACCAATCGCCATAAATAGTAAAGCGATTGCAAACAATGGATATACTTTTCCTATGATTTTATCTATTGGCAATAATGTTGCTAAAACATAATACAAGAAAACGACGATGATCCAAAAAGTTGTATCTAAATGTTTAGGAGTTAAACTTGCTAATAGCCCTGCCGGACCAGCGACAAAAACAGCTCCAACCAATATCATCAAGATTACCGTAAACACACGCATAAACTGTTTGAAGTTCACACCTAAATAACGTCCGATAATCTCTGGTAAACTTTCTCCTTTATTGCGTAAAGACAACATTGCAGCCAAATAATCATGTACTGCACCAGCAAAAATACTTCCTATTACAATCCACAAAAAAGAGGCTGTTCCAAATTTCGCTCCCATGATTGCTCCGAATATAGGGCCTAAACCCGCAATATTCAAGAACTGAATCATAAAAACTTTCCATGAAGACATTGGAATATAGTCTACTCCATCTTGATTCGCATAGGCAGGAGTTATTCGCTGATTCTCAACTCCAAATACTCGTTCTATAAATTTCCCATAAACGAAGTATCCTAGAACCAAAACAATAAGACAACAAACAAATGTAATCATCTAATTTTCTTCTTTTTTATTCGTTTAATAACCTTTTGACAGTTTCAGAAATAGCTCGTCCTTCAGCTTTTCCTGCAAGAGCTTTAGATGCAACACCCATTACCTTACCCATATCTTTCGGACCAGATGCACCTACTTGAGCGATAATCGCTTTTAATTCTACTTCCAATTCTTCTACAGACATCTGTTTAGGCAAATACTTTTCAATTACAGCTACCTGTGCCAATTCTGCATCAGCCAAATCTTGACGTCCTTGTTGTTGATATATAGTAGCAGAATCCTTTCCTTGTTTTACTAACTTTTGCATAATCTTTAAAGCATCTGCATCCGTTAATATATCATTTGCCCCCGGAGCTGTTTTTGCTTCCAAAAAGAATTTCTTTACATTTCTCAATGTTTCCAAAGCAACTTTGTCTTTTGCTTTCATTGCGTTTTTTATGTCTTCACTGACTTTTTCAAATAAGTCCATATTTTCTAAATTTTATTATTTATCAAAAACTAATAATAGTACCACCTTTTTGTTTCTGTTCTTGATTCTTCATCGTAGAACTACTTATATTTTTTTGAGAAGAAGATATTATCAAATTTCCAGCGTTTCGAATCTGCTGTACATCTTTTACAGTCCGTTTATAAGCCGGTTTTTCTTCCATGAAAGCGATTAAATTATCATCATCTAATTCTTCAGTTGTAAGAACCACAATTTCTGTTTTAGGATGAGCATCTATATAATCTCCATAATAACGCTGCATCCATTCATCTTCTTCATCTCTTTTCTTTTTCTCTGCAGCCGCTTTTTCTGCTGCAGCTCGAATTTCTTCATCAGTATTAAGTTCTAGTTGTTCTGTTTTAGTTAAGATATCTTCTAATCCAAAACCTGTAACCAATATCGTTATTTTAATCTTATGTCCTAAACTATCATCATAGCCATGTCCCCATTTTACCTCATATTCAGTCTTAAACTGAGACATAAAGTCGTGAATATCATCCATTTCACTAATACGAAGTTCATCTTCATGACTATAATAAATTACGAATGCAACTCGTTGGGCATTGAATATATTGTTTACATCATTAACCAACGTATTTTCCAATGCTTCATTGATAGCTTGACGCAAACGTCCTTCTCCTTCCCCAAAACCAATACTAATCAAAGCCACACCACTATTACGCATAGTAGTATCTACGTCTGCAAAATCGACATTCTGCTCAAGATTAGTTGTTACAATTTCAGCAATACTCTTTGCTGCAATCGTCAATGTTTCATCTGCCTTCCTATTTGCTTGCGGGATAGGCATATCCGCAAAGTTTCTAAGACGTTCGTTATTGATTACAAGTAAAGAGTCCACATTCTGTGCCATATTTCTCACACCTCTAAGAGCCTTTACAATCTTTGGACGTCCCTCAAACACAAAAGGAATTGTCACAATACCGACTGTCAAAATACCCATATCCTTGGATATTTTAGCAACAACAGGAGCAGCACCTGTACCGGTCCCTCCTCACATTCCTGCAGTAACAAAAGCCATGCGAGTTCCATCATTCAACATTTTCCGGATATCATCTTCACTCTCAATAGCTGCTCTTTCTCCTACTTCAGGAACATTACCGGAACCTAATCCGTGTGTGGTATTCTGTCCAATTAGAAGTTTATCTGGAACATCAGACTTTTGTAATGCTTGATTATCCGTATTACACAAAACAAAAGAGACATCACGGATACCTTCACGATACATATTGCTTACAGCATTACCACCGCCACCTCCAACACCAATTACTTTAATAATCGTCTGAGGAGCTTTTGCCATATCAAAATCATATATTTTATCTTCCATCTTTATCTAATGTTTAATTATTCTTAGATTAATCAGCCTCTTCATCCAAGATTTCACCTAATTTCCCAGATACTTTATCAAAAAATCCACCAAAAAATCCACCACTTCTTTCTCCAGTCTTATTTCCTCCCTTAGACTTCTCTCCTCCACGTATTGGATTTTTCACTTCAGGCTCAGTTTTCTTAACCTCAATATTTTCTACAGCAACTGGCTCTTGTTCTACAACAGGAGATTCTGCAGGAATAGGTTTAGGTTCTTTTATAGTCACTACCGGTTCAGGAATAACTGCACAATTCTCAGTTCCTTTCAATAACAGAGCTGTAGCAGTTGTATATTCCGGATTATTTGCAATCATTTCTCCATCTTTGATAAAATCTTTACGAACAGAAGCATAACGAACATCCATCTTAAAACGTTCAATAAGCGCTTCTCGCAAATTTTTTAACGTTGAACCATTACCTGCAATTACAAGCTTACAACCTGCATCATTAACCATACCAGCTTCTTCCAAACGAGCATAAATATTTTCAATGATCTCACGACTACGAGCTTCTACCACATTATTTACATCCGAAGACTTCAAACTAGCATGTCTTCCATCAGCTAAATCAACAGGTATTGGACGTGGTTCTTTTTCTTTTTCCCAAATGGCATTACCCTCAGTACGTTTAATCCGCTCTGCTTCTTTTTCTGATATATTATCAAGAGTCATCAAATCTTTTGTTATCAAATGACTTCCCAAAGGAATTACATACATTCCGACCAATTTTCCCGCTTTATACATCGTAACCGAAGTAACACCAGCCCCAAAATCAATTAATGCACTACCATTCTCTTTTTCTGAATCAGTTAAGATCAAATCAGCTAAAGCCAATGGTGAAACTATGACTCCTGCCACTTCAGTCTTTATATGCTCTACCATATTTTTGGTTACCGAATCACGAAGAGCCGGGCGACCTACTATCAATTTATAACGCGCATCAATACGGGAACATGACAATCCAATAGGGTTTGATTCCAACTGATTATCTAAATAATAAACAGGAGAAGCTATATCTAAAACATTTAGCAAATCAGGAGTATATTGCCTACATTCTTTATCTATATCCTGAAGCGTATTCTCTGTTACCACTCCATTCCCTAATAATTTTGAGACAGAATGGTCAATTGTACGAAGAGATTGCCCACCTACACCTACATAAATCTTAGCAATACGTGTTCCTCCTAACTTATTTTCCAGCTTACGAACAAGTCCTACAATCTTATAAGCCGTATCTTTTATATTATATACACATCCTCTCCGAATACAAGTTTCTACCTTTTCTACTTCATAAGCAATAATAGAAAGCTCTCCCGAAGAATTTTTTGTTCCCACCATTCCGACCATGTGAGAAGTTCCTAGGTCGATGGCTACTATAAAGTCTGTGTATGCCATATTTTTATTTTTTAGTACAAACAATCTGATTTTTATATTTTAAATTTATTACGCTATATTTTTCCCAACCTACTTTTGGAATAGCCTTCTCATAAAAAAGTTTGAGTTTATCCAGTTTCCCTTCAAAATTATCAAATGTCCCCAACACGATTCGATGATTTCCTACCCGAGGGATCAATTCTACTTCATTATCAGAATGAATATAAATTTGTTCGATCTGATTATTCCAGAAATCATTTTCTTGTAAAAAGAGAGCAAATTGATATAAATTTCCGACAGCAAATTCTTTCTCGACAAATCCACTTGCAACTGGCACATGAGCAACATAACGTAAACTAATAGGCATTGTAGTACCTAAATTATCTACATAATAGTTACCTTTCGAGCTAATAACACGTAATATCGGTATTTTCTGTTCAACCTCTAATTTGACCAAACCTGAAGGAGTTCTATAAGCTTCAACTTCAGCAATCATCTCATTCTTTAAAAGTTCGTTCTCTATCTGTTCGGTATTAATTTTATCAATCGGTCTGTTTATTGGATTTAAATCTGCCTTTTTTAGAATCTGAATTAAATCACTTTCACTTACAAAATGTTTATCCAAACTATCTAAAACGATAACTTCTAAACCACAGCAATCTTTCCCTCCACGATTTTCCTGGAAGAAAAATGAAACAAACACGATGTAACAAAACAACAATGTCGCTACTACTATAGATATTACTCGAACAACCATTATACTTTTTTATCCAATATTTGTTTAACAGGATCTACCAGTAATTCAATATTCCCAGCTCCAACCATCAAGACCACTTCTAATTGGTTTTGTTCTTTAGTTATCAAATCCAACAGATCTTCTTTTTGAACCATCCGTTTATTTGATATTGTCACAGCATCAAAAATGATCTTTGAAGTAATCCCTGGAATAGGCTCTTCACGCGCAGGATATATATCCAATAAAATCAACTCATCCAACAAAGAAAGACTTGCTGCAAAATCAGAAGCAAAATCACGCGTACGAGAATACAAATGTGGTTGGAAAATTCCCGTAACTTTACGTCCAGCGTACAGCTCTTTTACAGAAAGAATACTTGCTTCTAATTCTGCCGGATGATGTGCATAATCATCTATCAATACAATGTTTTCTTTCTTTAAATGAAAATCAAATCGACGGCGTGGTCCGGCAAAACTTGCCATACCTGTCCTGATTTCCTCCGCAGTAGCCCCATTCAACCAAGCTACAGCAATAGCCGCTACTCCGTTTTCGATATTTACTTTTACCGGTACTCCTAACTGAATATTATCTATACGAACTTCCGGACCAACAAAATCAAAAACAATCTCACCATTTCCAATACGCACATTCTCTGCATAAAAATCCACATCACAAGTTTCTGCTTTGGAATCAAAATCTCGAACACCTGTATACGTGAATAATTTTACGCCTGTTTGTAAACGAGGACTTACCTGAATCCCTTTTTTCATAATAAGGAATCCATCAGGACGAATCAACGATGTAAAATGTTCAAAACTTTCCCGATAAGCTTCCGGTGTACCGTAGATATCCAAATGGTCAGGATCTGCTGATGTTATAACTGCTATATAAGGAGATAACCAATGGAAAGAACGATCAAATTCATCCGCTTCTATCACAGTTAAATCACTATCAACCGATAACATCAAGTTACTGTCATAATTTTTCAATATCCCCCCTAAAAAAGCATTACAATCCACATGAGACTGTTTCAATAAGTGGGCTACCATAGAAGATGTTGTTGTTTTTCCATGTGTTCCAGCAATACAAAGACCTCGATTACATTTCGTAATTTCTCCTAAAATCCTTGCTCGCTTCATCACTTCAAATCCTTGTGCTCGAAAATAACAAAGCTCTGTATGGGATTCTGGAACAGCAGGGGTATAAACAACCAACGTATCGTTTGGATCTTTACATCCATTTGGGATTAAATCAATATTATCTTCATAATGGATTTCCGCACCTTCCTTATTTAACTGCTCTGTTAACTTAGAAGGTGTTTTATCATAACCGGCAACCTTTTTCCCATTCGCTAAGAAATAACGAATCAAGGCGCTCATTCCAATCCCACCGGCTCCTACAAAATAAACTGCTTTTATAGTATTTATATCCATATTCTGTTGTTATTTTCTATCTCACAAAGATAATTATTTTATTATCTTGACAATCTCATCAACAATACGTTCAGCACTCTGATGTTGAGCTAATAAAGCAATATTTTTACTTAAAGAGTTCAAACGTTCTTCATCATATATAATTTCCAACGCTTTTGAGACCAAATCTTTTTCTGCATCCTTATCTGCCACCATTACAGCTGCATCTTTATTCACGAGTGCCAATGCATTTTTGGTTTGATGGTCTTCTGCAACATTGGGAGAAGGAACCAGAATTACCGGTTTTTCCAACAGACAAAGTTCAGAAATGGAACTAGCTCCTGCACGAGAGATTATCAAATCAGAAGCAGCATAAGCATAGTCCATACGAGTAATAAAATCTGAACACCAAATAGGCATACTCCGATAAGCCTTTAATAATTTTAAAGCCTCTTGTTGATAAGATTTCCCTGTTTGCCAAATCACCTGAACATCAGCATCAGATGCAAATAATTTATCTAAATCTCTTTGAATACTTCGATTTATAGTACGAGCACCTAAACTACCCCCTATGACCAAAATTGTTTTCTTATGAGGCGATAGTCCAAAAAATTGTAAAGCTTCTTCTCGTTTACTCAAAGCTTCTGTCAAATCTTGGCGTACAGGATTTCCCGTTACAACGATACGATCTGCAGGAAAAAATTTCTCCATTCCCTCATAAGCTACGCATATCTTATTTGCTTTTTTAGCTAATAATTTATTCGTAACTCCTGCATAAGAATTTTGTTCTTGTATCAATGTAGGTATACCCAAAGAAGCAGCCATCCACAACGTTGGTCCACTGGCATACCCTCCCACACCTACTGCAATATCAGGTTTAAACTCACGTATAGTCTTGCGAGCCAAACACAAACTTTTGAAAAGACGCCCAATTACTCGGATATTATTAAGTAAGTTTGTTCGATCAAATCCACTCACAGGCAATCCTACTATTGAATAACCTGCTGCAGGGACTTTCTCCATCTCCATCCGATCTTCTGCTCCCACAAATAATATTTCAACATTAGGGAAACGCTTTTTCAATGTATTTGCGATTGAAATTGCAGGGAAGATATGTCCTCCCGTACCACCACCACTTCTAATAATCCGATACTGTTTCATATTTTAGATTCAGTTATTATTTCTTCTTTTGAATGATTGATTGACTCCAAAGGATTTTCCTCTGCGTCAGTTACTCTATTTTCAACCACACTGTCTCCTTCAATACCTGTAGTGATATTTTCCAACGGATGCTTATCCATTTCTTGTTCATTACCCAACAACTTTTCACTATCTACTGAAAGATCCGACTCTTCATCCTCATTTCCCATCTTTGCCCCAAAACGACTAACACTAAGAATAATACCAATGTAAGCACAAGAGATAACCGTAGAAGTACCACCTCTACTAATCAAAGGCAAAGGTTGTCCTGTAACAGGGATTAAATCAACAGCAACAGCCATATTCGTCAAAGCCTGGGTTACGAATAATAAACCACATCCCATCGCTAAATATTTAGGGAAAAGTTTATCACACTTACGAGCAATTAGCCCAACTCTAACAAGTAATGCGATATAAAGCAACAGCACGATAATACCACCTAAAAGCCCCATTTCTTCAATGATAATGGCATAAATAAAATCAGAATAAGCTTGAGGTAAAAAATCTCGTTGTTGTCCATAACCCGGGAATTGCCCCAATACACCTCCACGAGCAATTGCTATTTTAGCATGAACAACCTGATAATCATCATCATCGATATTAACAGCCCTTCCTGGTTCAAATGTAACAGAAGGGGTAGGATCATTAAAACGCTCAATACGTCCTTTCCATGTATGTGCTCGATCTGGGAGATAATCCATAACCCCATCTGGCATAACATATAACAATGCAACCATTAAAGATGCTGCTGCAACCAATATTCCCACAAACTTTAATAACCGAATAAATGAGATTTGCCCCAAAAACATCATCATCAGAACTACTGAAAAGAGTAAAAGAGCTGTAGACCCATTATTCGTGAAAATTAAAGCACATATAATTCCAGCACCAATCAATATATATTTAAACATCTGTTTCTCAGTAAACATATTCTGTTTGCTGAGAATAAAAGCAGTATATCCTATTACAGCCAACTTTGCTATTTCTGAAGGTTGGAAACGTATTCCTAATATTTCCAACCAACGAGGTTCGCCATTCACCACCACTCCAAAATAAGGAGTTATAGCCAATAAAACAGCAGATACGGGAAGAAACACTGTCAATAATGCATAAAACTTACATGGAATATGGTGTAATAAAAGGACCAGTACAAAACCTCCTAATATAAAACTAACATGACGAACAATAGGATCCCAGTGAGTGGCACTTTTATAGGCAAGCGTACTCGTTGCACTATATACCTCTATTACGGAAACCACACAGAGAGCCATGAATATAACCCAGATCACTCGATCCCCTTTAAATAACTTACTCGCCAGATTCATTATTCATCTAATTATAAATTTCGTACACAAGCCTTAAATTGTTCTCCACGATCCTCATAACTTTTGAAAAGGTCAAAACTTGCACAACAAGGAGACAACAACACAGTATCACCTTTCTTTGCTAATTTATAAGCCTTCTCCACACATTCTTCCATTGAGCGTGCATCCTCAATTACAGGAACTTTACCATCAAAAAAATCATGCAACTTTGTATTATCAACTCCTAAAAAGATTAATGTATGAACTTTTTCTTTAACAAGTTCTTCTATCTCTGAGTAATCATTTCCTTTGTCAGTTCCTCCTAAAATTAAAACTAAAGGAGTTACCATACTCTGCAATGCATACCAGCAAGAATTGACATTTGTTGCTTTTGAATCATTGATATAATCGACCCCTCGCACACGAGCTACCTTCTCTAAACGATGTTCCACTCCTGTAAAATCCATCAATGAAGCTCTTATCTTTTCATTACGAATATCAACCAACTTTGCAGTGATACTAGAAGCTAATGAATTATATAGATTGTGTTTACCTGATAATGCTAACAAATCTTCTTCCATTGTAAACATTCCGTTTGAAGTTTCAATTATAACTTTATTATCTTTTGTATAACCTTTTACTCCTAAATCAAATGATTCAGCAAAAGGATAGAGAGTAGCCTTTGGAGATCGTTTTTCTATCTCACGAGCAATAATAGGATCATCATTCCAATAGATAAAAGCATCATCTGCTGTTTGATTTTGAATAATACGGAATTTAGCGTCAACATAATTCTGCATTTTATAATTATAACGATCCATATGATCCGGTGTTATATTCAATAATACAGCAATATCCGCTTTAAAATCATACATGTTATCCAATTGGAAACTACTTAACTCTATGACATATACAGCATGAGGATCTTCTGCAACTTGTAATGCTAAGCTATTCCCAACATTACCAGCCAAACCAACATCCACACCTGCTGTATGGAAATCTTACAAGTTCTTTGTGCCATATTATATGCTAAGCGAACTAAAGAGTTTTAACAATACTTTAGTGATTAGTATTTGGAACCAATCAGAAA
>JAEIGA010015094.1_pt1 | contig 11763 bp, 11 predicted proteins | sample 9270691 | NCBI WGS metagenome assembly JAEIGA01 (sample SAMN17057246, study PRJNA624740) | gut metagenome | biome: biome; isolation source: fecal sample | host: Bos grunniens | place: China: Xizang | collected 2019
AGAGGTCATTAACGTCGATGCGTATACCGGCGGATTTAACCTGCAAATTGCCTTTTCCACGGGATATCTTGCGGGAAGCGCTTGTGCAAACTTAATTTAAAGGAGAATTTTTATGAAAGCCGTAGCTATTGACGGACCGGCGGGTGCCGGAAAAAGTACCATTTCACGAAAGGTAGCTCAGGAGATCGGTTTCGTTTACGTTGATACCGGTGCACTTTACCGCACCGTCGGACTTTATGTTATCGGTAAAGGCGCCGATACCAAAAGTGCCGATGAGGTAGTCCCTCTTTTAAGCGAGATTTCGGTTGAAATGAAGTTTGTTAATAAGGTACAGAAGATATTCCTCAACGGCGAGGACGTTTCGGATAAAATTCGGCTCCCTGAAATATCAATGGCAGCCTCTGACGTTTCGGCTATTCCTGCAGTACGCGAATTTTTATTTGATATGCAGCGCAGCATCGCACTCAAGGAAAACGTCGTGATGGACGGCAGAGATATCGGCTCGGTGGTACTCCCCAACGCCGACGTCAAAATATTCCTCACCGCATCCCCCGAGGACCGCGCCCGCAGACGCTACGAGGAGCTTCTTTCCAAGGGAGTCGAGGTGGATTACGACACCGTTTTGGAGGACGTAAAGCAGCGGGATTATAACGATTCCCACCGAAAAATAGCTCCGCTTTGTGTAGCTGAAGGCGCCGTTGTTATTGATACGACGGGTAACGAGCTTGAAAAATCCGTTTCAATTATGGTGGATACCGTTAAAAAGCTGCTTAATATAAAGTAATCAGGAGTTTTTTATGTCTTTTTATAATTTCGCAAAAGGTCTTTTAAATATCGTATTTAAGGGATTTTATAAAATTAAATATGTCGGAACTGAAAATATTCCCGAAAGTCCGTTTTTGCTTTGCAGTAACCATGTCAGCTACTGCGACCCCATTTTAGTTGCGCTCCCCATCAAGCAGGAAATGCATTTTATGGCAAAATATGAGCTGTTTAAAATTCCGCTTTTAAACGTTATAATTAAAAAGCTCGGAGCCTTCCCCGTAAAGCGCGGACACGCTAACGTTGAGTCGATAGATACCGCAATAAGCCTGCTCAAAGAGGGTAACAGTCTGGTCATTTTCCCTGAGGGAACCCGCTCAAAATCCGGTAAGCCCCAGAAGCCTAAGTCGGGAGCCGCTCTTGTTGCTCACCGCGCTGATATTCAAATTCTGCCGGTAGCAATAAAAATGCAAAACAGAAAGCTTTTTCGCTCCCTCGTAACGATAACCTACGGAAAACCGATTGCTCCTCAAGAGCTTAACATAGACCACCAGACCTCAAACGCTCTTAAGGACGCATCGCAAATTATAATGGGCAGGATACTTGATATGTTTTATGATAATGACGTGCAGGGTAAAGAGGAATGAGTGAGATAACAGTAACTAAAAGCGCGGGCTTTTGCTTCGGAGTTGACCGCGCGGTAGGAATAGTATCGGAGCTTCTTGATAAGGGAGTCAAAACCGCCACCCTCGGAGAGATAATACACAACCCCGACCTTACCGCTGTTTTGGAAAAACGCGGCGCAAGAGTAGTGAATGATATCTCAGAGCTTGACGGCGAAACGCTGGTTATCCGCTCGCACGGTGCTCCGGAATATATTACAGAAAAGCTCGATGAGGCGGGAATCCCCTATTTTGACGCTACCTGTCCTTTTGTCAAAAAAATACATAAAATCGTAAAGACCTACTCCGCCGACGGATACGTTACTCTGATCGCCGGAGATGCTTCCCACCCCGAGATAGAGGGTATCGTCGGGTACTGCAAGGGAGAGTATTTTATCTTCTCTTCTTCCGACGAATTGCTCAAATTTGTTAATTCAGGTAAATTTTGCCAGGATAAGCATTATATTATGGTCGCTCAAACTACTTTTCACAGCGAAGATTGGAGAAATTGCTCCGAAATTCTAAAAAAAGTGTGTACAAATGCAAAAATATTTGATACAATATGTAGTGCGACCGACATTCGCCAAAAAGAGACGGCGGATCTGGCTGAAAAATCCGACCTGATGATAGTGGTCGGAGGTAAGCACAGCTCTAATACTCTTAAGCTGTATAATATCTGCAAAAGTCGCACTCGAGCAGTGTTCATAGAAAACGCAAGGGAGCTTGCAGACCTTAAGCTCGACGGAGCGCGGACGATCGGTATTACTGCCGGAGCTTCTACACCGGCTTTCATAATTAAGGAGGTACAAAAAACCATGAGTGAAATTTTGGCTAACAACGGAGAGGAAATCAGCTTTGCTGAAATGCTTGAACAAAATTTCAAAAGTACATATACAGGAGAGAAGGTAACCGGCGTTGTAACCGGCATAGGACCCACTGAGGTCTCTGTCGAAATCGGAACTAAGCATACCGGCTATATACCGCTGCATGAGCTGACCGACGATACCAGTGCTAAGCCCGAAGATATCGTGCAAATCGGACAAACCCTCAATCTTAAAGTACTTAGAGTAAATGATGTTGAAGGTACGATGGTCCTTTCCAAAAAGAAAATTGATTCCGAGGCAAACTTCGACCGTGTTATGAACGGCGCGGAGACCGGAGAAGTATTCCAGGGAACCGTTGTTGAGGTAGTAAAGGGCGGCGTTATCGCAAGCACCAGCGGCGTGAAGGTATTCATTCCCGCTTCTCAGGCTACACTTACCCGCGGCGAAGACATTAACGCTCTTCTTCATAAGAAGGTAGAGTTCAAGATCCTTGAAGTAAACGCACAGCGCAAGAGAGCTGTCGGATCCATTCGCGTTCTGCTCACCGCTAAGCGTAAGGAGCAGATCGAGAAGGTTTGGGAGTCCCTTGAGGTCGGTAACACCTACACCGGAACCGTTAAGTCCCTCACCTCTTACGGCGCATTCGTAGACATCGGCGGAGTTGACGGAATGGTTCACATCTCCGAGCTCTCCTGGTCCAGAATCAAGCATCCCTCTGAGGTCGTTAAAGTAGGCGACTCCATTGAGGTTTATGTTAAGGATATCAATGCTGAAACTAAGAAAATTTCTCTCGGATTCAAGAAGGCAGACGATAATCCTTGGGAGATCCTCAAGCGCGATTATCCCGTAGATTCGGTAGTTACTGCAAAGGTCGTTTCCCTGACCGCATTCGGAGCTTTTGCTCAGATCATTCCCGGAATCGACGGCCTTATCCATATTTCTCAGATTTCCAACGAGCGCGTAGCTAAACCCGCCGACGTTCTTTCCGTCGGTCAGGAGCTCGAAGTTAAGATCACCGAGATCGATTTTGAGAAAAAGCGCGTAAGCCTTTCCAGAAAGGCTCTTCTCCCTCCCGTAGAGGAAGCTGCCGAAGAGGTTCCCGCTGAGGAGATTTCTGCAGAAGAAGCTCCTGCAACCGAAGAGGCTGAAGCCTAATTTAAAATTTCAGTTTGAAAGCGACGTCAATTTATTTTGCCGTCGCTTTTTATTTTACAATATTTTTTATTTTAGCAATTTTCTACTTTATTTCTCATTCTCTGCCGTCCTTTTATATTTTTACCTTAAATATTATTCTTCATTTGTGGCACATTATAATAGACGACGCCGTCAAAAAATAAAATGGAGTCCAAAATGAAACAATTTATAAAATTTTGTACGACCGTTACCTCTCTTGTTGTAGCAGTGGTAATGAGCTGCGCATTATCTATACAAACCTCAATTCCCGATAACTATATTGTTACCGAAGGAAGCACCTTTTCTCTGAACTCAAAAGAGTACCTCTCCGTTCACACAGAGCGGGCATTCCCGACAAGCACAAGCGGGAGCTCCTTTAACGCCGATATAAAGTTCCTCGGCTGCATTGGAGTTAAGACCGTTAATGTAAAGGTAGCACCCAAATCCTCTTTGCTTGTTTGCGGTACTCCTTTCGGAATAAAAATGCTTACCGAAGGCGTTATCGTTACAAAAATAAGCGATATCGATTCAGGTAAAAAGGTAACGAGTCCCGCAAGAGAAGCAGGACTCAAAGAAGGAGACGTAATTCTTTCTATAAACGGTACCTCAGATCTTGATAATAATACCGTTTCCGATATTATCTCAAGCTGCGGCGGAAATGAACTTGATCTCACCGTATCTCGCGATGGCGAAACGCTGAATTTGAAAGTTACTCCGCTCAAAACAAGGTCGGGTGATTACCTGATCGGCGCATGGGTACGCGACAGCTGTGCCGGAATCGGTACCTTAACCTTTTATGATCCCGAAAGCTCCACCTTCGGCGGACTCGGTCACCCGGTATGTGATGTCGATACCGGAGAAATTATGCCGCTCGACAGCGGTGAGATCGTTAACGTTAAAATAATCGGAGTAGTAAAGGGTACAGTCGGAACCCCCGGAGAACTAATGGGAGCTTTTATCCCCGGCGGTAAGCTCGGAACCCTCAAAACAAACTCCGAGCAAGGAGTTTTCGGGGAGATGTCCGCACCTGAAAATTTTGAATGTATGCAGGCGGCCTCCCGTCAGGAGATAAAAACAGGCTGTGCACAAATCCTCACTACCGTTGACGGAGTAACTCCGCAATATTTTGACATCGTTATCGAAAAGGTAAATATGAGCGATAAAAATCTTACCAAAAATATGACTATTAAAATTACAGACCCCGAGCTCCTCAAGATCACCGGCGGAATCGTTCCCGGAATGTCGGGCTCACCAATAATACAAAACGGTAAGCTCGTCGGAGCCGTTACACACGTTTTCGTAAATGATCCCACCCGCGGATACGCCATTTTTATCGAAAATATGCTGCAGTCCGCACAAAGCATATCGCAATAAAATAAAAGAAGCGTCATAAATTTATGCCTCCCTTAACAAAGGGAGGCATTCTGCCGCTTGCGTGAGGAGATAAATTCCTTAACGCTTACTTCTTTTTTGCAAATATCCTTGAAATACTCTTTTTAAAGAAATATAATATTGTTATCAATTGATGCAAATTGAATTTATTATTAAGGAATGGAAGAATATGAAAGTCGTTTTGCAAAATCTGACGAAAAGATTCCCGAATGTTAATAAACGTATTCGCGAAGACGTAATTGCGGTCAATGATTTCTGTTTTGAGATACCCGACGGAAAACTCGTAGGTCTTTTGGGTCCCTCAGGCTGCGGAAAGAGTACCGCTCTGAACCTGCTGTGCGGACTCCTGAAACCCACGTCAGGAAAAATATTTTTCGGCGACGAGGATGTTACCGATATTCCCGCCGAGAGAAGAGGCGTTGGAATGGTATTCCAAAACTACGCTCTCTACCCGCACCTCACAGTAAGGCAAAATATATTATTCCCTCTTCAAAATCTGAAAGGAGCCGCGAAGCTCACTAAAGCTCAGATGGAAGAGAAGGCTCTTGAAGCCGCAAGGCTCGTACAGATAGACGAGCTTATGGAGCGTAAACCCAAGGAGCTTTCCGGCGGTCAGCAGCAGCGTGTAGCTATTGCCCGCGCACTTGTTAAGCTCCCGCGCATTCTCCTCTTGGATGAGCCGCTCTCCAATTTGGATGCACGGCTCAGGCTCCAAACGAGAGAGGAGATCCAAAGAATACAGCGCAAGACCGGCATTACAACCGTTTTCGTAACCCACGACCAAGAGGAAGCTATGAGCATCTCCGACCTTATCGTAGTTATGAACAGCGGAATTATTCAGCAGGTCGGAAAACCGCAAGAGGTCTACGATGATCCCGTTAATCTGTTTGTTGCAAAATTTTTGGGAGCCCCTCCGATAAACGTTTTCAGCGGAAAATCCGAAGGCGGTAAGCTTTATATCGGCGACGATGCAGTACTTGATATCGGTAATGTTCCCGATCAGGAGCTCGACATCGGAATCCGCCCCGAAGGCTTCGTTCTCGACCAAAACGGCAGCTTCAATTGCAATCTGCGCAACATTGAGGTCATGGGACGTGACATTACGGTAGTTTGTTCTCACGCTTGTGCGCCGGACTTTGCTATCCGTGCTATCATCAGCTCCGAAAATTCCATCGACCTTGCAGCTGCAAAGGTAAGATTTTCTCTTAAAGCTAACAAAACCTTTATCTTTAACAAAAAAACGGGCGAGCGTATCCGTTTTGATGCCGAATAAGAGGAGAAAGTGAAATGGATAAGAAAAATTTGAAGGGCTGGCTCTATCTGCTTCCGGCGATAATTTTTCTCGGAGCCTTTATGGTCTACCCGCTCATCGACGTTTTTATTTATTCCCTTGAGGAAGGCTTTAACTCCGCTTCGCAGACCTCTTTCGGAGTCGGAACCTATAACTTCTCATACGTTCTCCACGACCCCTACTTCCTTCAGGCGCTGAAAAACACCTTCATTTTAGTTATGATAACGGTTCCCGTTTCCACCTGCCTTGCGCTTCTTATAAGTGTGGGACTCAGCTCCATCAAGCCCCTGCGCAACCTCTTCCAGACCGTCTACTTTCTCCCCTACGTCACCAACACCTTAGCGGTAGGTCTTGTTTTTATGATACTTTTCCAAAAAACGCCCTACACCGACGGTCTTGCAAATATGGTGCTCGGATGGTTCGGAGCAGCTCCTGTGGACTTCATCGACGGTCCTTATTGGGCGAAAATGTTCGTGCTTTGCCTTTATACCGTTTGGGTAGTAATGCCCTTTAAGGTACTTGTGCTGACGAGCGCTCTCGCCTCGGTGGACCAGACCTATTACAACGCCTCTAAAATTGACGCTACTTCAAAGTGGCGTACCTTCACCCGCATAACTATTCCCTTGGTTTCCCCCACACTTTTCTACCTCATTATCACGGGATTTATCGGAGCCTTTAAGGCGTATAACGATGCGGTAGCTCTGTTCGGTACCAATCTTAACGCATCCGAGATGAATACCATCGTCGGATATGTTTACGATATGCTCTACGGCGACAGCGGCGGCTACCCGTCATACGCTTCTGCTGCAGCGGTAATACTCTTCGCAATCGTACTCACCATCACCTGCATAAATCTCATCATAAGTAAAAAGCACGTGCACTATTCGTAAGGAGGCGGATGTTATGTCTGAATTTGCCAAAACCGAAAAGTCCGCCCAAGCACGCGGACGCATACTGAAAATATTCACCTATTCCTTTTTGGGAATTTGGGCGATAGCGGTACTTTTCCCTTTTTACTGGATGATACTCACCTCGCTCAAAAGCTACAGCTCCTATAACTCCGAGTACATTCCGAAGCTGTTTACCCTCTCCCCCACCCTGCAAAACTATTTCGATGCATTTACCGCGGCTCCTCTTGCAAAATATTTCCTCAACACCGCAATCTTCACCGTCGTTACCACCGCAATTATGCTTGCAGTAACGGTACTCGCCGCGTTTGCTTTTGCTCGGCTCGATTTCAAGGGTAAAAATGTCGCTTTCACGATACTCCTCTCTTTAATGATGATTCCGAGCGAGCTTGTGGTAATCACAAACTTCGTCACGATTACCGAGCTTGATTTGAGAAATACCTTTACCGGACTCATTTTACCCTCTGTTGTGTCGGTATTCTACATCTATCTGCTTAAGGAAAATTTCTCGCAGATTCCCGACCAGCTTTACTATGCCGCAAAGGTAGACGGTACCTCTGATATGAAATATCTCTTTAAGGTAATGGTTCCCATCTGCAAACCCACCATCATTACGATTACTATTTTGAAGGTCATCGAATGCTGGAACAGCTACGTCTGGCCCCGACTCATTACCGATGACCAAAACTTTTTCCTCGTTTCGAACGGTATTCAGGAGATACGCGAAAACGGCTTCGGACGCGAAAATATTCCCGCGATGATGGCTGCCGTCGTAGCTATCTGCGTACCGCTCATAATCCTTTTCCTCATTTTCCGCAAAAAAATTATGGCAGGTGTCGCGAGAGGAGGCGTTAAGGGATGAGTTATCTGCGCAAAATTCTCGCTCTTGTTTTACTCATTTGCACAGTAGCTTCTCTCTTTTCGGGATGCCACGGTGCCGTTGAGCGAAACGTGTTTGAGATTCCCGAGGAGTTTGATGAGTCCCGCAACTACGAGATAACCTTTTGGGCAAAAAATGATACCAACGCTACTCAGGTCAGTATCTACCGAAAAACCATTGAGGATTTCCAAAAGCTCTACCCCAACATTACGGTAAAACTCAGCCTTTACACCGATTACGGCAGGATATATCAGGACGTTATCACCAATCTCGCAACAGATACCGCTCCCAACGTCTGCATAACCTACCCCGACCACATCGCGACCTATATGACAGGCTCCAACTGCGTCGTCCCCCTCGACAACCTGTTTACTCACGATAAATACGGGCTCGGCGGCAGCGAGATAAAGTTTGATGCTCCGTCGAAGGATGAGATAGTACCGAAATTCCTCTCGGAATGCTACCTCGACGGCGCACATTACGCCGTTCCGTTTATGCGCTCCACCGAGATATGCTACGTCAACAAGACCTACGTTGAAGCGCTCGGATACGAACTGCCCGAAACGCTCACTTGGGATTTTATTTGGGAAGTGTCACAAGCGGCTACCGAAAAAAATGAGGACGGTACCTACAAGATAAACGGTCAAAAGGTAATGCTTCCGTTTATTTATAAGTCCACCGACAATATGATGATAAGCGTCTTAAAACAGCTCGGAGCAGGATATTCAAACGCGCTGGGCGACATACTCATATTTAATGATTCCACCAAGGACTTTCTCTTTAACGTGTCCTCGCAAACCGCAGCGGGCGCCTTCTCTACCTTCAAAATCTCAGGCTATCCCGCAAACTTCCTCAATGCAGGACAGTGCATCTTTGCGATAGACTCCTCGGCGGGCGCTACGTGGATGGGCTCAGAGGCTCCTCTTATTGATATCGCTGAGGATAAGCTCGTTTCATTCGAAACAGAGGTAATGACGATTCCGCAGTATGATACCGAAAACCCCGCGATGATATCTCAAGGACCCTCCGTTTGCGTCTTTAACAAGCAGGATCCTCAAGAAGTTTTGGCATCGTGGATATTTACGCAGTATCTGCTCACAAACGAGGTGCAGATAGCCTACTCCCAGACCGAAGGATACGTTCCCGTTACAAAAAAGGCGCAAAACAGCGACGAATATCAGGACTATCTCTCACGCGGCGGCGAGGATAACGACTTTTACTACGATATAAAAATCAAGGCTACCAAACTGTTGATCGAAAATACCGATAAAACCTTTGTTACTCCCGTCTTTAACGGCTCCGCCTCGCTGCGCGACGCCGCAGGACACCTCATCGAAAGCGTTACGAAATCCACCCGCAGAAAAGAGAATATCAACGAGGAATATATCCAAAAGCTCTTTTCAGATACCTCTTCTTTGTACCGCTTGGACCAAATTGAGTCTGGTTCGGGGGGTAAGACTGAGCTCGGACCCCTGCCGACAGCTTCCGTTGTTTTGTTATCTTCATTAGCTATCGTCTGGATATTACTCGCTTTATTGTCCATTTTGCAAAAAAATGGGAAAAATATTAAAAATTAACCTTAGGAAAGATTGCATTATTTTTTATTTGTTGTATAATTACTCTTGCAAAAACCGAAAAGGAGAAAGAAAAATGAAAAAAGTAATTGCATTATTGTTAACTCTTGTAATGGTACTCGGATTGGCTGCTTGCGCAGGCAACGGCAGTTCTTCCACAAGCGAGCCTGAGTCCAGCACCTCTGCTCCTGAATCCAGCACCTCTGAGCCCGAGACCAGCACTTCTGCACCCGAGAGCTCCACAGACGAAACCACTGTTATGACCTACGCTGAGTATGTGGCTGCTGCTATCGACGATCAGGTAGTTATCGAGGCTTATGTTCAGGCTACTCAGTCTTGGTGGTTTGATGACGATGCAGGTTATGGTAAGATTACCGTATACACTCAGGACAATGACGGCGCTTACTTCATTTATGAGATGAAGTGCGACGAAGCAGATGCTCCCAAGCTCACTGCAGGAACCAAGATCAAGGTTACCGGATATAAGGCAGAGTGGTCCGGCGAGATCGAGATCACCGATGCTACCTTCGAGATCATTGAGGCTGATCCCTTTGTTGCACAGCCTGTTGACCTTACCGAAAAGCTCGGAACCGATGAGCTCATCAGCTACCAGAATCAGCTCGCTTCTTTCAAGGGACTGACCGTTAAAGCTATCGCTTACAAGGACAGCGAGTGGGATCCCGACATCTACCTCACCGTTACCTACGGCGAAAATGACTACGACTTCTGCGTTGAGAATTACCTCTGCGGTCCTGACACCGACGTTTACAAGGCTGTTGCTGCTCTTCAGGCAGGCGATACCATCGACGTTGAGGGATTCCTTTACTGGTATGAGGGAGTAAACACCCACATCACCGCTGTTACCAAATTAGTTGCTGACGAAAAATAATAACAAAAATTTTGTCAAGAGGTTTTCATACGAAAACCTCTTTTTTCTTGCTTCTTTGTTAGCATAAATAAGATTTGTGCCAAATTTTAAGCGTTTTTACTCTTTTTATCTGTATTTTTTTATTTTTTCGTCGCTAAAAAGTTACAAGATTCATCAACTTTCTTGTTGGATTTTACGAAATATTTTTGTCGAATTATGTCGAAACAAGTCTAATATGTTTCGTTCTCGTTGACCACTTCAGCATTTGTCATAATTATCCATAAAACTTTCCCCTTCTTTTTGGCACGCAAAATTCTTGCTTTAAATGAAATCAAAAGTTATAATTTGCAACAGTTTAAAAATATTGGAGGTATTATAATGGAAAAGCGCAGCAAAATTATTATTTCAGACGATAATAAGGATTTTTGCGCACAATTATCACTCTTGCTTAAAAATAAAGGAATTGATGCAGTTTGTGTCGGAAAAAACGGTACCAAGCTACTTGATGCTATCTTTGAGATAAAACCCGATGCCGTTATCTGTGATATCTTCCTTAACGAAATAGACTCCATCGGAGTAATCGAAAAAATCAAAAATTCCATCATTCGCCCCAAGCCTCTGTTTTTCATCTGCACTTCCTTCAACAACACGGTACTTCGTCGTGAAGTATTCGCTGCCGGCGCCTCTTACATATTCCTGATGCCCTTTAATCTCGATACGATGGTAGAGCGCGTCGCACAATTTATAAACGCTTCCTCTCCCGATGTACTCGAAATACCCGAAAGCTCCTCTGACCTCTCCGACGACCTTGAGTATACCGTTACCGAAATCATTCGTCAGGTAGGTGTTCCCGCTCACATCAAAGGCTACCATTATCTTCGCGAGGCGATAATGATGTCAGCGGAAAATCCCGAGGTAATAAACTCCGTCACAAAGCTGCTCTATCCCGCTCTTGCAAAGAAAAACGAAACTACCTCGTCAAGAGTCGAACGCGCGATCCGTCACGCCATCGAGGTTGCTTGGGACAGAGGCGATCTCGATGTCCTCAATTCCTATTTCGGATACACCGTGCAAAACGCTCGCGGTAAGCCCACCAACTCGGAATTTATTGCTATGATCGCAGACAGACTCCGCCTTAAGATGAAAAAGAACAATAAATTCAGATTGAAATAACACTAATATCCCCCCATGCCGCAGCGTTGCTACTCGTTACACCAATTTATTGCGGAGCTATCGGTATATTGCCGGCGCCGGCTCGATATGCGCGACGCGCTCGCGATGATTACATCATCGCGAATTTGCCGAAAGGCAAATATATCGAGCCGAATACCGCAGAAATATACCGATGAGATAAAACAAAAAAGATAGGACAGAGAAATTCAAATTCTCTGTCCTGTTTCTTATTTTTCTCTTCCGTTTTCAAGCATCT
>JAEIGA010015095.1_pt1 | contig 11763 bp, 11 predicted proteins | sample 9270691 | NCBI WGS metagenome assembly JAEIGA01 (sample SAMN17057246, study PRJNA624740) | gut metagenome | biome: biome; isolation source: fecal sample | host: Bos grunniens | place: China: Xizang | collected 2019
AGTAAGGAGGAAATAATATGTCGATTCGAGTCGTAGCAAGAGACCACGTTAAACCGGAATGCACGGAAGAAGCTTTAAAACTGATAAAGGAAATGGTGGAGATCACCCGGACAGAAAAAGGGAACATCGCCTACACGTTTAATCAGGACCTGAAGGATCCGGAATTCTTTGCGATGATCGAGGAATGGGAGAGCGAAGAATGCCTGCAGACACATATGGAAAGCGAGCATTTCAAAAGGATCATCCCGCAGCTCGGCGCCATGATGGCGGAACCTTCCCGGCTGGACGTGTATAAACAGATCGTCTGAGAGAAGGAATCAAAAGAGAGATACAGCTGTACTGAAAAAGAGGCTTCCCGGAGGGAGCCTCTTTAGACTATAGACCAAGTCCAGGGCATTTGCTCTGGATTTTGTTTTGTCATTAAAAGGAAAGGGCTCCAGGGAGAGAATCTTCTTTTTTTGCTTGGATCATAGCATCAAGCCTTATCAGATTTCAAAGCAAAAGAAAAGTCGCGCTTTGTCAGCTGGCATAAACACGTCTTTGCCTTAAGTCTGAAACTGGCGGCAGCAGGTTTTTTATAATCGAAAACATGTGGATCCCTATAGCTTGGCAGGACCGTTTTCAGTATGGGACAGTGATTTTACGCGAGTCTTCCATTTTCCTGAGAAATAATAGATCAGGCCGACAAAAACGGAATGAATCCGGCAAGGGCGTTTCCGTACCAGAGGCCTGTCAGACCCAGACCGAAGCCAAAGCCCAGCATGGCAGCGAGGCCGATGTGGCCGACGATACCATCCATGAAAGCCAGGACGAGATTCAGACGCGGATTGCCGGAGCCGTTGATCAGACCGTTCATCGGTGCCCGGAAGGCACTTGAAAACAGCATGATCACAACGACGGGAGCATAAAAAGCAGCAATAGACAGGATATGTTCTTCGGTTGTGAAGATACTGAAAATCGGCCGGGGAAATCCAATGACGAGCAGGGATATAAGGCCGGAGGTGACCATGGCCAGAAGTGCGGACACACAGATCGTCTTACCGACCCGCTCATATTTGCGTGCGCCGATACACTGGCCGATCATTGCAGAGGCGGAAGATCCTACGGCGCTGGAAAAGGTAAGACCGATATTGTTGAATTTGCTTCCCACGCCGGTTATGGCCGAAATATTGACACCGTAAGCATTTATCCAGCGGTTTACAATGAGTTTGGAGCCCTGGATCAGTCCGGACTGCAGGGCCATGGGAATGCCAAGTCGAACCAGGGAGGAGACGGCCGGGCCGTTAAATGAGAAGCAGGAACGGGCAAATTCGAATTCGAACCGGTCTCTGTTTTTGTACAGATAAATGACGGAGACGACAAAGCTGAAGGCCTGGGAAAATACCGTGGCAAAGGCAGCACCGAATACTCCAAGCCCCAATCCAGTGACCAGGATGAGATCCAAGGCTATATTCATCAGAGAAGCTATGGCAACGAAGATAAATGGACGTCTGGAATCACCCATTCCGCGCAGAACGGCACTGACCGCGTTATATCCGTATGTAAAGACCAGGCCCGCGGCGCTTACACGGAAATAGATACCGGCATCCGTCATCGCTGCAGCCGGAGTATTGGCAAAAAGCAGAATAGGATGCCAGAAAACCAGCGACAGCACACTGAAAGCTGCCGAAATAATGAAAAGCAGTGTAAAAGATTGCCGATCAAAGTTTTAACAGAATCCCAGTTCCTGGCTCCTGTGTGATGAGAGATCAGTACCTGGCCGGCATTGGCAAAGCCAAATGCGATAAACGTAAGAATATGCACAAGGTCGCCGCATATACTTACGGCGGAGAGACCGGTATTTCCCGTGCAGCGTCCGACCACGGCCATATCCACTACATTGTAGGCAGTCTGCAGTATATTTGAAAGAAACAGTGGTCCGATAAAACAAATGAGCTGTACGGCAATATTTCCTTCTGTCAGATCCCGGTTAAAGGATTTTTGATTCATAATTTTCTATTATCCAGATTGTTATATGAGGCTCCCGCAAGGGGAGCCCCATACTATTCAAGGCACATCAGTATGACATGCATATTACTTAAGGCCCGAGATAAGCCGGTTTACTGAGCTGATCTGTAAGCGAGGATCGCGTCTTTCAGCTGAATGCCGAGATCACTGGTCTGAGCGTCGATTTCTTCGTATACAGAGGGAACGGCATACAGGAAAGCATCTGTTTCTTCATCGGTCAGTTCGCGGATGTCCACATCGTTTTCCTCAAGGTGCTGGATCGCAGTAGCATAGAATTCATTGGAAACCTCAAGGCAGGAATCCATCCATTTTTCAACAGAACGTTCTACACAGGCTTTCTGTGCATCATCCAGTTTGTTCCAGCAGTCCGCATCCATTACAAGAGCGCCGATACCGTCGGTTTCGGGAAGAATGGTAGCGTAGTCTACAACTTCGCCAAGCATCTGGCTGTAAACCTGTTCGATTCCGGTGAAGCAGCTGTCAACCGTCTTACGCTGAAGTGCGGTTGCAAGTTCGCTGAGGCCTACGTTCGCGGTAGCGATGTTCATCGCAACTGCAAGCTTTCCGAGCCAGGTGCCGGCTACACGAACAACTTTCCCTTCCAGATCAGCAGGCGCGGAAACCGTGTCGCCGGTTCCGACGATAGCCATGCGGGCAGGAACACGCAGTCCGAGATAATGGATGCCGTACTGATCGTAAATTCCGCTCATGATGTCCGCGACGGAAGCTTCGAACTTCTTGAACTCTTCCGGATCATCCGTGTAGCGGTAGCAGCCGGGCATACCGAGATAAGCAACTTCGGTAACGGTTCCGGAGGTGGCGCCGGAAGCAAGATAAACGATGTCGACAATGTCGTTCATCATCTCGTCCAGGGCCTGGCTTTCTTTGTAGCTGTTGTCATTGTAAACGTTAAAGGTGAACGCTCCGCCGGATTCTTCGGCAAGGATCTCCTGAAGAGCGGTCATAACAGCAACCATGGAGCTGGAGGGAGTTCCGCCGTAGGAGATGTTGAATTCATAGGGAGCGATTTCCTCCGCTGCTGCGGGCTCTTCCTCCGCAGGAGCAGAAGAAGCGGCAGACGCTTCTGAAACAGCAGAAGCAGCTTCTGATTCGGAAGAGCTTGCCTCCGCGGCCGGTGCGGGAGCTTCTTCTTTTGCGGAAGATGCTGCGGCAGCGGAACTCTGTGCGTCTGCAGCCGGTGCAGCGGGTGCGCTGCTGCTTCCGCCACAGGCTGCCAGTGACAGCGCGAGAGCTAAAACAAGAAACAGACTGAGAATACGTTTTTTCATTTTTCTTCTTCCTTTCATTTAGATAAATTTAATTGTTAACGTGATTTATTCAAATGAGCCTGGGCTCATTTGGACATAAGGTTGGGGATGAGCGTTGCGATTCCCGGGAAAAGGCAGAGGATCACAAGGCCGGTCGTCAGTACGAGGATCTGGGGCAGGGCGCCTTTGATGATCGTGCCGATGTCCAGACCGGTCGTCTGTTTCAGAATAAACAGGTTGTTTCCGACCGGAGGAGTGATCATTCCGACTTCGACGCAAAGCGTGGAAACGATGCCGAGCCAGATCGGGTCAAAACCGAGCTGCATCAGCGGGTCGAAGATGAAGGGGATCGTCAGCGTAACCATGGCTGTCGGCGACATGATGCATCCAAGGAAATACCAGAGAATGATCAGCAGGAACATAACGACCCAGCGGTTGACCTGCATGGTTGCAACCAGTTCGGCCAGAGCGGAGGCTATGCCCAGACGCGCGATCACGTTCGTAAGCATCAGAGCAGCTGTAAGCATCAGGATCATCATGGAGCTGCTCTTGACCGTTGAGGACATGGAATCGAAGAATACCTGTTTGGTCATTTTCTTTTTGAATACGACCAGGAGGAAGGCAACAACGGCGCCCAGTCCGGCACATTCGGTTGCGGTCGCGGCTCCGGAGTACATTCCGTAGATGATCACTGCGATCAGGATCAGCGCCGGACCCGCTTTCAGGAAATCCTGCCAGAGGGTCGTGTCGTATTTTTCATATTCGATTTGCTGCGCTGGCTGTCCGGCGGTTTTTTTCTGCTGTCCGACGATCTCCGGCTGAATATTCGCGCGCAGGATCGAGTATCCGCACATAAGGGCAGCGAGCAGCAGTCCGGGAAGAATCCCGGCCATAAGCAGTTTAAGTATGGAGGTCTGGGTCAGGATGCCGTACATAACGAGCGTGATGCTCGGCGGGATCATGATGCCCAGCGTTCCGCCGCCGGCGACTGTACCGATCGCAAAGTCTTCACGGTAGCCGCGTTTTTTCATGGCGTCCAGAGAAACCTTGCCGATGGTTGCTGCGGTAGCTGGAGAGGATCCGCACAGCGCTGCAAAGATCGTGCACGCCAGGGTGGTCGCAACTGCCAGACCGCCTTTTACGCGGTGTGTCAGCTTAGCCATAACATAATAGATGTCTTCGGCGATACCGCCTTTGGCCATAAACTCCGCCATCATAATGAAAAGCGGAACGATGACGTTGTCGGCGCTTATGGCGTTCGCATACATTTTTGTTCCGAGAAACGACAGATGACCGGTCGAAAGGAAGAGCAGCGTCGCCATGGAAGCCGTAAAACCAAGCGTAGTAGCGATCGGTCCTCCGATCGCGATAGAGATCAGAAGAATGACCAGGATGATCAAAAGCATGTATAACATTTCGTGATCCCCCTTTTATTCGATGTACTCATCGCTCTCGGTGAACAGCGTGAGTATGATGAAAAACACAGTTATGAGCATGAGAATACAGCCTGCAAACATGATCAGATACAGCCAGAACTGAGGGATCGGGTAGGTGGCGTCGGTCACACTGCCAAGCGCGCGGGATTTTGCCATTTGATTGTAGATGGCATAGGTCGTGATCCCCAGGAAAGCCAGCGTCTGAAGATGTCCGATGATGGCCATAATACGGGTCCCGAGGCGGTTGTGCGCCTTGTGTGTGATCTTGTCGACCTGTTTGCGGACAAGGTCAACGCCGACATGCCCGTGGACCTGGAATGTGTAAGCGCATCCCATGAAAAGCGCCAGACAGTGGATATAGCAGGCGTAATCAGTCATCCATGATGTGGGGTGGCGGAAGACATACCTGGTTATGGCGTTGACCAGAAACATGACCGCAACGACAAAACACAGTATGCCGCCAACCCGCCCGAAGGCATTGTTGACTTTTTTAAGTAGTTTTGGATAGGGCATAGCGTTTCTCCTTCTTTTTTCTGAAAGAATGAACGTGTAGTTACTGCTTTTGCGGCATTCCGCCGCCGTTTATACAGCCGCCCGGGCAGGCGTGCAGACGGAGAAGGTCGTAATCTGTGATCTGTTCCAGTGCCCTGCGGACGTTGGAAAGCCCGCTGGCTTCCAGTATTTTCATTTCATGATTTCCAATCCTTGCAAAAGTCTCCTCCCATAGAGGCTTTTCACCTGAATGACGCGGTTCCCCTTCAAAGGGAAGCGTGTCGTAGGGCTCCGGCGCCAGTGATTCCCAGACCTGACAGGCGGTAAAGCCCGAAACGCAGGCGCGCTGAACCAGGGCAAAGAGCTCTCTTGCGGTAAGTACGACATCGGGCGTGTGCTCCGGCCCGTAAAGGGTATGTTCTGTTTTGGCTGAGGTGCAGCCGTCAATCGATACAAAACAGATCTTTTTTCCGGTCTCGTTTATCAGTTCTCTGCATCGGACGGCCATAGAATTGCGCCGGTTGGACAGAGGCAGGATGTTTCCGGTATATTGCGGATAAAAGCGTTCAATGAACTGTTTTGCCGCATGGCAGGTGCATTGTATCAGCGGGCCGCTGGCTTTTTCAATATGTTCTTCCAGTACGGATCGTATTATTCCCCCGAATTCTCCGGCATAAGAGTCCGGGTCGATCACGGTTTTAATACCGATGCGGTGAAGCACAGCGACGGCTTTGCCGGTGCTGTCTGTTTCGGGACTGTCTCCGAAAAGGCGTCCCACTGCCTGCGCCGCTCTCGAAGAAAGTGAGACGGCAACTTCGGTGTTTTTATCATAAAGCGCTTTCCAGAAAGCTTTTGTCTCGTCTTTTACCGATAACGCTCCGGTCGGGCAGGCTGCGATACACTGGCCGCAGGAGACACAGCTGGTTTCATTTAAGGGAAGGCCGAAGCCGATATTTGTCTCGAATGCCCTGTTGTTGACGAAAACCGCGTTCACGGTCTGCAGTACGCGGCAGGTGGATTCGCAGCGGCGGCAGAGAATGCATTTTTCATTATCGCGCATCAGGTGCGGCATACTTTCGTCCTTCATCGGCATTCTTTTGCCGGTTCCGAAAGCCGCGTCATCCACTTCATATTCCCGGCAAAGATCCCGAAGGCGGCAGTCCGCGCCCTTCGGGCATTCGGTGCAGGACATGTTGTGATCTGAGCAGATCAGTTCCAGATTTCTGCGCCGGGCATTCCGCACGGTTTCGCTGTCGGTAATGATCTCCATTCCTTCCGTTACTTTTGTGGAACAGGCCGGCTTCAGTGTCGGCATTCCTTTTACTTCCACGACACAGACACGGCAGGCGGAGATCTCGTTTATGCTTTCCAGCCAGCAGAGCGTTGGGATCACGATCCCTGCGCTTTTCGCGGCTTCCAGGATCGTTATACCTTCCGGAACGGAAAGTTTCCTGTTATCAATGATTATGTTTAACGACACGCCAGCACCTCCGGAAAGTTTTCAGCCAGACTGAGGACCGGGGTAACGGCAGCCTGTCCAAGCGGGCAGCGGGAGCTGGTCCGGATCTGTTCGGCAAGTTCACTGATCTGAGCGATATCCTCCGGCCAGGCGGTTCCTTCTTCCGCCTTTTTTAACAGTTCTGAAAGTTTGTGAAGCCCGACCCGGCAGGGGGTGCAGGTTCCGCAGGATTCACGCGCAAAGAATTCCGTAAGTTCACGAACATATGTGAGGAGGTTTTCATCTGTTCCGATAAACCGCAAAGAACCGGTGCCGAAATTCAGCCCGTTTTCGGAGCAGCTTTTCGGTGCGGCGCTAACATCCGCGCAGTCCGTGCGGACGATCCTGCAGGAGCCACCGCCCATCTGAAGAGCCTGGATCGGTTCGGACGCGCCGCCTGCAGCTTTCAGAAGATCTCCGATAAGGGTACCGGCGGGAAATTCATAAACACCGGGGCGATTGACTGCGCCGCAGACCGTAAACAGTTTGGTTCCGGGATAATCCGGAGTGCCGGAGGACTTAAATTCTTCCGCGCCTGTGTTCAGAATTAACGCAACGTTGGCAAAGCTTTCAACGTTATTGACAACAGTAGGGCAGCCTCGGTAGCCGGACACGCCCGGATAAGGCGGCTTCAGCCGCGTTTCACCGCGTCTGCCTTCCAGCGAATTCAGCAGGGCGGTCTCGTCGCCGCACACATAGGCTCCGTGGCCCAGATAGATTTCAATCTCAAAATCATTCAGAGGAGCATCTTTAAGGATGCCCTCAAGATTATCACGAAGATCCGCGTATTCGGCGCGAAGATAGATAAATCCTTTTTTCGCGCCTGCCGCGATCGCGCAGATCGCCATTCCCTCGATCACGGCCCAGGGATTATTCTCCAGGAGCACACGGTCCTTGCCTGTGAAGAGTTCGCCTTCATCAGCGTTGCATACAATGTATTTTTCATTGCCGGGAGCGGCCTTTGTAACTTCCCACTTCCTGGCAACAGGGAAGCCGCCGCCGCTTCGGCCGAGGAGACAGGCCTGCTCGACGGCGGGAATGATGTCCCGAGGAGAAAGAAGGGCTTTTTTCAGCGCCTTCCATTCATAGGGGAGAGCCGGAGAGAGCAGTCGGTCCGCCTTGCGGCAGGGATAGATTCTCTCTATATGATCGGCAGGATCCGGTTCGAAAGTCAGAAAACTGTAAAAACTTGCCCTGGAAACGATCTCTCCGAGCGGCAGTCCGCTCTCCGCAGAAAGCGATTCCAGCTCATTTTTCGGAAGAAAGCCGTACTGTGACTGGAGTTCGCCGAGCTTTTCCAATAATTCCATAGCGTCCTCCTTACCAGCCCACGGGCGGCTTAAAATAACTTTTTTCGGGACAGTCTGCCGCACCGATGCGGAAGATCTCACCGGTTTCCTTACGTTTGAAAAAGATGCGCTGATTGATGGGAAGCCGCATTTCCAGCGCGCCTCTGGGACAGGCTTCCACGCAGCAGGCGCAGTACCAGCACTCGTCCGGGTACGCGACGATGGGCGGCTGACCATGCTGCGGATTCGGCAGGAGAGTCTGAATCCGGCAGATGTTCACACAGCTGTTGCAGCCCACGCATTTTTCCGGGTCAACAGATACGGCCAGAGTAGGACCGCTGGAATTCGGTACGATATAGCATTCGCTGTTCGTCATATTCCGCTCCTTTCCCCTGCACGGTGCTTTTTATAATTCTCGAGATATCCGGACTCGTTTTCTCCTTTGAGCCAGTATTTTTCTTCTTTATGGATCGTTTCGACCCGATCTCCGTCAAGCCGGTTGAAAATATAGCCGTCAGAAATGCCTTCGTCTTCCGCCTCGATCCGGGAGATGCAGGCGTTCAAAAAGATAGAAGATACCGTAAAACGGGTATCGCATTCCAGCACCCGCGCCAGCTCGTGGGGATTGCGGGCAAAGGTCATTTGGCCTTCGGTATTCTTAATGCTGTCAAGCCATAACAGCCCGTGCTTCAGAATGGGCACGGTCTTGTATTCGCCGCAGCACTGCTGCATGACGCGCGTCGTCCCGCCCCAGAGTTCTTTCCAGCTTATAAATGCCTTTGGGTCTCCTGCACGTTTCACCGGAGCGTAAACCCGCTCACGCTCCCTGTTCAGTTGAGCTATATCGATCTCACCGGGGGTGCGGTCCATAGCGTATTCTGCAGCGCGGTTGCCGACATAAAAACCGGAAGAACAGGCGAAAGAGCAGCCTTCCAGTCCGCCGGAGGCGCCGGCAACAAACAAACCGGGAACGCTGGTCATCAGGTCCCAGTCGCAGGCAATCTCGCCCTGTCCGCCGTTTTCCGTGCGCCAGGGTTTTACGATGTCCGGTTCGCCGTGGAACCAGGCGCCGAATTTTGTATAGTTTTCCGGAACTTCGATCGGAGCCATCAGCATATCCTTCTCGGGATCGAAGCCGGAGCGAGTGTATAAGTCATATAATGTAAAACGGCTTTTGCCTTCGTTGCCGATCATTACGCCCCAGATACTGCGGCGTTCTTCTTCGGGCATTCCGGCCAGATCCGCCCAGAGAGGAAGCTCGAATTCACCGCTTCGTATGCGTTTCCCAAGGTCTTTGACAAGACTTGCCTGGCCAATGCCCTGGAGATTATCGCTCTTGGAGGAACCGATATAAGGCTGACCCTCCGCAGGAAGGTTGCGTGCTTCCACACTTGTCAGGAGATTTCCGTTGATATCCTCCCAAGGCACTTCTTTTCCGCGGTTGTCCACAACCGTGCACGGAAACCAGGTATTCCCCGCATTTCCGATCCCGAAACGGGGCCATGCAAAGGGGGTGTTGCCTTTTGTGGAGCCGGCTTTATGCATGCCATAGACTTCGGCGCCCGCCGACCATGCCATGGCCAGGCCTTCGCCGATCTCATTGGGATCCCATCGGTAGCTGTTGCCGGTGATCTCCATATTGTAGATCCACATGCTGCAGGCGTAGCCTGTGGAGATAATGACAGATTTCGAGTGAAATACATAAAATTCCCCTCCGGTCATGGAAAAGCCGGTGGCGCCGACGACACGGGCACCCTGCTTTCCGCCTTCCGTAAGGAGAGAAGTGATCATGATACGCTCGTACAAAGCGGCTCCGGAATCTTTCACAGCTTTCCAGAGAACCGGTTTGATATAGTTTCCGCCGTGCAGTTTGACAGCGACCATTTCACGGTAATCGTATGCTTTCAGCAGGCCGGTCGCCTCGTCGCGTGTGGCAGTATCTTTGAATTCATCCAGATCGTCGCGAATATTCAGTCCCAGCTTTTCCAGCTCCATAAGAGCATCCCAGGTGCCTTTTTCCGCAATATAATCCCGGTGACACATTCCCGTGTCTTTTCCCCGCTCGATATTTTCTTCCGTAGTCATGGGGCTGGAGGGGCTTTCAAGAACGGTATTCCAGTGATCCATGCCGGCGCCCCCGCATCCGCTTTTCTTGATCGGAGCTTTGTCGCATACCGCAACTTTCTGTCCGCGCCTTGCGGCAGAAAGAGCCGCGCAGCAGCCGGCAAGGCCTCCGCCTATGATGAGAACATCTGTAGTAACATGGATGATCCGGTCATAATGAACAGGATAGGGCCATGGGATCGCTTCACATCCGGCATTGTTCTGGAAATTCATAGATTCTTCTCCGTTAAGTCAGAAACAGAACAGAATATATTTCACATTACGAAACGCTTGTATAATTACGTTTCATTAGCTAAAATATAAACTGCAGAGAGAAATTCGTGAATTGAAACTTTTGAAAGAAAACATTTCAGATTATCTAATAATAGGAGCGAGAAATGTCTGTTACATTAGATTATTACCGCAGCTTTTACTCTGTTGCCGTTACCGGAAGTGTAACGCGGGCAGCGGAAAAACTATGCCTGACTCCGCCCACCGTGACGAAAGCCATCCAGGCATTGGAACAGCAGCTGAACTGTCAGCTGTTCATACGATCGGCACGAGGGATGCGGCTGAGTGCGGAAGGAGAAACGCTGCTGGCCCGTGTAAAGCCGGGACTCGCCCTTCTGGATGCCGGTGAACAGGAGATCCACATGCTGACCAGTCTGGAAGGCGGAACAGTTCGCGCGGCTATGAGTGAAGCGGCGGCGCACTATTTTTCGATGCCTGCCGTAATCGGTGCCTTCTGTGAGAAATACCCGATGGTCAAGCTGCTGATCCGCCATCTGACCGCGTCAGAAGCGGAACAGGCGATCCTTTCCGGCGATATCGACCTGGCGGTCATGGGAATATCCGACCCGGGAAACACGGATGATTTTGATTATCACAGGATCTACCGATCCGATAATATTCCCGTGGTCGGAAAAAAATATGCTTCGCTTGCGGAAAGAGAAATCTCTTTAGAAGAATTATATGCTTATCCGCTGGTGTTCACTCATCAGGGCTACAGCATTCGTGAGCATTATTCCTCATTGTACGGGCGTCACGGACTGGATTTTGTCCCGAAGATCGAAACGCCGACCCTGGATATTCAGATCAAGGCGGTCATCCTCGGACTGGGCTACAGTTTTGTTCCTTTTCCGTATGCCAGGGAGAACCTGGCCTGCGGCGAACTGTTTCGCCTTCGTATCGCCGGAGAGAAGGATCTTGAAAGGCATGTCAGCCTGATCACTCCGAAACGTCTGCCTATGAGCCGGGCAGCCAAAGCACTTCAGGAGATCCTGCTGGAAGCAGCCGTTCAATATGAGAATATGTGAGCGGAGCAGAAGAAAGAAACGCAAAATAAAGGGGACGTATCTCTTTAATGAGATGCGTCCCCTCGTAATTACAGTTATTATGTTCTGGATCAGAAGTTCAGAGTGTCTCCTTCGAAATCCCAGACTTTCTTCTCGTCGGTGATCATATCCCAGATCTTACGCTTGTAAGCATGGAGATTGACGACGTCGAAGAATTTGTCGATGTTATCGATTGAAGTGTCGGCAGGAATATCGCAGCCGGAAGAGATCATGAAGTTGTCATGATCCATACATCTTAAGAGCAGGTTCTGGGTATCTTTTGCCATCTTAAGAGAGCTGTCTGCCTTGAATACGGCCGAAGGACTGATGTTGCCG
>JAEIGA010015096.1_pt1 | contig 11763 bp, 11 predicted proteins | sample 9270691 | NCBI WGS metagenome assembly JAEIGA01 (sample SAMN17057246, study PRJNA624740) | gut metagenome | biome: biome; isolation source: fecal sample | host: Bos grunniens | place: China: Xizang | collected 2019
AATCAGCAGAATATAGATTCTATTTTCTAAGCATACAATGGCAATAACCAGACTTACAACATGCAATAACCCAATGGAAGCCCACCTTCTCCAAGGTCGTTTGGAGGAGGAGGGTATCCATTCCTTTCTAGGTGGAGAACTCATGAGCGGATACCCGCCCATGAATGGAGTTAGTGTCTTCGTCGAGGAAGAAGACTATAGTAGGGCGCATACCTTGCTACAAAACACATCGGAACTATAAGTCAGAATGCATGTTATGACATTTCTGGAAATGGCACATATTCCATATCAATAGGAGTTGAATGTCATTCTGCCAAATAAATAAGGCACTATAAAAATCGAGTAAGGGATGTTACCATATGGCAACATCCCTTACTTCTGTAACCCGCTCGGGGTTCGAACCCGAGACCCCTTCATTAAAAGTGAAGTGCTCTACCTACTGAGCTAGCGAGTCAACCTGAAATGCTAATCATTTGAACATTAGCGGGTGCAAAGGTATGACAAAAAAACGATACAACCAAGGAAAAAGTGAGAAAACTACACTTTTAGCCTAATTATTGTTGATAGTCAATGTCTGCGTGGGAGCATAGTAATGAACGTAATAGCGGAAGAGAGAACGTCCGGCCTCGCCCTTGGATATCATACCCTGATTATTGAGGTCATAACTGCGCTGGCAGGACGAGCATGTGGCAAAGCCTCCAACATGTAATTCCAATTGCTTGAGGATATGATAGTTCTGATAGCAATTGGAGCAACAGAGGTCATAGCATGTTACCTGACTTTCCTGGGCAAGCATTTCGGGAATGGAGGGCATTCCAACTATCAGCCCACCGCCTACACCAAGAACAAAACCTTGATAACCCTGCAGGGCTGTGCGCTGGATATAGTCTACAGCAGAAGGGGTACTGGGACTCTTTATAACATAGTTTATTCCAGGAGGATAGGTTATGGAGCAGAATTCCCCTAAAGAGGTGCAGGCACGAAACAGATTGGGCTTGGCGCTGACCGGTGTATATTTAAAATAGGCACGATAAGTGCTGTATTTACTGTCTGCCTCTTCACATGAAAAGAGAATGCCGGTTGCTATGACAACAACCAGCATTGTAAGAAATAATTTTATCCTCTTATATAACTTCATGCCAATAGAGCCTTTACGGCCTCGTCTATACGTTCAAAGTGGAAGTCCACGACAAGCGAATCCATCAGTCTGGCAATTTCTTCGTTGCACAGATTTCCTATACTACCCTCATGGGTATGACGGATATCCTTGTTGGGAGTGAATTTGCCTGCTTCAATGTCCAGACCAACCTTCTTATATGCATCGCGGAAGGGCATACCTTCTGTGGCAAGGCGGTTCACTTCTTCCACGGAGAACATAAGGTCGTAACGTGGATCAGAAAGGATTTCCTCGTTTACCTCCATCTTGCGGATTATGTAGGCCGACATCTGCAAGCAGTCGCGCAACTCCTGAAAAGCAGGAAGGAAAACCTCCTTGATGATCTGCAAATCACGGAAATATCCGGAGGGCAGGTTGTTCATTATCATCATAATCTGCTGAGGTAGAGTCTGCAACTTATTGCACTTGGCACGTGTCAACTCAAAGACATCGGGATTCTTCTTATGTGGCATGATGCTACTGCCAGTAGTACATTCCTTAGGTAGGCGGACAAAGGAGAAATTCTGCGAGTTGAACAGACAGGCATCAAAGGCCATCTTGCTAATAGTACTTGCCACTGAAGCCATGGCGAAAGCCACATTGCGCTCCGTCTTGCCACGTCCCATCTGGGCATACACCACATTATAATCCATGGAGTCGAAGCCCAACAAACGTGTAGTCATGCTTCGGTTCAGGGGGAAACTGCTACCATAGCCTGCGGCAGAACCAAGAGGATTGCGATTGGTCTGGCGATAAGCCGCCTGAAGCATCATCATGTCATCAACAAGAGACTCGGCATAAGCACCAAACCACAGACCGAAACTCGACGGCATGGCCACCTGAAGGTGGGTATATCCGGGCATGAGTACGTTCTTATAGCGTTCGCTCTGTGCCTGAAGTTCTTTGAACAGAGAGCATACATCCTCGACAATGAGTCGCAACTGGCGACGTGTAAAGAGGCGCAAATCCACAAGCACCTGATCGTTGCGTGAACGGCCGGAATGTATCTTCTTGCCCATCTCGCCCAAAGAGCGTGTTAGCATGAGCTCTACCTGAGAATGCACATCCTCTATGCCGTCCTCGATCTCGAAGTCTCCCTGAAGAGCCTGAGCATAAATCTCTTTCAGTTGAGCGAGCAGGGCCGTCAGTTCATCCTTTTCCAACAGACCAATACTCTCCAGCATGGTAATATGAGCCATAGAACCCAGCACATCGTCCTGTGCCAGATACAAATCCAACTCGCGGTCGCGACCTACGGTATACTTCTCTATTTCGGCATTTATCTCAAAGCCTTTGTCCCAGAGTTTTGCCATGTTATTTTAATAGTCTAAAAATCGGCGCATGGTACACCCACCATACGATGGGTCCCTTGCGCCGGATGTGTCTGTATTATTAGTATGGGATTTGTGACAGGAACTGTGCCAAACCCTCAGGAGCCTTCTCCAGTTTTGACTCTATCATCTTACGAATGAAGAAGTTGAGTTCTGCACCCAATGTAACCTTCAAACGACTGCTATTCTCGTCGGAAGGAAGCATCTGTATCCACATTGTCACTGCTATTGGAGCACCTTCAAGCTCGAGTTTCACCAGTTTGGGCTCGGCTCGCTCAACAATTCTCAATGTTATGTCGCCAAGGGGACCAATGTGTCCAGACAAAGTATCCTGTGTAAGCTCCATCTTGCGGATATTGTTGCGCAACTTCTCGAACTGTTCGGGAGTGGGGCGCTTATCGGCAGGAACCTGACTGTTGATGATTTCCTCAAAGCGAGGGTCATCCACCCGTTCCTTCAGTACCTGCAATGATGTGAGGTCGGAGAGACGAGCATAGACACGCTCCACGGGAGCATAAACCGTCTTGACCGAACTTTCGTACTTATTCATAAATGGTTTGATTAGCGTTAGAAAATCAGCCCTGCCACTCAGATGGAGCCTTGCGCCACTGGTTGAGCAGTTCTACGTCTTCCTCCTTGATGTAGCCTGTAGCAAGTGCCTGTGCTACTACAGCCTCGTAGTTGGTAAGGGTTACCAGTTCCACGTTTGCCTCCTTGAAAGCCTTCTCTGCCACGTCAAAGCCGTAGGTGTATGATGCCACCATGCCCACAACTTCGCATCCATAGTTACGGATAGCCTCAACTGCCTTCAAAGAGCTACCACCTGTGCTGATGAGATCCTCAACAACAACAACCTTTGTACCAGGCTTCAACTCACCCTCAATAAGGTTCTCCAGACCGTGATCCTTTGGTTTGGAACGTACATAAACAAAAGGCATATTCAATGTATCTGCCACCATGGCACCCTGTGGGATAGCACCTGTAGCCACACCTGCAACGGCCTCAGCCTCGGGGAAACGTTCCAAAATGAGGCGAGCGGTCTGTATCTTAACGAAAGAACGAAGGTCGGGATAGGAAAGAGTCTTGCGGTTGTCGCAATAGAAAGGAGACTTCCATCCGCTGGCCCATGTGAAGGGATTGGTGGGTTGGAGTTTAATAGCCTTTACCTTGAGCAGCTTGTCTGCAAAAATAGCTTCGAGCGTTTTCATTTCTTGATTGTTTTAAACGTTTGACTTTGTTTCCTTGCAAAGATAAGGATTTTTATGGAGTTAATCCTCATAATCCGACACAAATTTCACTATTTCGTGCATTTCAAAGCCACGTTGCAAGGCAAAACGTATTATTTTGGCACGCGAAACATAACTTCCATCATCGTCGATACTCCTACGCTTGGCGGCGATAACGTCAGCAAGGACTTCCATATACTGTTGTATATCGATATCCTCCAGAGCTTCATTTATATCGGCATCGGAAATATGTTGCATACGGAGCATTGCGCGAATCTTAATTCTGCCCCAATGTGAAAACCTAACCTTATCATTGACATAGGCTCTAGCATAACGACGTTCGTCAATATATTTCCCATCAAGAAGAACATCTATAACTTTTTCGCAGTCCTGTTTGGACACCCCCCAACGGCAGAGTTTCTCCATTATATCCGAGATACAATGTTCCGAACCAGAGCACAGGGATGCTGCACGTTGCAGAGCCTGTTCATAAGTGAGCGTACGCGATGCGGTCTTTGCCATATTGATCCTGTAAAACAACAATGTCTTTAAATCCAAACGAAGAAAGTAATCCCCTCATTTCATTTGCATAAGCCTGATTTATCTCCAGACAGAGCCATCCTCCTACAGAGAGATGCGACATAGCATAGGAAGCAATGGCACGATAGAAAATAAGAGGATCGGTATCTGGCACAAACAGAGCGTTGTGTGGTTCATAGTCAAGGACATTACGTTCCATATCTTCAGCCTCGTGCAAGCATACATAGGGAGGGTTGCTTACAATAACATCCCATTGTCCATCTGCAGGAGAGGGGTGTAATATATTTTCGTGATTAAATACCACCTCTGCATTAAGAGCTGAAGCATTCTCCATAGCAATCCCAAGGGCATCCTCGGAAATATCCATTGCCGTAACCCTGCACCCAGCCAACGCCATACTAATGGCTATACATCCGCTACCTGTTCCAATATCCAGCACCTCGGGAGCAGCCACTCCATCCATGCCACGACCAAGTTCCAAAGCCGTCTGCACCAACAGTTCGGTCTCAGGGCGCGGTATCAGCACTCCTGGACGTACAGCAAACCTGTGTCCGCAGAACCATGCATGCCCCAAAACATATTGTACAGGCTCGTTTTTCAGAAGACGTCCTGTGATTTCAAGAAGGCGAGCTTGGTTTTCTTCCGAAATTTGGCTATCTTTGCCAAGCAATATATCCGTGTGCGTCAAGCCGAAGCACTCCTCCATAACCATACGGTAGAGAGCATATCCCTCGGTAGCGCCATAATGTTGCTTGAGTTCTTTTAGGCAATTCATGCGACAAAGGTACAATTAAGTGAGAGAATTACAAAATGAAAGCTCGCTTTTATTTGGGTATTCCGAATGGGAACACCTTTGGGATACCGACACTGCACAGGAATGACATCACGAAGCAGCAGTAACTATGACAACAGACGAGAAGTACATGCTCAGAGCCATACAATTGGCAAAATGTGGAGAAGCAAGCACAGCCCCCAATCCTATGGTTGGAGCCGTGATAGTACGCAACGATTGCATTGTTGGCGAAGGCTACCATAGAAAATACGGAGGTCCCCATGCCGAAGTAAATGCCGTGAGGAGTGTCCGTATCCCAGGGGGGCACACAACACTTTGCGACGGCCAACACAATGTATCGCGAGAAACCTCGGAATACTTTGCAGAATGTACCATGTACGTTACACTGGAGCCATGCTCTCACTGGGGCAAGACACCACCCTGTTGCGACATGATAGTAGAGCATGGATTCAAGAGAGTAGTTATTGGCACCCAAGACCCCAACGCCAAAGTAAACGGTGAGGGCATACGGCGTATGCGTGAAGCCGGGATAGAAGTCTGTGTGGGCGTGCTGGAGAAAGAGTGTCGAGCCATAAACCCCTGTTTCAACACGAGCCATAGCATGCTCCGTCCCAGAATAACATTGAAATGGGCACAGATGGCAGATGGCACCATGGGGCTTAGGGCAGAAAGCAACCAAAGACTCCGCATATCAACCCCGTTCACGGAAATGCTTGTTCACCGCTTACGCTCTCGTTGTCAAGCAATCATGGTAGGCACGAACACTGCCATACAAGACAATCCCTCACTTACCACTCGATTATGGAACGGAGACTCCCCTCTTCGCGTAACAATAGACCGCAAAGGTCGACTCGACAGCACGACTAAAGTCCTAAGCGATGGACAAGAAACCGTCGTTTATCACAACGAGATTCTCTCGGAAATACTTTTCGATCTCCACAAACGTGGGGTTCAGCACCTGCTGGTCGAAGGTGGAAGCAAACTTCTGCAGAGTTTCATTGACAGCAATCTGTGGGACGATGCACGGGTGGAGATTTGTTATAAAAATCTGAACAAAACCCATGGTATGCCTCAAGAGCAAAAAGTTGTTGCACCAGTACTCAGATATGCGGAAGTATGTGAAGAATACGAGGCCGACGGCAACAAATTGCTAATTTTACTTAATTCAAGACACATTTGATGCCCGCAAATAGCCGAGATATGGAATAATTGCCGTACTTTTGCACCCAAATTGCATATAATAATGTACACGAAGACTAAAAAGGCTTTAAAAACTCTACTTCAAACCACCTTGTCAGCTGTCCTCACGATGGTACTGCTGACATCTTGTTTGTCCAGCTCGGATGACGTTTCCATGGAGAGCAACACATGCTACATCTCCAATATCTCATTCGACTCCTTCCGACGACTCACCACAACAAAAGCTTCAGACGGAGTGACAGACAGCACATTTTATAGTACATACACTGCATCAAATTGGGTGTTCACCATTGACCACAAGACCATGTTCATTGAGAACAGGGACTCGTTGCCATACAATACAGACCTGTCCCGTGTGGTGATGAATATGTCATACACCGCAGCCTTGGCATATTACCGTCAATCTGATGCATGGGACGATGATCCATGGATTTCCTATCAGTCAACAGATAGCATCGATCTCCGCAAGCCCCTACACATCAAACTGGTGGCAACAGACAACACGGAACGCAGGTACACACTGAAGATAAACGTGCACACCATGGAGAGCGATACACTCAGATGGGTTGCCGTTGGCAGCAACGATGTCATAAGCGGCACGAATCCTATGAAAGCTCTGTCATGGAACAACGAGATGTGCGTATTTGTAAACGACGGTAACGCAGTGGTGATGATGACACATCCCCAAAGCAATCTCGGTGAATGGACACGCCAGATAACAGACCTGCCCGTAACCTCCGACCTTAGTTCCTTGTCCAAAGGGTCTAACAATCTCTTCGTTAGTTCTACAGATGGCGAGCTCTATTCCAGTGCAGATGGTCTGGCATGGACAAAACTTTTCCAACACGAAGGCCTTCGCCTTGTCGGGGTTTCACACGACAAGCTCTATGCCAAGTACAATGGTGTCATAAACAGCATATACATAGGTTCAACAGGATGGAGCGTAGATCCTTTGGATGAGGATGCCGCACTTCTACCGGATGCTGAGATCGCAGCCATAACCTACACTCAAAACGAAAACCTGACAAGAATGGTTATTGTAGGCAACCGTACTCTGGAGTCGGACACTTGCGCCCTTGTGTGGTCAAAGTGTTGGACAGACTTCGAAGAGGAGGATACCGAGAGTTGGATGCACTACAACAAAGGTTGGGATAACACCAAACCCCTGCCCATGCTTACACAAATGACATTGATGCACTACGACAATATGCTCATGGTGGCCGGAGGCGACAGTAAGGATGGAACGATAGAAGCCTTGGAAAGATTCTACGTTAGCGAGGATAACGGTCTGACATGGTGGCGTCTGAGCAACATAATACCGCCCTCTGAACTACACGGAGTTGACGGATACATCACAGCTACCGTAGACGAGAGTAAATTCATCTGGCTAATTGCTGGCAACAAGGTGTTCCGCGGACGCCTCAACCGTCTGGGCTTTGAACGCCCCGATATATACTAAAAAACAACGGACTTGAAGAAACTGCTCACGATACTGCTTCTTATCTGTGGCATACACAAAACCACGGCCCAAGAGGTCTTGGAATACCGCTGGGACATTGGAGGTGGTGCAGGACTTTGCTATTATCTGGGAGACGTAAATAGCACACCATTCTCCGGTAGTAGTGTAATGACGGCCTTCACACTGAGACGCAACTTCAACCCGCGAATGTCTCTGAAGACAAACCTAGCCTACGGACGATACGGAGGCACATCCAAAGGTTACTACCTGCCAGAAACGCCAGGCTCCACGCAACAAAGCATTGACTTGACATTCAGTGGCAATGTTGTAGACATAGGAGCCCAGTTCGAGCTAAACTTTTGGGGCTACGGAATGGGACCTGGATACAAGAAACTCTCACGTATCACGCCATACGCCATAGTGGGCATCGGTGCCACCTTAGGAATAACGGAAGACGGAACAAGCTTCGGAGCTAACTTCCCTGTAGGCGCAGGAGTAAAATACAAGGTAAAACCACGCCTAAACATCATATTTGAGTGGACACATCGCTTCACAACCATAGACAAAATGGACGGCGTCAAGCTGAGCGATCCGCACTATATTGAAAGTTCAGGACTGAAGAATAAGGATACATACTCCTTCTTCATGTTCACATTAACATACGACATTAGTCCAAAACTAAGACTATGCAACAATTAGACAATAGCCGTATACCGGCACACGTTGCCATCATCATGGATGGAAATGGCCGTTGGGCAAAGGCCAAAGGCATGCCACGCACTGCGGGGCATGTGGAAGGTGTTGCCACGGTAAAAAAAATTACCGAAGAGGCAACCAGGCTTGGCATCAAATACCTGACGCTTTACACCTTCAGCACCGAGAATTGGAATAGGCCTGTTGAAGAAATCGAAGCCCTAATGAACCTCATACTCACCAATCTGGAAGAGGAGATTTTCATGAAGAGCAATGTCCGTTTCCGTATGATTGGCGAAATGGAACGTCTTCCCAAAAGTGTGCAGGTACGTCTGAACGAATGCATAGAGCGTACAAGCACAAATACGGGCATGACCATGGTAATAGCGTTAAGCTATAGTAGCCGTTGGGAAATAGCACGAGCCGCCAAACTGCTCGCAAACGAGGTCAAAGATGGCAAACTCCGTGTCGAAGATATCACAGAAGAAAGCATAAGCACACACCTTACGACAGACTTCATGCCAGACCCCGATCTACTGATACGTACCGGAGGTGAGTTGCGCATAAGCAACTATCTGTTGTGGCAGTGCGCATATTCCGAGTTTTATTTTACAGACCAATACTGGCCCGACTTTAACGAAGAGTCGTTAAGAGAAGCTATTGCCGATTACCAGCAGCGCCAACGCCGCTTTGGCAAAACAGGAGAACAGGTTACAGATGAAGAATAAAATATACCTTATTATATATATATTGGTGCTATGTCTTGCAGGCATACCTGCACATGCACAATATCTGAGACGCGACACAGCGGTTACCATTGACTATAGCCGTACACCACGTCAGGTTGTAGTCAAGAACATTGAGGTTGACGGAATACCAAATTATGACCCTGCCATGCTGATACGACTTTCCGGTATCAGTGTGGGAGAGACCATTTCTATTCCTGGTGACGAGATAACACAAGCCATCAAACGTTACTGGAAAAACGGTCTGTTCTCCAATGTCTCCATCGGTGTAGACTCCATCATCAACGACTCCGCATATTTGCACATAAATCTTGCTCCACGCCCACGTATCTCCAAGATAAATTACAATGGCGTAAGAAAGAGCGAGCGAGACGATCTGAAAGACAAACTGGGCCTTATTGAAGACAACCAGCTCACACCCAACATGATTGACCGCGCCAAAATATTGGGACAGCGATACTTTGAGGATAAAGGCTTCAAGAATGCAGAGATAGAAATCCTTCACCACGACGACCCTTCCGCACCGGACAAGGTGGTTGTTGACGTGAACATACGCAAGAATGGAAAAATCCTCATCCGCAACATCAACGTCTATGGTAATACCGTAATACCCGAAAGTAAACTGAAGGGTAGAATATACTCAAAAGGTGTACTGAAGACTATCCGCGAGAAAAAGGGTTTCCACAACTGGTTCCGTAGCCATAAGTTCGTTGAGGCCAAATACAAGGAAGCCAAGGAAAACTTGCAGAATTACTATGCAGAACTCGGTTATCGCGATGCCATCATCGTAGCCGATACTGTAAAAAGCGTGGACGAAAAGCATGTAGACATCAACATCCACGTGGAAGAAGGTAATAAATACTATCTCCGAAATGTTGAGTGGGTAGGTAACACTGTATACAAGACTGATTACCTGTCTGCCGTACTCAACATGAAGAAGGGCGACGTATATAACCAGAAATTGTTGGCAGAACGTCTTAACACCGACGAGGATGCTATTGGTAATTTGTACTACAACAATGGTTATGTGTTCTACAGGCTTGATCCCGTCGAGGTAAACATCGTCGGTGATAGCATTGACCTGGAGATGCGCATTATGGAAGGCCCTCAGGCACGCATAAGCCGAGTTAAAATTACCGGTAACGATCGCGTATACGAAAACGTAGTACGTCGTGAATTGCGCAACAAGCCAGGCGACCTCTTCTCAAAGGAAGCACTGGAACGTTCCTATCGTGAGATTGGTAGCATGGGCCACTTCAACCCCGAGAACATTCAATATGACATCCAAGACGACCCCAACAACGGTACTGTAGATCTTGGCTGGGGACTGGAGCCCAAGAGCAACGACCAAATTGAGTTCTCACTCGGTTATGGCCAAACTGGCGTCATAGGTAAGATCGGTCTGAAGTTCGCCAACTTCTGCCTGGCCAACCTGTTCAAAAAAGGTGGCATGCGCCGAGGTGTAATGCCCCAAGGAAATGGCGAGACATTCAGTATCAGCGGACAAACCAACGGTTCATATTACCAGCAGTACAGCATACAGTATGTTAACCCCTGGTTCGGAGGTAAGAGACCCAACACTTTCTCGTTCAGCGCTTTCTACAGCAAGCAGACAGATGTAAGCGACCGATACTATAACTCTGCCTATTACGACAACTACTATAATAGCATTTATGGCGGTGGATATGGATACGGTTATGGATATGGATACGGATACGGCGGTAACTATGAGAACTTCTACGACCCCGACAAGTATCAGCAGATATTCGGTGTCTCTGTAGGTTGGGGTAAACGTCTGCGTTGGCCAGATGACTACTTCCATCTCAATGCAGAACTGTCCTACACACGCTATATGATGAAGGACTGGAACTACTTCTCGCTGATGACAAACGGCAACTGTAACAATCTGGCATTGCGTTTCACACTATCACGAAACAGCACGGACAACCAGATTTTCCCCCGTCGCGGTTCCGAAATTCAGCTTTCTGTAGCCTTCACTCCTCCATACTCACTATGGGATGGAAAGGACTATGCCAATCTGGCGAACAACCCATCCAGCAGCACATACATGAAGGAACTGCAGGAGAAATACTCCTGGATAGAGTATCATAAGTGGAAGTTCAAAGCACGCACATTCACCGCCCTGTCCGGACACAACAAGTGCTTTGTACTGATGACACGTGCCGAGATAGGTCTGTTGGGTTCATACAGTAAGCACAAGCCCTCGCCCTTTGAGAACTACTACATGGGCGGTGATGGAACATCTGGCTATTCATCCCTCTACTCTACCGAAACTATCGGTCTGAGAGGTTACGACAATGGTTCTATCACTCCCGCAGGCAATATGGGCTACGCATATACACGATTCACCATAGAACTCCGCTATCCCTTCATGCTGGGAGCAAGTACCAACGTCTTTGGTCTCATCTTTGCAGAGGGTGGTAACTGCTGGAGCAGCATTGGCGAGTTTAACCCATTTGACATGAAGAAATCCGTTGGTGTTGGTGCACGCATCTTCCTGCCTATGGTCGGATTGCTCGGTATTGACTGGGCCTACGGTTTCGACAAGGTACAGGGTGTAAGTACATACGGAGGCAGTCATTTCCACTTCGTTCTGGG
>JAEIGA010015097.1_pt1 | contig 11763 bp, 9 predicted proteins | sample 9270691 | NCBI WGS metagenome assembly JAEIGA01 (sample SAMN17057246, study PRJNA624740) | gut metagenome | biome: biome; isolation source: fecal sample | host: Bos grunniens | place: China: Xizang | collected 2019
AATACAAATCTATTTTTGTATGGACCATCTAATACTCTTAGTGTTACTTCTAAAGTATTAGCTTGAGTCTTAGCTAATTTAAGTTCAGTAATCTCTAGCATAACATTTTGTGCTACGATAGGATTAAACTTGTTATCTTGAGTTGTGTCTTGTTTACCTTGGTTAATTAGTAAAGCCATATTATTCTTCTCCTTTGTTATTTAGTTTAGTTATATCCATTTTAAGTTTATTAGATAATGAAGTTGATGCTACCATATTGTTTAGGATAACATTATATTCTGTAGAATCTACAGGTGTTGCTTCTAGTTTAACTAAAGCTTCAGCTACTTTAGATTCTAGGATTTCAATTAATAAATGTATTTGTGCTAATGTCATAGTCTCACCTCTTATAGTTTATCTAAAATATTTTTCTTGAATTTACCATAAGTTAAGTTGTTAACCTTTAGAGGTATCTTCATTTCTTGTGGCTTACGAGTCTTAGTTAGATATGCTTGACAGCTATCAATATAAGTTATGTAATTTTGTTTGTAAGTAACTTGATTAGTCTTAGGGTCAATAACACCCTCTTGTTCAATCTTAGTGTACCAAACAAATGATGCTTTAGCACATAAACCATAAGCTGCTGAGTTCATTAGAGATGGGATAATCTTGTTGTTGCCAGGATTTTCTTCATCTTGAACTTCTTTTTGGTGACAGATAATAACGATGTTAGCACCAGTCTTTTTGTGTAGATACTTACACATGTTCCATAATTGGTCATGCCCTTGTTTAGCTTGACCCCATAAGTTTAAGTTCATCTTGTCTTTGTTTTCTGCTTTCATTAGATATTGTTTCATTAAATATTCTAATTGAGTTGCTGAGTCAAATACAATAGTAGAGTATTGTACTGGAATTACAGTACCATTATCATCTGTTGTTGAACCTTTTTCAACATCAGTTAGTACTTCATCAAGTTCTGCGAAGTCATTGATTTCAACTACACTGATGTAGTCTCTTTCTGAAATCGAAATTGACCCAGTACCACCTTCTAAAAAGTCTAAGTAAAGCATAGGCTTCTCTTCAGTTTTAGGGAATGTAGATGCAAGTACAGTCTTACCAGTCCCTTGTAGTCCGTAGATAACATAGATGCCATCAACTGGCATCTGATTTACAGACTTTGCTCTGTTTGCTAGAATGCTCATAATTTTTCCTCCTTAAGTTCTAGTCTAGTAAAGTAAAGTTTTAGTAGAACGAGACGTATCATCTCTGTTCACTAAATAGTATACACTAAAGTGTACATTAATACAAGCAAAATGCTAATTATTTTTAGAAATTTTTTCTATTAGCATTTGTCTTTCTGCTGGAGCAGGGCAAGAGTAGTCTAATTGACATAACTCTTTGTATGCACAGTAGTTACACAGAGGTCCTTTAACTCTGTATGCTACTTGTGTCTTGGCTGAATGATATGTATCTAATAAATCTTGTGCGTTAGATGCAATAATATTTTGGTCTAGTACTTGACATCTTACTCTTCTAAATAATGGATGCCCTCTACTTTGTAACCAATCTAATACAGCTTGGAATTCTTTTTCTGTTTCTAACCCACGAGATGCTAGGTAATCATAGTAATCTTCGTATGTAACCAGCTCTAGTAATCGTTTATCTATACTAGGTTTACCATTGTTCTTTAGTGGTACTGGTTGAAGTTTAGCTAATTTGATTTCATCAATCTCCACAGCATCTACCTTATGATTAAGTTCGTTCTCTACATAGGGTAGGTACATATATAGTTGTTGATTAAACATTACATCATCTGTAGTGTACTTTAGTTTGTTAAGAGTAGTCTTCATATCTCTTACAACTAGATAATCATTCTTATCAAAGAATCCTTGGTCGACAATAAGAACTAACTTATCATCATCTTCTAAGTCATCTTCAAACTCATGTTCTACCATAACGATACGTTCAGATGCATACTCTTTTGCATAGTAATTAAGATACTTTTGTACTATGTAAGGTAATAAGTCTGGTTCTAAATCTAATTTCCCTGAGGAACATAACTTAGAGAATTCATCCAAGATAGGTTGCATGTCTAATCCTTTAAGGTAACACTCTATACACGCATGGAATAGCTTACCTGGTATTGTAGTAGCAGATTCTTCTGTTTCTATCTGCTCTATATAAGTATAGTAATGCTTCCTAGGACATGTTTGAAATGTTTTAAACCTAGAGAAGCTAAATCTTTTAATATCTTTAGCCATTAGTACACCTCAATATATAGTTGATTTTCATACACATATATTTTTTGTACTTTCTTTTTAAGAAATTGTGGTGCCGCCGTTACAATATAAGAGGGTGTCATTTGATATTCTACATGGTCAGTTATAACAACTAACACAAATTGATTTTCGTTGATATGCGGCAGTAGTTTTTTAAGTTTCATTTCTTGCCTCCATAAATTCATCTAATGATACACCTTTACCTAGTGGACCTATCTCTACATCTACAACGATAGGGAAATCTATTTTAGTTGTTAGTAATTTGAACGCAACTGGTGGGTGTTCCATTAGTTCTTTAATTCTTTTAATGTAATCTTCAAAGTGTTCATCATCTCTTACTAACCCTATGATAGAGTCATGAACTGTCGCACCTATTCTTATGTTACCTTTTAAGAATGGGTCATTCATTACTTCTATTAAGCCTGAGATAACATAGTCTGAACCTGCTGATTGGACTGGAAAGTTAATAGCTGGTCTGATAATATTTTCTCTTTCAAATGGATTAAGTAATTTCATAGGGTTAACTACATATTCCCTACTCATAACACTTGTTTGTTTTGATTCATTCATTAAATCATTTCTAACTTTATCATAGTAAGATAACAGTTCAGGGTATAGCTCAAAGAATCTCTGTCTTATTAGTTGTGATTGTTCTAAGGTTACAGTAACACCATAACTAACTTTAGCATACTCTACGAAAGACTTAGCTTGCATCCCATAAAGGAAACCGAAGTTGGCCGCCTTGGCTTGCGTTCTTTCTTCTTTAGTTATCTGGTCAATAGGTTTACCAGTAACAGTGGATGCCATCTTATAGTGTAAGTCTTCTCCCTTAAGATAAGATTCCTTAATAGCTTTAACATCCGCAACAATACCAGCAAATCTAAGCTCTAGCTGACTATAATCTAGACAAACTAATTGCCATCCAGGTATATGGTCTGCTGTGAACAATGACTTAAGCTTCTTGTTACGAGGTATTTGTTGTAGGTTTACATCAGAGCTTGATGTTCTACCAGTAACTGTACCATGCATGTTAAAGTTTGAATGTAAGTAATAGTTACCATCATCATGTTCAATAGCTTCTTCAGTCCACGACTCTAAGAATGCCATAGCTTTCTCTACTTCCCTATGTTTAAGGAGTAAAGGTATGACTTCATGATAATGTTGTAACTCTTTTAGTTCTGCTACACCAGTGGATGGTGAACCTTTAGGTGTATACTTTATAACTGGTAGTTGTAGCTCTTGAAATAAATATTCTGATAGTTGTTTAGTAGAATTCCAGTTGATATCTTTATACTGTTTTAATTGTTCAGCTAAACTTTCTCGTTCTTTCATGTACTCTTGGTAAGTAGCTTCTAACTTATCCATGTCGATAGGCAACCCATTGACCTCTATATATTTATAAGCATTGATTGCGTGCATGATTAGTTTATAAGTTTTGATTTTGTTCTTAGGGAAGTTTGCTGTTAGTTTATCATATAGTTTATATGTATACTTACAGTCGTATCTAAGATAAGGTATAACATCGTTCTCATCTGTAGATGTTTTCTTATTCTTATCTACATCCCAATCATCTACACCTAGGATTCTCATTGCTGCAGGTTTAAGACCTAGCCATTTACCTCTGTTATCTTTCAGTTCGTCTACTGTAGATAATAAGTAAACAAGAATCATAGTGTCATGATGTATTGGTATGTCAATCCCATAAGACCAAAGTATTCTTACTGCATCAAACTTACCGTTGTGCATGATGAACTTATCTTTTTTAAGTAAAGCTCTTGCTACGAAAGTTTTAAAATCTTCTAAGTCATCTGGTAATTTAAAGTATTTAAATTTTTCTACACCCTGTGATGTTTCAGTATAAACTCCAATAAAGTTAATTGTCGTATTGACTTTCAAGTTTTTGGTTTCGATGTCTAGTGCTATATTCACGGAACACTACCTCCTCTGGTAATTCTAATAGAGCTGCTAACTCTACTAAAGTTTCTACAGTAGGGTTAACATTCTCTCCGTTTAGTAATTTGTACATATGAGTACGAGAAGTTTTTAGTTTAGTATAGTTTTTATCAATGAAGTTATTGATATAACCGTAACGTTCTATAACTATATCTTTTATTGTTTGCATTGTCTATGTCTCCTTAATCATAAATTTTAAATAGACGAGTAGAGAAGTTTCTTTTCTTGTTCAATGCAGTCATCATTTGCTCTTCGATTGAGTTACTACAAATAAGATGATGGTAATTACATTCTTTTGTTTGACCTATTCTATTTATTCTAGCCTTACATTGTGTGTAAACAATATAAGATTCAGGTAATGAATAGAATATAATGTCATTTACATTCGTTAAGTCTAGCCCAGCGTTCCCACTTTTGCTTTGCATGACTAAGATATCACATTTGTTATCTTTAAACTCTTGTATATAAGTTGGTATAAGTTTCTTATTAGTATTTCCATTTATTGTTCTATAAGGAATATCTAAAGACATTAAGACATTCTGTATATGAAATAAATCATTAGTGAATTCATAGTATAATATCCCTCGTGTGAGCTTGTGAATTAATAATTCCTTTAACTTCTCACTTTTGTCGGCGTACACAAAGGCTGTAGTAGTGCCTTTACCAGGACATTCTAATTCAATATGACCATTACAAAGTTCTCTAAGTTTAATTTTAAGAACACCTTTGTTGTCTGCTACACAACGATAGCGTTCCCCTTGGATTTCCTTAGCATATACTCTGTCCTTTAATAATATATTATATTCGGTTGGTCTTTCACACGAATAGATATATGTATTCTCTTTAGTAAGTTGGACTACATCTTCAGTTTTCTTTCCCCACGTATATCTATTTATAATATCAGTTAGCTCTTCAGAGAAAGCTCTCTTCTCTGTAGATGGTTGGAAGTAATCATCGATGTTAAAGTATCTAAGTAGAGTTTTAGTTTTGACAGGCATGACCCTTATATCAAGTATAGCTAATTGAGCTAGTATCTCGTGTCTTGATTTATCTTGTGGTGTGCCTGTGAATAAGTAGACATACTTGCAGTTCGCTGCAATCTTTCTGCAGTTAATGTTTGTGTTAGACATATAGCTTTTAGCTTTATGTGATTCATCTAATATCAAACATTCGAATTGTGTGTCTGTGTACTTATGAAGTTGCTCATAGTTAGTTACAATATAGTCTGGATTTTCTCCTAGGTATTTGGTTAGCTCTGCTTGGTACTGAGCTACAACTTTTTGTGGTGTAACTATCAAAGCTGTTTTAGGTTTAGTAGTTTTTAAGAAACCTAAAGCTATTATAGTTTTACCACTGCCTGGTCCTAAGAAGAATCCATACTTATTGTACTTTAACATTAACGATAAAGCAATCTCTTGATGTTCTTTGTATGTTACACCTGGTAATGGTTCTAACTCTAACGGGTCAGTGTTTACTGGATTACATACATAGTATCTTATTTTATCATACAACTCTTTAGAGATTGTAGCTTCTTTTCTTTTTATTAAAGGAACTATATCTCTTTTAAATCTAGCACGAGTGTATGTGTTTAAAATAAAATAAGGATAAGTTGATGTATCATAAGTTATCCAATCAAACTCATGGTTTAAATTAGCTAAGTATATGATACCACGACTCTCATAGATTTGTGTCATTGGTTTCCCTCCTTTTATATTTTATCCATGTTCACTAAATAGTATACACTATATCGTATAGTAAGTCAAGAAAAAAGACTAAGAAAATTCTTAGTCTTTTGGTATGAAATAAATATTATTCTTCTGTAACTTCAGGTAAAGTATCTGTGAAGTATTCTTCTTCGCTTGCATAAATTTTTGCTATGCCTTTACCTGCTTTGTAAGTAACTGAACGTTCATCCCATGATATAACATTAGTGAACTCACGTAACGTTTCTTTAGTTTCTTTGTTAATTAAATAAATCATTAGTCATTAGCTCCTCCACTTTGAACTACAGCTGTAAATCCACCCTCATAGCTATTCTCATCAACAAATAAACCAAATACAGCATTACCACCTGATGAAGCAATACCTGATAAATCAACAACTTTACAGTCACTTCTATTTGTTGTTATACTTGCACTACCTCCAATTTTGATTAATACAAAACCAACTTTTTTAAATTCAGTATTACCAGCATTCGCAGGTATCATTATACCTTTTGTTGTTTCAATTCTACCTGATTTATTATAATTACCATAAGGGTCTGCACCTGCTATAACGTATTCCCAAGTTTTACCATAGTCATTTGAATAATAAAAACTTGAAAACGCAGTACTATTACTACCTATAACAAAATAAACATTATAATCTAAATCTACTCCACCACCATTTCCTACAACATTAACATTAACATTAGCTTTTTCAGTAACGTCATACTCCCCGTTCTCTGTGATATCTAATGTGCCTGACGGCTCAATATATTTTTGAGTAAAAGCAAATTGAGCTAACTCTATAATACGAGTTTCGAGCCCGCCATTTTCTGTGACTTTCACAACAATACATGATTGGTCTGTTGAAGGATTAGTATCTGCGTGGAATAGCAATGTAGAATCATCTATCTTTGTTATAGCATCTAAGCGAGCGTCGCCTCCGTATAAATCATAATACATTGCACCATCATTCGGTACACTATATAAGTAGTGTGCACCAGAACTACCAGCACCAATATCGAATAATTTGTTATTAAAGGAATAGAAAGTTCTTATAGAACCTTTTCCAGAACCTGTGCATTTAGTTAAATCTGTATTGTTAACTATTGAATATAAAGTAGTAGTACCATCTAACACCATGACAATCTTAGAGTCTTGCCCATTGTTATAGAAATGTTCATATACTATTTTTTTAACAGTGCCTAAATTGTCCTTAATTGTTGTTACATCATTAGTTTCTAAATCATTAGCATCTAGACCAAATAAACATTTTGCCATAGCTAAAGAACTTTGATAAGTAGATGATATATAAAGGTAACCTTTACTACTTTCAAAGAAATTTGTCATACTTCTCACACTTCTCATTATTATAAAGATACCAGGGGAAGGGTATGTTTCACTTTCTGGATTTTCTACAATTCTAACTACTAGAGAATCTGTAGTAGTAAGACTGTTTGCTAAATATAAGGAGCCTTTAGAATCTTCATAAGAGAAGTTTAAATCACAACCTGTATTAGAATATGTAATAACCTCACCATTTTTTAGTGCTTCTATATAGCTCGCACTAACAGCATACACGTAACCGTTACCTTTGCTACTACTATACATATGGGTTATTTTAGAACGTGTTTGAATTTCAGTAACCTTATCTTTTTGTAGAAATAAACAATAGCTTATAGAAGCACCACCTGCATAAACCTCACCTTTACAGCTTTCACAAAACTTAGTAAACGCATAGCCTGTATATATTTGAGTAGCTGTAGTGCCGTTTATATAATATAAACCCTTTGCACTACTACCGTTATAACCTAAATAGATATCCCCATTGCTAGCCTCAAACCAACTTGCATTATTTAAGGGAAAACTTATGATGTTAATTAGTGTATCATTAGATATTACATATGCATTAGAATTAGTATAGCAATATAAAACACCTTTGCTTGTTTCGAACCACGAAGGATTACTACATGTACCAATTTTAATTGCTTTGTCTTCAGTTAAGGATACTATATTATATGGAGACTCACTTTGGCAAGCATATAATATTCCTTTTTTTGTTTCGTAAAACTTATGGTATGTACCCGTATTAAATAGTTCTACGCAAGAGTTAGTTAGTAAATTAATATAGTATAACCCAGGTCCAGATACATACATTTCGTATCCATTATCTTTTTTATATACCTGTGAGTAAGTTTTTTGTGCGGAAAAAACTTTACCAATATTTTTAGCTAGTTCTTCCCATGTAGATAACCCTTTGACATTTATTAATTCACTATTAAGCAAAGAAGTTCTGATATTTAACATTAAGTCTGCATAAGAAAGGTTAGTAGTAATGTTTCGTTTTGTTCGAATAATATTTGCTAAAGAAGTTAAGTCACTTTTTTTAGCTATGACTTCATTACCCATATTAATATTCCTCCGTTTCTGCTGTAGGTATGTTTAACGAAATAACCCCATTATCATCTATAGAAATGCCATAACCAGATGTAAGTTTATCTTGCTTATTTGCAAGACTTTGTGTAAGTTCTGTGGCGTTAACACCGTCACCTTCAATCCAGTCTTGAATTTCTTTCAAAGTATCAAATGTTTCAGATATACCTTCACCTAATAATTTTTGTTTTACTTGGTCTGTGTATGCGTTTGCTTCTCCTATAATAGCAGCTCTTTCTTCTTTTGAAATTCCAGTGTCCTCTGGGTCAGAAGGGGTGCTACCAGTTAAGTTAACAAATTTAAATTCAAGCTCAATAGTTTTATCTATTGGAGCTAAATCTGTTGTATTCCAGAAATCTGTGTCACAATAGAAATAGTGACCATCCATACCTAAGAGAGCAACAGCTTGTCCTGATGTCTCAGGTATACCACCTACAGTAATTATTTCCATAGTGAATAATACTTGTAGTGTAGATAATAGATAAGATGATTTGGAAACGTCAAACCCATTCTCATAGTTTACTTGGATTAAAACTTTATGTGATAGGAAATCTTTGATACCATTTAATATAGTAGGGTCAGTAATCTCTATACCACATAGATTTTCTACAAGGTTGTTAGTTAATAAAGCAGGTTTACCTGAGAAAGTAAATACTTTACTTTCTTCTCCGCTTCCAGCACCTGAGCCTACCTCAGTCCATTTAGTACCATTGAAGTTATAGTACTTTGATTTTCCGTTAGTATCTACTCTGTATAAAACAGTTTGACTTATAGCTGGTTTGTAATTAGGGTCATACTCTGGATTGTCTATGTAAACAAACTCTGTTAATAAGTAATTATAATGACCTATTTCACATTGGTTGCCACTATCATCTGAACGTTGAGATACAAACGTATATTTTTCATACCCATTATTAAGCCTATTGTTTGCATAATCTAAGTAATGTTCAGTAGTGTATCCGTTACCAATCCAAGAAATCCAACCATTTGTATCTGTTATATAAAACACTTCGAAAAAATTACTTCCATCTTGACCTTTTAAATAATAGGTATAGATACCGTTATTATCAAGTTCTCTTTCGAAATACATATTAAGATTAGCATAATAGATTGCTGAGTCTCCGCTATAACTAACATCAAAATCATAAATATAATATCTATTATTTATCCAAGCTTCTTCAGGAAATTCTTTTAGTATTTTTAATAAGGTTTTCTCATGAATAAAATTGTTATACTTCAATTTGCATAAGGCACCTGTATTAGGTATCCCTAGATATTCTGAGGAATACTTTGTAGGTATCTCTGCCGAAGGTAATTCTTTAACAGGGATAACTCCGACACCATATCTTTCCCAACCATCAGAAGTGTATTGGTAGTAAGCGTAATCGTAAGTTTCTTCTATTGTTTGATTGTAAATTAAATCAATAAGATTATCGTTTTCTAATCCTATGTTACCGAATGTACAACCTTCATATTCAAATGCTTTTGTACCAGCGATATCCTCTCTAAGGCTACCATCTGCGTTTACGTAGTTAGAAATATCTGGACTCCATCCATCAATGGTGCTATATAGACAAACCCTATTATATCCTCGGTCTAACCATTCAGTTAGCATAAGCTCATAGTTTGTATCATCATACTCTATGATATGTAAATTATAAGTTTCTACAAATCCACGATTTGGGTCCTCTTTTCCAACAGAATGGATAACGTAATGAAATTTGTAATCATAGCTTTGACCTACATAGGTTACACTCTTGAAAAGTTTTAACATTTCTTCATTAGATAAATTTAAATTAATAAATATTTTGTCTATTGATTTACCTGAGCCACCAGCAGGAACAGCTGACTTAACTACTTTAGGAGGGTTATCTTCTTTAACCCTATATATAGCTTTCTTGTCTATATCAAGTTTAAACTCTTTTGATGAAACCAATAAAGCAATCCTTTTATTAAGAGGACCAACGTAAGTGTCTATACCTGATACATCTATAGAATGTTGAGCACTATCATCCCAACCGTTGTCATGAGACCATAGGCATGTGTTCCCATCTGGTGTATATAACACAAGATAATAAGAGTGTTCTACTGAACCAAGTTCTCCTGTCGGCATTAAACTAGAATTTTCTACTACTAGAGCTGAAGAATCATCTTCATAAATACAATAGTAACCACTTTCGTATTCAAGATTTGCAAACAGCTTTTTAATTTCATCATTTGATAAAGATTTATTAATATATAATTTAGATATAAGTGAACCGTTTGTTACTGGGGTTCCTTTAATAACTTCTAAATCTTTTAAATTATCTACTGGTATAATATTACCACCGAAATGTTCCCATCCATCGTTTTTAATTTGATGATATGAGTATTCTCCTTTAGAATCAACTGTTCTATAGACTTTATCTTTATCACCAACAGCAACTTCTTTAGGTTCTACATATTCAAAGTTCCCTTTTTCTGTTGAAACTATAGGAACAAGTAAATCATTTTGGTCGCCACAATGGCCGTCAGCAGGGAAACCTGTACTAACAAGACCTTCAGGTGTCATTAAATTAACACCAAAGTCTAAACCGTTTTCTAAATCTGAACCAAAGTCTCCATCAGGGTCCCAACCGTCTTCACTATTCCAAACCATAAGTTCATTACCTTGGAATACAAATGATATATAGTATGTTGCATTAGACTCTATTTCTCCGAGTTCAGAAGTAGGTTGTGCTTGTATTCCTACATATAACATAAGGCTCATATCATCTGAAACGAATATATAATACTGAGGCATACTTTCACCGACCTCTAATTTAGAAATTATATTTATAACTTCTTCATTAAAAAGAGAAGTGTTAAAGTATATTGTATCTACTTTACCTGTTTGTGGAATAGCTGTGCCACCTTGTTTTGTAGTTAAGCTTTCTACGTCTACAAAGGCATTAGATGAATTTGATGAAGTAGAGTTTTCTGAAGAACTAGAATTACTCTCTCCTCCGTTAAGTTTTTGCCACCAACACTCATAGCCTGATGCAAAATAATCACAACCAATATAGTCTAAGTATTCGTTTTGTTCAAACGGTTCTAAAGAAAATATATTAGAAAGTATAGCAAAGAATAAAGAAGATTCGAACGGTGCCATGTCGTGATTGAATTCTATATAATCTGGACAGTCTGACCACCATCCTTGATTAGAATCAAATAATGTCCAATTCCCGATTGAAGGTGTGTGGTAACTTAATTCTAAGTAACCGTTAGTTTCATTATAATCTAAGATAAAAGCATAATAATCTTCTTCGGTTTCGTAGCTAAGGAAGTAAGTGTCACCACTGTAACCATCTTCTTTATATTTTTGAATAGTAAAAGGTGCTACTGAACTAATATAGTCATCAACTAACAACGCATATGCTAATAAATTATTTACTAGT